>ERZ1292633.444-Hain-H41-02um-R1-444-length-49199-cov-194_pt1 | contig 37492 bp, 47 predicted proteins | sample MGYA00564406_ERZ1292633 | MGnify/ENA primary metagenome ERZ1292633 (study PRJEB36523, sample SAMEA6512639) | groundwater metagenome | collected 2019-01-08 | study: AquaDiva: Metagenomics assemblies of 32 groundwater samples
TGCCCAGGGCGACCACGCCGCCGCCCTCAAGAGCTTTCAGGCCATGTTCGCCATTGTCGACAAAGTGGCCGCCAGTGATCCGCACAACACCCAGTGGCAGCACAACCGCGCGGGCAGCTACATGAAGATTGGCGACATGCAGGCCGCCCTGGGCGACCACGCCGCCGCCCTCAAGAGCTTTCAGTCCGACTTCGCCATTGTCGACAAGCTAGCTGGCAGCGATCCGCGCAACACCGAGTGGCAGGGCGACCTCGCGGAGACCTATGGGAAGATCGGCGACATGCAGGCCGCCCAGGGCGACCACGCCGCCGCCCTCAAGAGTTTTCAGGCTGCCCTCGCCATTCGCGACAAGCTGGCCGCCAGCGATCCGCACAACACCGAGTGGCAAGGCGACCTCGCGGAGAGCTATGGGAAGATCGGGCGCTTAGGGGAGATTGCGGGGTCAATGGAGGCGCGGCAGGCCCTGTTGCAGAAAGGGCTCGATATCCTGCTCCATCAGCGTGCACTCAATCAGCTGCCCGAAGCACACGTCGGATGGATCAACAACTTCCAAGCGGTGATGCAGACCCTGAAATAGGACTTCACACACTCGCAATGCCACATCGGCGTTACTCAAGCCAGGCTTGTTCCTTTGCTAGGAATTGACGGTTGGGACGCAAAATGTATCCTTTGAGTAGCACGAGGGGGTGGATTGAATGCCGAATGCTTCCCAAGTACGGAGGCTGGCACCTTGATACGACGAGTAATATATTCCAATTGCCTTAAGTAAATCTGGGAATCTATGCCTAGTTAGAAATATTCGTTTCCGTGATTCTAGATTGAGTTTTCTCGTCTCTGCACGGTCGTAGATTGACACGATGGAAATACCTTAGCTAGAGTTTTCCCCAACAGGTCCGAGGTGTTGACAATCGATGCATTACGGGACGGCCTGAGCGTCGGCTTTCGGACCCGTATGTCTGACATTTTGGTGGCTGTTACTGGCCGGAAGCAGCTGTTCAGACCAGCGAGAAAACCTCAATCTCGTGCCCAGCCTTACCCGATTCGGGGAGTCAATCAAGACTCGAACGACACTGTTCGGCTTGGGCAGTTAGGGCGGCTGGTTTGCAGCATTTTGAGTGGCTGCTTTAGAGCAGAATCGGTGGCCGCCTTGAGTAGAATACGCAGGGGTTGCATCTACGGCCCGCTGATTAAGAGTGGCAACAGGGCAATAATTCGAACCGCTTGATGTTGCAAAGGTTTCCCCCATTTATCGTTTGAATTCATGGGTTTGTTGCCATTACATTGATTCTATTGGTTCTATCTGATGCGGTCGTTTGTGAGGAATTTGAACACAAAATTAGCACAGTGAAACCCCGGTGAAGATCCTTCTCTTAAGCAATTGTTATAGAACTCGACATTCACTCGAAAACCTGACCGCCGCCCTATTCTGTATTCAGGTCTCGCTCTCTTAATGTTAGAATGCCATCCCGATGGGAGCGCATGAATCAAAGGCGGTTCAAGAGCTAACTGAAAGCAAAGGTGACGCTCGGGAATTCACTTCAAAAGTTGGTAAGTCACTCAAGCGAGAATACCCTCGGATTACTTTCCCGCAGCATATATATCCCTTTCTTGCTTCCATTCATTGTAAGCGCAGTACTCCTGCCACTATCATTTTCCCGAATGGAGACCAGTGCAACGGAATTCTGAGTCGTTATAGCAGCAAGTTGCAAACGTACTACCAGTTGAGGATTCCCAAGACGAGTTGTAAATTTTCAACATACCTCAGGGCTTTCCCACTAGGTGACAACATAACACTTGGGGTATCTAGGGCATCTAGCTCAATCGTGGTGACTTTCCTTCGGGTAGAAACGGTAAGACGAAAGAAGACGAGAAAATGAGAAGTGGAAGGTAGCACGACGTGCAAGGTGGGCTATCGATAAAGCCGAAATGTCACTAAATCCAGAAACCATCAGCGCCCACGAGCCGAAATTTCCCGAGCATAAGCAGCTCGAATTGCATCGCCCAACTTATTAGATGGTGCCTCAAACGGCGCGAAATCGTTTATGTTGTCTTGTCGGACGTGAAGCTGTCCTTCGCCCGTGTTCCCGCGGTGTTGTCCGGTCGAGTAATCGCGATGGTTTTCTAGTTCGTAAGAGGATAACACCCAATAACGAATCTTATCCCGCCAGACCGCTACCCAGACAAATACGTCGCAACATGCTGGTTTCACCTGTTGAAAGTTCATCCAAAATGACTTTTTGGAATCACAGGATAGTGCTTTCGTGTAGAGTGGTTCGCTGCTGCTTGAATCAACAGCGCGAGAGGCCTTTACTTCTATTCTGATCCTTCCATCGAGATAGAAATCGTATTCACCAGAATAATTATCATCTTTCTTTTTCGATGGCTTTTCAAGTTCAGGGACGAGTTCTTTCAAGTGGCCTTGTGCCCATGCCTCGCCAAATGTACGCGGCGCACTGATCTCGAAAATATACAGATACAAATTTCTTGCTACATAGTCATCACGCAACTCGTGATAGTCATCAAGGCTAATCTTGTCGTATCCCATCAGCGAAGATATTAAGAACTCATATTCGTTGAACGGGTAAACGGAAACTAAATTGTCAAGCCTGAGCATGAGTTGATCATGTCTTTCCTTCTCTAGCTCACGTGCCAAATTCAGCAGGTGCTCTTTAAGCTTTTCCATTTTGTTCATCTTTCACGGTTTGTTTGACTTGCCTAATTTCATCGTCTGAAAGATGAAAGCTGGAGAATATCAACTCTTCAAGTTCCTCAATCCTATTTCGTCCGCTTATAATTTCATCGACAAGCATTTCAATATTTTCCTGAGAATCAGTTGGCAACACAGGGAAAGGCAACTTTTCGAGATCTCCTCGAAGCACTTTATGTGTAGAGAATTTCTTCATGAAAATATATTGGAATACTGCAGAATTTAGAAATGCCAAGACAACTTTTATCCCATGCTCCGGAAGCTTTGGGATGAGCAGATTGGCGCTATTCAGTGTCAACCGTTTCCTGTCATCATAAGCAAAAATTAGCGATTTCGAGATGAACTTATATATGAGTTTTTCTGGCGCACGATAATAAAATTCTCTTGCAACCTGTTGGAATGAGTTCGGGCTAAAACGAATGAACGATTGAGGGGCTCGAATGAGAAATTTGGATATGTCACTACCTCTGATGACTGCCTCCATGCCGCTTTCCCGCTGCGCTCGCACATGTATTTCATTATTGCCAGTTACAATCCCCAAAGCCCATTCGGCATGTCCTGACAGCGTTACATGTTTTGTTTCGTATATTTTTCTTATTAGAAAATCTTCCTGTGAGGTGACATTCACGTCAAAGGACTGATGCCCATTTTCTGCAAAGCGGCTCTGCTCAACAAAAAACGTATTCCCCTTATCCTCGATTGCAAGAGTCCATTCGCGATCTGCCTTTGCCTTAATCACATCAAGTCTAATAGCTTTCGTGAATACCCCGGTGAACTGGCGGCCCAACTTGACTATTCGAACAATTTTGGTATTGCCAAGAATTAGAGATCTTATGTCACGGTGTGTTCTAATTTTGAGAAATGACTCTGGCAGAACAAACGATAGCACACCGTCATCGCGCAACAGCGTTAATGATTTTGACAGGAACAGCGAAAATCCTTCGGTCGCTGAAATCCCGCACGACTGATGAGCTGGAATTGAAGAGTTTTTATACGCTCCCCATGGAGGGTTTGTGGCAATGAAGTCTATGCTCGAAAGAAAATGGTTGGTTTCACAAAGCAGATCTCCAGTTGCCAGTTCTGTAAGAGTGTTCAGGCATTTAATGTTGGGGGTGGAGTCGTAAGCAGGAAACGCGAGAAGGAAATTGAGACGTGCGATCCGAATGGCGAGCCGGTCGCTATCAAATCCATAGATATTGTCTGGCGATAAGTGGAGAATCTTTGAAGCACGTATCAGGTAGTTTCCTGTTCCACAACAAGGGTCTAAAAATGAATCGCCTGAAAACGCTTGCTGACATAGCGAATCGTTAATAACGCTTGAAGGTGTGTAGTAGGAGCCTTTGTTTGCTCTATCGCCTTCCTTATGCAGGCTTTGATACACAAGGCCAAGGAAATCATCCTCCTCAACACAGTCAATGGAGAAATAAATAATTCCGTACCCATTCTTATCTGTTTGGGTAAAGAGGTTAGGTTGCCAGTGAGCAATTTCGCTTTTTATGGATCTGCGACGCCACGAGTGAAACGAAGTCAGGTCATGAATGCTACTGGAAGCGGTAAGCTGAACCTCACTTCGTAGCTCTAACACGCGCAATGATACAAAGAACATCGTAGTCTCTAAGTCAAGATGCTCGCTCTTGAACGTGTCAACGATGCGTTGCACGGTTTTTATTAAGTGCTGATTTCCAGCATATTCCTTTGGAATTTGGATAACGCCAGAGCTCGATTTATTTGCTCGCTTCCGTAGTCGCCCTAGAGCGCCAGAGCCGATAGCAGTTTTCAGGTCAATGACCTCATGTTTCCAAAAACTAAGTGGCCTTACGTTGGCTGGCGTTAAATGTCCGGCCTTTACCCAATTACGGATTGTGGCGTTTGACACGCCAATAAGGGAGGCGGCGCTATCTACTGATACAGGAATCATGAGTCTAGTGCTTTGGATGATGCTGGCGTTTGAATGCATAGGCGTGGGGACCTGCTAAGTGGAATGGCATTCGCGCAATCCTTATGTGCATTAGGGTCACGATTTTTGGCTAATCCTATCTCTTCGAACAGAGGTGGTCAAATTTGATTGGACAGAATCTCTTGTATAAGCCGGTGTTCCCTGAGCCACTGGAGCAGCTCATTAAGTTTCCGAAAGTGTACTGCCTCACTTAAATTGTACACAGGTGGCTTAGTCGGCTGGATGCAGGAAACCCATTAATTTTGCTCTAGACTCATCGCACCAGAAGACAACAGAAGGTCTCTCACCCGAGTGATGAGCGAATGGGCCTTGGGTGGAAATTAAATGGGTCAGTACATACCTGACGCTCGATCGCCGAGTAAGTGAATCTTTAATCCGAAATATCCTCAAGGCTAATTTGGACTTTACCCACCGATTTGGATATTCGAATTCGAACCCGTAAGCCAATGGGAAGTACGGAAATAGTGTCCACTTCCCCTGGTTTGATCCGAGCTCTGATTTGGAGGTAATTGAATTGGTGCGTTTCACCGTACATTATGAATCCGTTTAGTTTTTTTCCATCAGGAAGCACTATTTCCCCAGACTTAGAATTCTTAAACCCTTCATCAATGAGCTTGTCGTAAAAGCGTCTAGGTATTGTGATCGGATGGTAACGATAATATAGGAATGATTTGTTCGTGGTGAAATCGAATTCTGCAACGTATTCTATCAAACAATTATCCCCTTAGATCGCTAAAGCGCTGAAAGTATTGCCCATGAATGTCCTAAAAGCAAGAAGTGGACAGTTGACATCTCATTTTATGGACAGACGAGAGGGGTATACTTATGTCAAACCGATCAAAGATCTAAACAGGCAGATTTAGGCAGGATTTGTGGACAGGAATTTGATTGACAACTCTCCTTTTGGTTTCTCAGGAGCTTCATGGCTTATGTTTGCGCCTAACTCAAAGAATAGCTGTTTGACGGTCTTCCGTCGAGTCGCCCCCGCAGAATACCCCATTCCCTCTGAAAAAGCACGCCAACTTGGGAGGGAGTGGTCTTGGAAATGAGACCGTCCATCCTCGTCACCTGCGTATAACCCTGATCGTACTGACACGTAAGGCACGCTGTTTCGCACCGTGTTTTCCCCTCTGCCCGCCCTGCCAGCATGATTGACCTCCGCTCCCCCGTCCTACGTACCCTCTTACGTATCATTAAGTATTTCTATCTGTCTAGTTCGAAGGTTACAGTCCCTCTGACCTGCGGCATGACCGTTTCCCTCAATAGTCCCTAACTGTCCTAAGCAGGCCTAAGTAGGGTACTTCCCACACTCATCGCACACCGGTATGGTCAGCGCCGTGCTGAGCGGTACCGACGAAAGGACGGGGCATGAATAAGAAGGAGTTGTTCACGGTGAAGGAATTGGCAGAGGAACTCCGCTGTGCGTCAACTGCCGTAAGCTGCCGCAAACTGCCCGATTCCATTCACTCGCTCCCGCCGGTAAGGTCAGCACCGTCACGAGCATCATCATAAGGAGACATTCGATGAAGCGCACGCTGTTATCCGTGAAGGAGCTCGCTCACCAGTTAGGCATCAGTGCGGACTCCGTCTATCGAGCCTACCGTCGGAAGGAAATTCCAGCCGCGCAAATTAATCGGATGATTCGGTTCGACCTGGAAAAGGTCTGTCAAGCGATGGAGAAGAAAGCACGAGCCATGCCGAATAGTCAGTATCGCAAGCGGAGCGCGACCGGCGGCGCAGCCGCCGGTGCGCACAGCAGAAAAGCCCCCGTTCGGTAAAACGGGGGCGGAATTTCCACGGTTCTTCACGGAGGAAAGTATGAGTATCTGGACCTGTGTACTCGGCTGGTTTCGCTTCACCGTGCCTGACTCGACGACAGAGGAGGTCATGTCACGAATCGGCGGGGAGTGGATCAAAGACAAGAAAGGGTTTTTGGGGTACCGGCAAGGGTGGTTGTCCCGTGGGAATACCGGTGGACTAGGCCGGATCGGGACGGCAGCAGGCTGGGCCCCTCGTGAAGTGCATGTGGATCTCTCGCAAGAGTTGATCAGTGACTGGACCTATCAACAATTTCACGAGGTGGCGACGTGGGTGTTTGAGCAAAAAGGACACTTTGGTCGTATCGATGTGGCCCTCGATGACCGCAACGGCGTCATCGATGTCGATCGCATCTATCAATCGGTGAAGGCGGGCAACTGTGTCTCACATTTCCGTCAGTCCCGTTTGATTTCTGGGCTGGATGTGGGTTCAGGCCTGGATACCGGCCAAACCTTGTGCATGGGCTCCCGTCAGTCCGACACCTATCTCCGTATCTACGACAAAGCCGCAGAACAGCGGGCCAAAGAGAAGCCCGTCGAGGGGACTTGGATCCGGTGGGAGATGGAATGGAAATCGGAACGTGCTGATGCCGTGGGGATGGCCCTCTCGGGGCTCGATCAGGACTCCTTCCAGAAATACATCGTCGGCGTGTTTCGCAGTGCCTTGGATTTCCGGGACTGTACCCGAGCCGATGATCCCAAGGATCGCTATTACGCGCCGTTATTGGACTGGTGGAAAGTTCTGACGGAGGGGATGCAGCGAGCCCGGTTAGAGATCGCGAAATCGGTGCAGAAGATTGAAGACGTGAAGCGGTGGGCAGAGAAGAGCCTCGCGCCCATGTTGGGGCTGCTCTGTGCGCATCCAGAGGCGGGGGAGAAGTGGTTAGTCGGCATTATCGTGGAGGGGGTGGAACGATGGGGAGGCAAACAGTTGGGATTGCTCGCCAGCGGCCAAGAAGCGCGGCGAGTGCGGAATCGGATGCGGGCGTGGGATCCTCGAAACGGGTTCTCTGCCGGCTCTGTCGAACCGGTGTCTTGAAGCTCTACATGTGCGGGCCGCGGTTGCGTGGCCGGTGTAAAGCCTGCGGTACCGTGTTCGTGTTTCTGTGGTCCTGTCTTCGACAGGGCTGGATGCAGTGGTCCAACGAAAGGGGGAAGCATGTCTAAGTTTGTCGCGAATTGTGTGGTGATGGGGGTGAAGTCGAAACCCAGTCAAGATGGGACGCGGACCTATCGGACCGCGATGCTCTACTTCGATGATGATACGACCAGCCTGGAGGCGAGCATTTCGGATGAGCACGAGCATCTCTACAAGTTGATGGAGGCCAACAAGATGAAGCCCTGCCATCTCACGGTGAATCTGCGGGAATACAAAGGGCAACGGTTCATCGATGTGCTCGGCTATTCACCGACCGGCTCAGTGGCTCTTCCACCGACCAGTAAGTAATGGAGAAGGGGACGAACAATGGTCTGGACCGTATTGACCGTGGTGCAACAGCTCGAATTTTCAGCCTTGTTCGTCCTCTGTTTCCTGATGGGGATTGTATGTGGAAAACTGTAATCAAAGGATTGTATCTCCTCCTCACGGAGATGATCGCCCTGTACTTGGTGGTCTTTCCGGTCTCTGCCTTTCAAGTCTCTTCTTCCTCGACGGGCTATGTCCGAGTCGCAACCCAGTCATCCCAACTCGCCTATGTGGCGGCGAATCGTGCGGCCCTGATCTCCACCGTGGCCTCTGCCGCAGCCGTGGCGAGTCCCGCCTCGGTGGCCGTGCGGTTGGTCACGGGGCCGGTGGGGTGGGCCGCGTTGGGGGTATCGGTCGCCCTCACGCTCGCGCAGATGTACTACCAGTCATCTGATGTGCAGGCCATACGCACGGCAGCCGGGACTCCTGGGTATACGGCCTCGGTGACCGGTGGGACGGTATCGTTTCCGAATGTCAGTTATCCAGAGGCGACGGTACAAACGACGGCCTTACCTGGGTGTAATGCAGCTGATCCCTCGTATGCCCATGATTGGTCCATTGGTCCCTTCCAGAATACCTCAGCGTTCTTTTATCAGGGACCGGCATTTCATGGCGTGGTTTTGATCTTTGGTCCTCAGATCGGCACGGCTGGCTATTATGCCTGTCATCGGTTGGGTCAACCTGGGACGTTGACGGCGGTGGCAGGGGCTCCCACTCCGCAGCAGGTAACGAATTATCTGAATACTCTTCCGGCGTCTGACCCGTTGAGCGTGGAGCGTCATGTTTCTCCGGCTGGTCAGGGTGTGGCTTCGATGCCAGCGGATACGGTGGTGACCACTCCTGTGGCTCCAACGGATCTCGTGCCCACGGTCAAACCTGCGGCGCAGGTGGTACCGACTGATGCCGTGATCGATCCTAATGCGCCGGCTCCTGCTGGACCGCAGCCGGTCACGACGCCGACTACCACGACGACGACGACCACCACCACGACCACGAATCCCGACGGATCCACGACCGCCACGCAATCCGAAGAACCGACGGTCCTGTCCTGTTCAGCCGGACACCATGACCAACGGACCTTTGGATCGGTCCTCCAGGAGCATCTGACGCGCTGGCAAGGCACGGGCTTGCTCTCCGCGTTGAATCTGCTGAAGACGTTGTCCTGGCCTTCAACAGTCCCGACCTATACGTTAAGTTCAAATCTCTTCGGCAGCTTCACACTCGATTTCTCCGCTTGGTCGGGCCTGCTCACAGCCTTGCGGTCCCTCATCATTGCGCTGGCGGCCTTCGTCGCCTATCGCATCATCTTTGTGGGGAACGCATGACGGCCCTTCTCAATCTGATCTATTGCTTCCTGATGGACATGATCCAGAGCTTTCGAGATATCTGGATCGTCGGGTGGGATTCGGTATTGAGTCCTGTCGATACGATGCTCGCCTCCGTGGGGACGGGAGGTCTCACCGTGCCGACGATTGCCAATGAATATGCCTGGCTGCTCGGGGTCACCGGGATGTCGCAAGCGATCGCGATCATCGCGGGTGCGATGGGCGTGCGTTTCATTCTTCAAACCATTCCGTTTGTCCGTTGGGGGTCGTAAATGGATGAGTTAAACCGTTCTGTTCATTGTGTGTATCGGACCTCTGTGACCGAGCGCCTGCTCACGCAACAAGTGGCGTCTCGGCGTGGCCTGAGTGTGTCTGCCTATATTCGTGAAGCGGTCCTGTTCAACGTGCTGTTGGACGGCGAAGCGTCTGAGGTTCTGAAGGCGGCGGACCTGTTGGGTACTGAGGCCTTAGACTTAGTACGACGTAAGCTCCGCGACGTTGAACGATTGATCGAGCAAGCATGATCGAAATGCTGGAAGGCGTGCCAGGCTCAGGTAAGTCCTACTATGCGGTCTCTGAGCGGTTGCTCAAGTGGGTCCGGGCCGGTCGGCGTGTCTATGTCTACGTCGATGGCTTCTACCTGGATCGGCTGGCGTTGTTCGAAGGGATGGAGATGTCTGTTCTAGAGAAACAAATTACTCTTTGGCATTCAGCCGAGGACGTGAAAACTGGACTGCTTGAGGTCGAGCCGGGCTCGGCGGTGTTGATCGACGAAGTGCAGACCGTGTTTCGCTCGAAAGACAAGACCGACCCGCAGTTGTTGCGGTGGCTCGAAACGCACCGGCATCGGGGCATCGATCTGGTCCTGATGTGTCAACAGTATGGACAAGTGACGCTCGGGGTGAATCGGTTGGTGGAAGCGACGACGAAGTTTCGCCGGCTGGACCGGTTTGGCTTGAAGAATCGCTATCAGGCCTCGGTGCGAGGGAACCCGGAAGAACTCGAAGTGATCAGGATGTTCTCTGGCAAGTACGAACCGAAGCTGTACGCCTACTATTCCAGTTATGCCTCAGCCTCCGTGCGCGAAACGGCTCGGGGAGGATCTATGTTGAAGAGTCCGACGTTGATTATCGGGGTACTCGGATTACTCGTGGCCGTCGCATGGTTTGCCTTTGGTGGCTGGCTCTCCGGGGTGAAGCCGGTTCCAGTCGCGGCCGTCTCGACGATCCCTATTCCTCCTTCGCTCCATTCGGCTCAAGCGTCTCAGCCGGTTGCGGGCGTGCCGGCTGTGGTGCCCTCGTCGGTGCATCCGATCCGCATTCAAGGTGGCATGAGCACGAGTCGTGGTGATGAGACGGTGTGGCTCTGGGTGTCGGATGAAGGGCGTCTGATGACGGAAGACGAGATTGCAGGAGAGTCAGGCGGGACGGTCTCCTCGCGCATGGTGCGCGGGGTGCGGGTATTAACGGGAACGGGGGTGATCTATGGGGGCACGAGAGCCGATGCAGGGGAAGCAACAAACCTTCTTGAACGAGTGGCAGCGGAACGGGCTGTTAGCCCGGCTCCCGCCGTCTCGGCGACGAGTGTGGGGCCTTCGGTTCCTGGGCTATCTCATGATACACCGGCCCCGGACCCTCCTCCTCCTATTCCACATAGTCAAACTCATCCAGGGATTCTGGCGACGCCACCAGGGTTACTCTAGGGAGCGATGATGGATCAAGCGGCGATTGATGCGCTGGTGTACTGGGCGGGTGCCTTCTTCCTGGGAGGCTTCACGGTCGGTGTGATCGTGAAGCTGTTGCTTGGGACAACGTAGTGAGAGGGGGTGAGTGTAGATGTTCAAACACATCGGGCTGTTTCTGTTGGGACTGCTGTTCATGGCGCACGACGCCATGGCGCAGGTGTTTCCAGTGGATGCCGCCACGACCACGACGATTACCAGCGTGAAGGGTGACATCGTGGCCTGGGGCGTGGTGTTCATCGGGGTGGCGCTGACGATCTTCGCGTACAAGCGCGTGAAATCGTTGGTGCGGTAACTCGGTGTTGATGGGGCGGTAGCCTGTGCACGGGCTGCCGTCTTATCGAAGGAAAGAGGGAGAACAATGGTACTCGCGACAGTCGCCACAGATCTGCATCAATTAGGGCAAGCACTGGCGGCAGATCTCATCGGATGGGGCGCGGCGGTGCTGGGGATCGCGCTCACGGCCTCCGCGGTGATCTGGGTGCTCCGGTTGATCCGGGCGTAAGCGTTTACGCACCAGGCCAGCCCTGATCGGCGAAGCTGTAGCAGTGCTCGTCGGTGAGGACTAGATGGTCCAGCAATCTGATGCCAAGCAGCTCGGCACCCTGCTTGAGCCGGCTGGTGAGCACGCGATCCTCTTCGCTGGGTGTCACATCACCAGAGGGGTGATTGTGGGCACAGATCCAGGCAGCGGCATTCATCAGGATCAGCGGTTTGAACACTTCGCGGGGATGCACGATGGCCAAGGACAGAGAGCCGATCGAGACGATGTTGACGCCGATGATGCTGTGCTTGGCATCCAGCCCGCAGACCAGGAATTGTTCACGGTCCAGTCCCGCAAAGAGCGGCCTGAGAATGGCTGCAGCGGTGACCGAGGTGGTCAACGGTGAGGAGGGCGAGACGGCCCGGTTATCGCGAATGAGTGTGACACGGTATCGCGGCACGGCGTATTCGTTCCTCGGCTTCGGCTGCCGGATACCGTTCAAGAGGCCCTGTGAACTGTGAATGGCCATATCCCCCTCCTTCTTCATCAAGATGTTTAGCCCCACCCTTCACAGCACAGGGGGTGGGGCGTCGAAGAAGGAGGCGGGATGGCGCGTTCGCGGGGGACAGGCCTGACGCGGGAGGGGCCCAAAGGGAAGGGACCGAGAAGGCGTGGCCCCTGCTCTTTCGCGCCGGCTCGCACCCGCTGGGCGTGCAGTCCGAATCTCACGCCGGCAGTCATGCGGGCGCATCCTGGGGGGATGGGGGTGTCGTGAGACTCCCCCGGTTCAGAGTGGATTGTGGTGATGGAATATTGCTGACGGTAACGGACGCTCTTTTGTTTTCCGGGAGGACCATGAGTAAACTTTTGACAATGGATCAAGCTTCGGAGTATCTAGGCGTATCAAAATTGACTCTGTACGGTTGGGTCTCAGCACGCAAACTGAGTTACATCAAGGTTGGGCGCCTGGTGAAATTCAAACAAGACCAGCTTGACAAATGGATTGATCAACGCACCGTGAAGGGCGGCGACGATCGGGTTAACATACGAACGCGCGAGGGCATACATGGGTCTCACTAAACGACCTGACGGTTACTATGTGGAGATGCGAGTGATTGATGACGGCAAAACATTACGACGCGCCACGAAGGAACAAGGCGGGAAGCTCAAGCGGTGGAAGGTGGGTGGTGGGAACAGGGAAGCGGCGCACAACTACGAGGCAAAGCTGCGCGCAGAACTGAATCTTGGTCTCTTAAAAAGTGCGCAGAATAGCGACCTGATCACCTTCCATGTTCTTTGCCAACGGTACTTAGCACTTCCTGAGATTCAACGGCAGGCTCTCCGTGTATGGAAACAGCGGATGTTCAACACCCGATTCCTTCCACGTTGGGCTGACCTTCCTATCAGCGCCGTGACGCCTGCAATGCTGGAACAATATCGAGAGGAACGACGCACGGATGGGTTAGCCGTCGCGACACTCAACCGACACCTGGCACTCCTCAAGCATGTGTTCAGTTTTGCCGTAAAGGAAGATTGGTTAGAGAAAAGCCCAGCCCGGCGGGTGAAGTTAGAAAAGGAGAACAATGCGAGAGATCGAATCTTGACGGCTGAAGAATTCGACGCGCTTCAAGCAAACTCAGCACCACACCTACAAGCGGTCAACCTGATTGCCTACTACACGGGGATGCGCCGGGGGGAGATCTTGGGGTTACGGTGGGACCGCGTGGACTTCAAAACGGGGTTCATTCGATTGAAGGCCGAGGACACCAAGACCAACGACGGGAGAATCATTCCCCTGGTGCCAGAGTTGACGGCTCTGCTTCGTGGGCGGTATAAAGTGAGGCAGCTTGGAGAGGATCGGGTGTTACTTCTCAATGGCAAGCCCATCCGGTCCATTCGAACCGCCTTCGCGAATGCTTGCGAGCGTGCCGGGATCTCAGGATTCAGACTGCACGACTTCAGACACACGGCCTTGAGCAACCTACGGCTGGCTGGGGTAGACCACCTGACCATAATGAAGTGGAGCGGTCACAAGACGATGGACGTGTTCAAGCGGTATCAATCATTCTCAGAGGAAAACTTGCGTGAAAGTGCCAAAATGCTAACACGCAGGCTAACACTGGCCAACCAGCCCAAAGAGGATATGCAACGTAACTCATTGTAATTTGGCCTTGCCGAAGTGGCGAAACTGGCAGACGCACTAGATTCAGGGTCTAGCGCCCGCAAGGGTGTGCGGGTTCAAATCCCGCCTTCGGCACCAACTCTTTTTCTCCTCTCCCATCAAGGCTTTTATTCGTTTATCGTCACCAATTCACACACAGACTAACACCTCTTCCGGCCTCTTTTCGGGCTGAATTGTCATGCAATTGTCAAGTGCGTTTGCCTAGGAGGGCAAAACGCGGTTCTAAATTCCTTCGGGTCTCGGCGCTGAATCGCTGATCAGAGATCGTGTCTTGCTAGTGGAAAGAGTCTGTAGGCGGCGTAGCTTGATCTCGCAGTTCTTAAATCGTCTAGTTTCGACCATCGATGAAGCAGAGTGGGGCCTCGCTTCGAGATCTTGCCATCAAGCCCTCCATCATGGTTGTGGTCGCTCTACGCTTGCTTCGGTTCTGGCCCTATCTTTCGCTCCTCTGAGCTGTCGCTAAGGCTAGTTCGGCTAGAGGTGCCATCACAGCATACCCCTTGTCGTTTGGATGGAGTCCATCATCACTGAGTTCATCTCTCAAAAACCCCTTTTCATCTATCATTGCTGAATGGTAATCCAAATAGGTGTGACCGTTTCTTGCCGCATATTCTTTTATCCACTCATTAAGTGTTTTGATTTGATCAGGAGGTCTGTCCGTGGTCCTAATGATTTGCTTCCCCTCTTTATCCCTCTCATGATCACTAACGGGTAATAGCGAAGATAAGACGACGAGAATGTCGTTAGCGCGAGCCAGTTCCGCCATAGAGACGAGATTATCTGTAATTGCTTGGAATGTGGTCGATCTTGCAAGGCCCGCAATGTCTCTTACATTTGCAAATTTAATGTCGTTTGTTCCTGCGAGAATCACTACAACTTTCGGCTTTATTGCAATCACATCAGCTCGAAACCGGCAGAGAATCTCACTCGTGTGCTCACCACTGATGCCTCGGTTGATGTAGGAATTGCCGACGAAGGATCTCTCAAACCCATGATCAGCCCATAGGGCTGTGATTGAATCGCCATGGAAGACCACGCGAGTTTCGTTATCAGTTGGTAGAGGTAGCTTAGCGTTGGACTCGCGAAAGGTCGATAGAGAGGGACACGCTTTACGTCTCGATTCCAGTTGGGCAGCCACAGCATTAGCTCCCACGCCGTCCCGTAACTGTGGAGTGCAAGATTGAATTAATGCAGTGGTAGTCGAAAGAAGCAAGATGTAAAGAACGGTGATTAATCTCAGCAAGGTCAAGCCCCCAAAATAATGACCTTCATCCATCCAGTGGACACACCCGGTTGAGCAACGTCAGTGGTGATATCCATCAATAAACTGGCCCTTCAGCCACGTGCAGATACTGCGCTTCTCCTAAGAGCCTTCCGATCCATTAGAAAGCTGATTTTTTGATCAAAACAGGATGCCCATAAGATTTTATTTCCAGACTAAGGGACAAGTCTTTCTCCGAATTATGAACAATTTAGAAGAGGTTTGCACGGGGGAAGTTGCGAAGCTGGAACCTTAACGGGACTGAAGCTATCCGAAACCGGGTCCAGCACCCTCACGGCTGATGTCAGGTGTCTGTGCGAAAGATGGGCATAGCGAAGGGTCATGGTCGGCGATGTATGCCCCAGGAGGTTGCTCACCGTGGCGAGGGGAACCCCCCGCATCATGAGCCACGAGGCGAAGGTATGCCGGAGATCGTGGAAATGGAAATCGATCAAGCCTGCGCTGTCACAGGCCTCGTCAAAGGGGTGCCGTATATCATTCCACCGATTCCCCGTTGCATCGTGAAACACCCACGGTATGTCTTGCCTGATTCGTAAGCCGCTGAAGAGGCTCCACAGTGCTTCATTGAATGGCAGCGCCCGTGCTTTCCCATTCTTCGTCTGCTTAAGACGGATAAATCCATGCGTCATATCGACACAGTCCCAAGTGAGCCCTAGCAGTTCCCCTTTCCTCATACCAGTATGAATGGCCGTGAGGACAATGCGCTGGAGCCAGGGCTCACAGGCTTGCAGCAACCGTTCTGCTTCTGCTTCCCCGGAGAGATACCGCAACCGTCCATCCGGCTCCTGATATTTCTTAATGGCGGTCAATTCTTCTCGTGAGCTCTTGCGTAGAGCTTCCACTCCACCGCCTTGCTCAAGGCATGTTTCAAGGTCGCCATTTCCCGGTTGATCGTCGCGGGACCGAATTTCTTCCCCTGGCGTGAGGCGCGGTACTGGTCCAATACTTCCACCGTCAGGGTATGAATCGGATGATTACCCCATATTCGCTTGAAGTGGGCGAAGTGATACTGCTTGGTTGCCACTCCCCGTTGATGGCCCAAAAGGAAAGATACCGCGCTTGAAGATCTTCTAAGGCGAGGGGCTTAATAGAGGCCGCTGGCGCCAGGCCTTCCTGTGCTTCCTTCCGTCGATCAATCAGGCGTTGCTCCGCGTCCTTCTTGTTCGCCGTCTTGCACGACTCAAAGCGTTGCGCCCCAATGGCATCCCGGTACGTCATCCACCACTTCTCGCCCCGTTTATGAATGGGAAAAGGAGTCGGGAATCTTTGTTCCAGATTGCCCTTGCGTCATCGCATCACACGTGCGGACATACCGCAGCATTCTTGCAGGTCACACAGAATTCACGATGCCATAGGGGTGCATTCTTGCACTGGTCAAACTCTCTCAAACAAAGACTCACGACCCCTTGCAATCATTTTTCTCGTGTAATATCGCCGCAGAAGCGGAGAATGCAGGGTATCGGCAGGCGGGTAGTTCTCCATGAGGGTACGCCCGTGCCGCCGTGGGAGTGGAGTCGGGATTGTGCCTGTCCGGTCGAAAGAGATGTTCATGCGCTTCGAAAAATTCTCGATTTCGAGCAGCCCGCCAGGGCTTCTTGACAGGCTGCGGAAATGCTGTGCTAAGGTGCATTGCAGATTTCCGACGGTCTATTTCGTCAGTGAATTCTAACCATGGAAGGGGAGCAAAGATGACCAGCAAATTCTACCGTGGCACCCTTTGAAGGAAGCGAATACGCAGCTGACCGAAGCCATTGAGCATGGTAAAGCGGGCCACGCCGACACGGCCCTCACGCATCTGAATGCGGTATCAACGCCTCCTTCGTCGGTGGGTGTGCCCAAACAAGCGGGGGAGAAAATCCTGCCCGTTTCTGTAAATAGAGGAGTGCTCCCCTTGTGCGGTGAGCTTCTCTATCCGACCCATGATTCAGTGAGGGCACCAAGTATCTCGTTGCAGCCACTCGCCACACTGGCTTCATCACGTTGTCAGCGTGCCATGACCGGCAGAAACCGGAAGAGAATCGGGTCAAGGATCTTGTGCGCTCAACCATTTTATGACGGGCACCACAGACTAGACAGGAAAAGTCTCACGCTCAAATACGTTCAGGAGCGTCTCATTGAATCCACGAATGATATTAAGGCAACCAACGATAGGAGCTTCAGATGCCCATTCAAGTAGGTGACCGGGTACCGTCTGCCACGTTCAAACAACTGACCGCCAACGGTGTAGCCACTATTGATACGGCGACGCTGCTCAAAGGTAAGAAAGTCGTGCTCTTCGGCCTACCAGGTGCGTATACACCAGTGTGTTCAGCCTCCCATCTGCCCGGCTTCGTCGCCAAAGCCGATGACCTGAAGGCGAAGGGCGTCGATGCCATCGCATGCATCTCAGTCAACGATCCTTTTGTCATGCAGACGTGGGGCAAAGAGCATGGGGCCGACGGTAAGGTCATGATGCTGGCGGATGCGGACGGCGCATTCACTCGCGCGATCGGCCTGAGTTTTGACATGCCAGAATATGGTTTGAGCGGGCGCTCAGAGCGCTATTCAATGGTGGTTGAAGACGGCGTGGTGAAATCCATCAACATTGAGAAGAGTGTGCTTGATCACGGCATCAGCAGCGCTGCTACTTGCATGCTACACACGTGAGGAATTGATCTCGCCCCCCTTTGACGGTGTCAAGATCCTGTGTGAGGGTTAAGCCGAAAGGGGAGCTGTGGCCACATCATTCTAGTAACCGTTAAGACCGTCAGACGGGCACAAGGCGAGGCGGATGACATAGAAATTCTCGTGCAGGACGATGAATCACGGGAAGATAATGGAGCGATACAGGCGCTGTTCTCAGCTCTGTTTTGTACGCCGAGATCTAATTCGGCACCTATCACTAGTCTTTAATGATGATGAGAAACCTTGAGCGATATCTGAGCACCTAATTCAAGACAAAGATTCGAATGCGCTACGAGGCCATTTCACAATGGTGCTCAAACCTCATTTGTAGAAGTTCATGAGGAGACAACAAAAAATCAACGTGCCGACCCATCAGCAACAGAAGGTTCAAGAATTCTGACGAACCTGTATTTCTTCCCTTTTCGCAAAGCATGGAGGCGCGAAAGCCCTGCAGCCACCGCGCCTCGCGCCCTGCCTTTTGGACCGTTGCTTGACTGTTCACGCAGCACACTTGCTCTGATTTATCCGGCTTGGCCTTCTGTATCACAGACGGTAAAACGAGAGAGGTCTTGCACTCTCTTCCACCGTGAACACATTCACCTCCTGCGATGATACCAATACCAACGGCGCGCCCCGCTCACTCGCATGAATGGGAAAACGCACATTCCGGCATGCCATCATTTGTCGTACGGGAACCACACAATTACAGCCGCCCCTAGCACGAACACACCGACAAGCGCACCAAACGCAATGGCAAGTTCCACGATAACCTCCCTGGGTTGATAATGTATTTAGCTACGGTTCCTCTGAATCTACCGATCTTGCAAGCTCATATCTTTGTCATACGGGAACCACACAATTATAGCCGCCCCTAGCACAAACACACCGACAAGCGCACCAAACGCAATGGCAAGTTCCATGACAACCTCCCCGAGTTGATGATGTATTTAGCTACGGTTCCTCTGAATCTATTGATCTCGCAAGCCCAAATGACGGTGGCATTAATACCATAAGAGCCTGTTCAGGGCAACTAGTACTTTAGCGGTGTATAGATCGCTCATTCATTGTCCGTTTTTGTCATACAGATCGGTCAGGGTAAAGGGGCACGCCCTCAAGAAGGGCTACAACGAGAGGGGGATGGGTACGATACATGGTACAGGAGAACGTCTCGACGCGTTGATTAAGGCAGATTATACGGACCAGAACCCACAATGGAGAAGAAAGTGGGGATGCTCGGGATTAAGGAAAAATCCTTCGGCCACTTGAGCGGTCGGTATGACGTGGCTGGGGGCACCATTGGCAGGTGATCGACCGGTTCTTCGCCCGCGCAGGTCGTGGATGAAGGGGAGCTTGGAGCATGCCTCCCACATCTTGCAAATTCGATGACCCAAAGAGCTAGCCCTCGCTGATGTTTTGCGCGTACAAGAAGAGCGGGGGTTGGTCACAGAGTTACTACAATACGGTATCAGGGTGGAACCCGGCAGATCTCGCACGACCCAACCCAGTTCCATTCCGCAAAGGTCGCGGTGCAGAGCTACACCTACTTATCCAGATGGAATCATTGCCCGTTTCATGGCCTCCGATCCTGACCCGTTGGCTTCTGCTGGATCGCGCTGTATCCTGGACTTCGGTACGCATAAAGAGATATGCAAGGGCGAGACACAAGAAGACATGGCAAACCATGCACTGCACACACTTCAGAGACTAGCCCGCAATATTCATGAAGGTTCGTTGCGAAAGCGCGCAGACGTGAAGCGAGATGGGCACTTGGAGCCGTGAAATCCTGAGGCATACTCATGCAGTATGTCGAAGGGCTGAGCGGCGAGACTGCCCGTTGTAGCCGCGTATCCGCGCTTGCAGCAGAAGCTTCATGAATAATGCAGGCTAGCACCCGCAAGGGTGTGCGGGTTTAAATCCCGCATTCGGCACCATCATTCTTCAATGCTTCAATCTTCAGCGGGCGGCACGTCACTCGACTATGACCGATCTCTTCCTGCCCCACATGACGTGCGTCCGCCGGAAAGAGTGACTTTTCTGACGATGTGGGATTTCAATTGGTAGGAGTCTCTGTCACATGCTGAACCGTTCCATGAAGACACCGCTTCTCTCTCTATTGGCCCTTGTAATAGTCGTGCTACAAAGTGGTTGCTGGCTTGCCAGCAGTCTGGATGCCAGCGCACACGATGACTCGGCGCAGGCGGAGCCAACGGTAACTGTCCATCCCAGAGAGATCAAGGACGTGCTCTATAATCCAGGGATGGGGCTAGCCGATTTTCATTTCGGATTCGAACATCCTCCCTCGATTGATGAGTATCCACAACAAACGGTGGCCTATTTCCGGTGGTCATGGGCTGACCTTGAACCCGAAGAGGGACAGTACGCATTTGATTTCGTGGATCGAATCATCAGCCAAGCCAAGGCGAAGGGAGAGACATTGGCCTTTCGCATTATGACGGAGTACAAGACCGGCTCACCTGCATGGCTGCTCCACAAGGGCGTAGAAAGCGTGGCGGTCGGCAGAGGAACATTTCCCGATTACAACAGCCCTACATTTCTCCAGTACCACGAAAAGCTGATCAAGGCTTTCGGGGAACGGTACGCTGGCTCACCGGATATCGATCATGTTGACATCGGCTCGGTCGGCTGCTGGGGTGAGTGGAATATGGCCTGCTGCCAGGGTGTCGAAGCGCAGTGCAGGCAGTATTTCCCGGTTGAGGACAATCAGATCAAGATCACAGAATGGTACCTCAAGTATTTTTCCGGCACGCCTCTCGTGATGCTTCATGGGGGACAGCTCAAGTATGCCGTGTCTCGGGGTACAGGCTGGCGCGGGGATTGCTTCGGAGATTACGGGTACTTCAGTTCCACGTGGAACCATATGGAGCATGCTTATACGCGAGTGCTGGAGGATCCGGCGATCAGCAATGCTTGGAAGAATGCTCCTGTACAATTTGAGGTGTGCGGCGTGATGCAGGACTGGGTCGAGAAAGACTTCGATATCGACCTGATTTTACAAAAAGGGCTGGAGTGGCATGTCTCAGTCTTGAATGCAAAGTCATCCCCGATTCCGCCCAAATGGCGACCACGCATCAATGCGTTCCTCTCGAAGATTGGATATCGATTCGTCCTCCGCCAGATGACTCACGCCACCGAGGCACGGCCTGGCGGGAAACTGTCCCTGCGCTCACAATGGGAAAACGTCGGTGTGGCTCCGATCTACCACGAGTGGCCGCTCGCCTATCGATTGAGATCTGCCGAGGATCAGGTTGTCGCGCAGTGGGCCAGCACCGCTCAACTACGCCGGTGGCTTCCGGGTGCCCAACATGAAGTGGGGGACGCGGTGACCCTCCCGAAAGGGATACTGGAGGGCTCGTACGCGCTGGATGTGGCAATTCTGGATCAAAGGGCGCGCGCGCCCTTCGTTGATCTCGCCATTTCAGGAAAGCGCCCAGATAGATGGTATCCAATCTCAACCGTCTTGATCCGTCGTTGAGTGTGGATCGGCAATGAGAAAGATTTGAGAATCGCGTTCTTTCGTCTCTTGCCTCTTCTCTCTAGCCCCCCTAGAATATCCCTCCCAGCGAGACGCCCAATCCAAGACCACGGTACGGTGCACATCTCTTGTGAACTGGCAGACGCCTCTCAAGAGAGCGACCGATGCGTCCGGAGGAAATCCTCGCACTCACAGGTACACTGCCCGAATGAGTAACATACTCAAGATCTATGAAGCTGTTATCCCATGGTCACGATGACAGGAGTTTGTGCGAGAGCATCTTGCAACCAAGCCGCACAGGCGTGCCTCGCTTCAGCATGACGTCAATCAAGTCATCCGGGAACCGGAAAAGAGAGTCATATGCGTGAGGATCGGCGGTTCATCGCGCTCCGATTGTCTGTCGCCCTTGCGCTGTCGATGACCTGTCTCGCTGCGCCAGCATGGGCGGAGTTTCAAGTCGGCATGGACGCCTATAACCGTGGAGACTTCAAAACAGCCTTGCGTGAGTGGCAACCGATGGCCGAACAGGGAGACGCACGAGCGCAATTCTACTTCGGCTTACTGTACGAAAATGGAGATGGCGTTCCTCTAGATTACGCGAAAGCACGGCAGTGGTATGAAAAGGCCGCCGTTCAGGGGGAGGCAAAGGCACAGCTCTACCTCGGCCTACAATCTTCCTTCGGCCAAGGCGTACCCATGGATCTCGTCGACGCCTACATGTGGTACAGTCTGGCGGCTGGAAACGGAAATGCACACGCGCCAGGATACCGCGCTGATCTCAGCAGGCAGATGACACCTGCCCAAATTGCCGAGGCGCAAAAGCGAGCGCGGGAGTGGAAGCCGAAAGGCAAGTGAGCGCCGAACAACTCACTCTCGACTCATGCACACCGAAGAACCGGCAGAACCACGCGCGCAGGAACGCATGAAGACAGACACCATGGCATGCCACAACAACCTTGTCTCAGCGCAGACACTCATGTCACATCTGGCCACGCATGGTGTGTATGTGTAAGCACCAAGTCGTCGCACCTCGAATCTTTCTCGCCCTGGTCCTGTCAATCGTGTTGCTCGCGGCCCCTGCATGGGCGGACTTCAAAGCAGGCGAGAAGGCCTATCAAAGTGAGGACTACGCCACAGCCTTGCGTGAATGGCAACCGCTGGCCGAGCAGGGCCAGGCCGGCTCGCAGTACCAACTCGGCCTGCTCTATGCCAACGGGAAAGGTGTCACAAAAGACGATGCCAAAGCGCGGCTCTGGTACGAAAAAGCCGCGATCCAAGGGCATACGGAAGCCCAAGTCAACCTGGGAGTCATGTTGATGTATGCGCGGGGCGGCCAACAAGATTACAAGATGGCCGTGTACTATTTACGCCTGACCGCCAATCAAGGCCACGATGTAGCGCAGCGAAGACTTGGCGAGCTGTATCAGCGTGGAGAAGGCGTGCAGCAAGACTTCATCAAAGCCTATATGTGGTACAGCCTCGGGTCAGCGCACGGAGCGGAGGCCGGGACCAGGCTACGGGATGCGCTCGCCAAACAGATGGATCCCGACCAGATCGCCGAAGCCCAAAAGCTAGCTCGGGAATGGAAGCCCAAAGCGAAATAAGCGAAGAAGCCACTCCCCCCATAGCGTGTGACACACGCCGGGATGAGAGCGACTGACTCATGGAAAGACGTCAGATCGGCGTGGTGCACAATCTCTTTCGATACCCGGTCAAATCCATGCAAGGCGAGCGGCTCCACGCTATGGACATCGGTGTGCAGGGTATCGAGGGAGACCGTGCCTACGCACTCCGTGATTTGAATGGTCGTTTCGCGACCTCCAAGAAGTGGCCCACTCCGCTCGAGTTCAGCGCTCGATAGGACGCGCCACCAGTATCCGGAACGCTGGCTCCACGCCGGATTACCTTGCCGGACGGCAAGACCGCGCAGACACAAGTAGCGATGCCTCCGCGATACTGTCTGCGATGCTGAATCAACCAACTCAGCCACGCGAAGATCGATCCTGCCACCGTCTTTGGCGATGTACCCATTGCGTATGTGCTGCCAGAACGCACCGTTCGACCCACGACGACTTCGACCAAATATTGTCGCGAATACCGCACCAGGGAACGAGCGCTTTCTTGAAGATGGCGGCTTGACGGCACCCTCGAAGTGGGTGAACAGGTCCAGCTTGTGCAAATGCGGCCCACGCTACGCTGCGTCATGACCGCACACCGTCAGGCCGATCTCATGCAGGACCTTCAGATTCTCTATGCCGCCGTGCAGCATCATCACCATCACATAGACGCCTGGGTTTCCATTGCGACTACCGGGACTATACAGATGAACGACTACGGCGTGCTCGTGAAAAACGAGTGTTCACTCGTGGCGTGAGAGGGGATGCGCGGCCTACTCAGATGAAATCAGGGAGAGCTCTCCTCACCAACGGAGCGCTCAGCCGGTGAAGACTTCCCACGTAACAAATCTCCACGAAACGAAAGACCGGATCTTGTTCGTGAAAAACCGGCCCCTCTGGCCCGTTCAGAAGGTCAACTACTGGCTTTCAGACAGCAGGGATGGGGATTGACCCCTCTTGGGTTCTTTGGTACGTTGCCGTCCACTCGCCCTTTACAATTCCTATTTCCTGTCCGCAAGTTCATTGACGCGCCTAGGAGGGGAAACATGCATAAATGTCGTTGTACTAACACATTCAAGAAATCATGGATTTCAGTTGGTGCTTTGGCCATCTGTCTCGTATTTGCTCAAGGATGTGCTGAGTACCATGTAGCGATGAAAGATGCAGATCCAGCAGAGTTACCCTATAAAGCGAACATGATTCATTCCTTGGGATGGGGCCTATTGTACAAACCTCAGCAGGTTACGACCAATTGCAACACCGAAACAGGTATTAACGACGTGGTTGTCAAGAGCAATTACCTGTATAGCCTGGTGGCTGTCCTGAGCTTAGGTATTTGGATGCCGATAGAAATCGACCACCGATGCCAAGCGGGACCAGGTGAGGAGATTCGATTGGGCAACAAATAAAGACGGCAATCGCTTAACCAGCGCATGACTGTTCTCAACGGATACGTAAGAGGAGAAACGCATGCCCCAAAAATCATTCACTCCAACAGACTTCTGGGAAGGAAGACATCAATCCTACCATCAGGATATTGATGGGTATTATACGTTTGATTCGTCTGCGAAGGGGGAAGGCCTGGCAGGCTATCGGAACGCATCAAAGGAGTTTCAGGAAATTATCGCGGAAGCTGTTCAGAATAATTTTACGCTACGGGCAATGGGAAGTTCCTGGTCCTTAAGCACGTGTGGCGTCACCAACCATCGGTTGATTAGTTCAAAAAACCTTCGCAGATTCTTCGGGGTAAGCGGGAGTTATGTCGACCCCAGCTATAGCAAGGACAGTACAAAACTCCTCTTTTTCGAATGTGGGTACACCCTGAGCAAGATCAATATTGAGCTGAAAAAGAAAGGGTTATCGTTGACGGCCTGCGGGTCGAATAATGGGCAAACATTACCGGGGGTGGTTTCCACCAACACGCATGGTTCGGCCTTTAAATTTGGAGCCACACCGGAAATGGTGGTCGGGATCCATTTGATTACCGGCCCTTCCTCTCAGGTGTATCTCGAACGAGCGTCCTATCCGGTTGTCACCAAAAAACTCACGGATGAGTTGGGCGCAGAACTGGTTCGCGATGATGCGCTGTTCAATGCCGCCCTGGTGAGTTTTGGCTCATTTGGCATCATCCGTGGGTTGACGATCGAAACTCGCGATCTCTTTCTTTTACATCTCTCAAGAAAGTTTCGACCGTTCAATGAGGCCCTAGAGAAGGCCATTACATCCTTGGACTTTTCTGGTTTCACGACCTATTTCAAAGAATTAGAGGATCGAGCTGCGGATCGCAATCAATTTCCCGTCACCTTCACTGAAGAGAGCCTCTATCATTTTCAAGTGACGTTCAGTCCAAATTCAGCTGAAAAAGGGAAGCGGCCTCAAGAAGCCGCCGTTTTTTTCGGGTTTGCGGGTCCCTATCGTGACGATTACACACGACCTCCTGAGGAAGAAGGGAGCATTGGTCCTGGCGCATCAGGAATTGAACTGCTTGGGCATCTCATGGAATCTGTGCCGGGGCCGCTCAAGAAATTTGTCAAAAAACAGTTGGATGCCCAGGTCAAGAAACTTTTTCAATATGAGTTTACCGGAACGTTTCAAGAAATCTTTCGTGATGAGAGCACGAAGGGGAAGGTCTTCGCTTCTGGAATTGGCCTATCTCCATCCAGAGCGTTGGAGGTCGTGGACATGGCCCTACGAACCTATGAGGACTTCGACACGATTATGCCCGTTCTCATTACCCTGCGGTTTGTGAAAGAGACCAAGGCCACGCTGGGATTTACAAAATTTGCACCAACCTGCGTCATCGAACTTGATGGCTTGAACACTCCCAATATGCAGGAATATACCAACTTAGTGTGGGCACGTATTGAACAAGCCGGTATTCCTTTCACGATGCATTGGGGAAAATTCAATGATCATTTGGACGACACACGGATAAAGGCGATGTATGGCGCCAATCGGGATCAATGGATTCAAAGCCGCGAACAACTTCTCAGTCCAGAAGTCCGCGCAGTCTTCACCAACGATTTTCTTCGCCGTGTAGGCTTAGCGACTTGAGACGATTGGTTTCGCGAGGAGAAACAAGGAAAGAACGGATCGAATTCTTCGAAAAACTCGAAACTATTCAGCCGTTTTTGACTTCCCCGGCCTCTCCCTAAGGCTCGGTGCGAGCTGTTCGGTGAACTTCAAGAATTGCGGCCCGCACACCCTCGAAATTTCAGCTAAGCAACACTGGCGCCCTATGTCGCTGAATCAGACGGTCGCGAGCGCTGAGCACTCGCCATCTTCTCCGGTCATCGACGGCACGATTGCATTGTCCGCTGCCACATTCCCAGTCGTGCTATGTCGAGGCAGGAATATCGCTCAACGGGATCTTTAACGCATTGGCGACACCCTTGCCATAGGCCGGATCGGCTTTGAGACAGTGACTGATGTGGCGAATCTGAATCTCGCGCGGAGCCCCACCGATCGATCGTGCCGTGTTTTCGAACAACACGTTCTGCTGCGTTGGCGTCATCAAGCGGAACAACGCACCGGGCTGCGAGTAGTAATCCGAATCTTCGCGATGGTTCCAGTGATCCGCGTCCCCGTCCAGGCTGAGTGGCGGCTCGGCGAACTCGGGCTGTTCCTGCCACTCGCCTGCGCTATTCGGCTCGTACCCCAGCGTACTTCCGTGGTTCCCGTCCACCCGCATAGGACCGTCACGGTGATAACTGTGCACCGGACATCGGGGAGCATTGACTGGAATGAGATGATGATTGGTGCCGAGCCGGTAGCGCTGGGCATCGCCGTAGGCGAACAGGCGTCCCTGGAGCATCTTATCTGGTGAGAAGCCGATCCCCGGCACCACGTTAGCGGGATTGAACGCCGACTGTTCGACCTCCGCAAAGAAGTTATCCGGATTGCGGGTCAGCTCCATCACTCCCACTTCAATCAGCGGGTAGTCCTTGTGGGGCCAAATCTTGGTCAGGTCGAAGGGGTTGTAGGGAACCGTCGAAGCGTCTTGCTCCGACATCACCTGAATGAACAGTGTCCACCTTGGGTAGTCGCTCTTTTCGATGCTCTCGTAGAGATCCCGCTGATGACTCTCGCGGTCCTTGCCAATGATGACCTGGGCTTCGGCGTCGGTCAGGTTCTTGATGCCCTGTTGCGACTTGAAGTGGAATTTGACCCAGTGACGTTCATTCTTCGCGTTGATCAAGCTGAAGGTGTGGCTGCCGAAGCCGTGCATGTGCCGATACGTCGCCGGGATGCCGCGGTCGCTCATGACGATCGTGATCTGGTGCAGAGCTTCCGGCAGAGACGTCCAGAAATCCCAGTTGTTCTTCGCGCTGCGCATATTGGTGCGCGGATCGCGTTTGACCGCGTGGTTGAGGTCGGGGAACTTGAGCGGGTCGCGCAGGAAAAACACCGGCGTGTTATTGCCCACAAGATCCCAGTTGCCTTCTTCGGTATAAAACTTCACGGCAAACCCCCGGATATCGCGTTCGGCATCGGCCGCACCGCGTTCACCGGCGACGGTGGTAAATCGGGCAAACAATTCCGTGTGCTTCCCAATTCCTGAGAAGATCTTCGCACGGGTATAGCGGGTGATGTCCTGCGTGACGATGAACCGGCCATAGGCTCCAGACCCTTTGGCGTGCATGCGCCGCTCGGGGATCACTTCCCGATCGAAGTGGGCGAGCTTTTCGAGAAACCAGACATCCTGCAACAGTTGTGGGCCACGCGGGCCGGCGGTCATGACATGTTGATTATGCACAACGGGGCAGCCAGCATTGGTGGTCAATTTTTTATCTTGGCTCATGGTGATTCTCCTTTGGGTTCATCGGTTCGTTGTGTCCTGCCAGGATGCCGTAAATCCCTCAGAGGCACTTTCTCACATACCCTCTCAGAACATGCCGGCGTAATTCACGAGGCTGTTGATCTACCTCGTCGGGTACGATCCACGAGTATTGGGTGTTCACCGTAATCATGTGGATACGCACCCGAGGTGTCACTTTGGAAATGATTTCGGTGCCACCGCCTGTTGCCAGCCTTCCCCATTGAGCGACTTGAGCAGAGCCACAACATCCTGCCTCTCCTGCTCAGTCAGCTCAAGCGGAATCAGTGTGTTGTCCTGGTATGGATTCTTGATGCCACCCTGGTTGTAGAAATTCACCACCTCTTCCAGCGTCCTGAACCTACCATCATGCATAGAGGGAGCAGTCCGAGCAATCTCGCGCAACGTCGGGGTCTTGAGCCCACCGATGTCTTCCGCATTCTTCGTCACCAGATACCGACCGAGGTCGACTGAATTGGTATCCCACCCAATACCGATATTGTGAAACTTTTCATCGGTGAAGTTGAATCCGGAGTGGCAGCGTGTACAACGGGCTTTCCCTCGGAACAATTCAAGACCACTTGGCGATTATTTCGTCATGGTTGGCAAATCCATGCTCAATCGGGTTGTCGAACGGCCCGATGGACTGATTTTCCAGTGTGTCTGCACGACCATCCCAAAACTGTGCTTTACTATAGACGCGATTAAACGAGACGGGCGCGCTACGACTGCCTTTGAGCCCATTAATCCCGGTCGAGACCGGCATCCCATCTGCAAAGCCCTTCTCCGCCAAATGGCAGCTCGCACAGGCGATCGTGTTGTTCTTCGATAGCCGCTTGTCGAAAAAGAGTACTCGCCCCAACTCGATTTTCTGCACAGTCAGCGGATTGTCGGCTGGGACAAACGTGCTCGCATCTTCCAGCCCCTGGAGCTGCGACAATTGATACCTCACATCTGGACTGCCTTCGCCAAAGACCGAGGGCAACGGCAGGGCGGCGCCCGCCCCGAGCACGAGCACCCCTATCAGCATAATCCCCATCAATTTCCTGAATCGTGTCATTCCATCCTCCTCTCTTGGTATGGTTGCAACCTCAGGCCTCTCTTGAGGAAGCCAGGCTACAACTTCCTTCTCGAAATGATTGTTAACGCTGCACCACCCGAGGTGGGCTAAAGAGGGACCTGATGGAGCCCTCTTCAGCCCGGTTACTCGACGCATCAGTGGCTCGTCGGCTGGCTATAGAAATAGGTCGCTTCGTCGCCTGCCCGGGCGAGCATTGTTGGCTGGCTGGAGGAATAGGTAGACCCGCCCGCCCCAATGCGCTCAATGACGTCCACCTCCCCTCGCTCCGTTCCTGCCACATGAGAGTCGCCTAGCTGGACAGGCATCGGACGGCTGGAGGAATAGGCTGACCCTCCCGCTCCGATCCGCTCGATGACCTCCACCCGCTGTGCGTCGGAGGCGAAACTGTCCGGCACCTTCACGACACCACTGGCCACCATCATCGACAAGAACCCCACTGTGAACATCTTCTTGGCACTCATCACGCCCTCCTTGTGGGTTGAAGTACATGCGCTGCGGATCATCCCGTGCGCTCACCAGGAGGATAACCAGCCCTTGACGATAAATCTAATTGGTAATATATTGGCCATCGATTAATAATTCTTATTAACTGAGAGCCCCCGCGTGACGCTTACCGAGCTGCAATACATCGTCGTGGTCGCACAAGAACGCCACTTCGGCCGGGCCGCCGAACGGGTGTTCGTGACGCAACCGGCCTTGAGCTTGGCCATCAAGAAACTGGAAGAGGAATTAGGCACGACGATTTTCGAGCGACGACAGAGCCAGATTACGCTGACCCCGCTGGGGGAGAAGCTTGTCCATCAAGCCCAGCGTGTGCTGGAGGAAGCGGATCAGCTCAAGATTCTTGCCGCTCAGGGCAAAGATCAGCTTGCGGGACTGTTGCGGTTCGGTGTGATCGCCACAGTCGGACCTTACATCCTGCCGGATTTGATCCCAGCGCTGAGCAAGCGCGCGCCGGCTATGCCTCTCGAAATTGAAGAAAGTCTGACCGCCAATCTGACCGCGATGCTGAAGAATGGGAAACTGGACGTCATCATGGTGGCCTTGCCCTTTGACGAACCGGGCATTCTCACCCAGGCACTCTACGACGAACCGTTCAAGGCGGTGGTGCCGGTCGGGCATCGATGGGAGCGCAAAAAACAGCTTGATGCGCGGGAGCTCGAAGGCGAAAAGGTGCTCCTGCTCCATGCCGGGCACTGCTTCCGCCAGCAAGTCCTGGATTCGTGCCCGGAACTGAGCCGATCCGATGCGGAGGGAATCCAGGGGAATTCCCTCGAAACCATTCGTCAGATGGTGGCATCCGGGCTTGGGATTACCGTGTTGCCCTGCAGTGCGCTGACGAAAAAGCATGACAATAGGCGGTTGGTCGTGCTCTCGCTGACGAAACCTGTTCCTGGACGGCGCATTGGCCTGGCGTGGCGACGAGGCTTTACCAGGCCGCGCGTGATCGACGCGATTCGGAAGGCAGTGCAGTCGCTGAAGATTCCGGATCTGAAGATGCTCACCGACAACGAGTCAGCATGATAACTGAACTTGCAAGCGAACTTCTGCTATTCAACTGTCGTCGAGCTGATCACGGGTTAGGCCGCCCCCCAATTCTGAGTGACCGATAGATCATCACGAGCCATGGTTCTTATCCAACTTCTAGGCAGGACAGGGCATTAGAGCGCGAACGCCCTGAGGTCCAACTTCCCCTTGTGCATCGGTGGGCACCAAAAGTAGTTGCCTGAAATCGGACGGGTGAATGTAAATAATGCGTCCGCTATGCCATCGTCCGCCCCGACCATTCTTCTGAGCAAAGCCTCGAATGGCCGAAAGGACTCACCGAATGCCACAAACACCAGTCCTTCCCCTGTTTCATCAGCCCAGGGCATTGACCGCCTCACTACAAACGCTGGCGGTTCAAACGTCTCCTGTGCTGTTCTTTTCACATGAGCCGACATCGGCGCATCGTGAATTTCTTGGTTGTCACTTTTTCGGCGCCCAATGGTGTGATCCTGTTCCAATCCCGACATGGACTCGAAGCGAGTCAGGTCGTGAACCCATTGTTGGACCGCCACGAAACTGGAGCCATCAAGACCTTCGCCGCTTTTCTGTAGAACAGCCACCGCGTAGGCTTGCTCGCCAGTAGGGTTTTCAGTCCCGTCCTCATAGCCCGTGAGGTCACGGCTCGGCCCATATTGAAACGCGTCGATTACCTTCTCCAATTGGAAGGCAGGAGAAACGGTACGGGCAATGAGCCTAGTTCGATGCGTAAGCTCCCCCCGGTCCTCTCCACGCAACCAGCACCATAACGCGCCTGGTGTGGACGGCACGTCGATGCCCGCCCCCGAATAACATGGAAAAATGCGGAGTCCCTCAATCGTTCTCCCTAAGGCCAGCACGGTCGACTGCCCAATCCCGATGACCGTGTACTCTCCATCTGCATGATCGCCTAAACGCAGTAACGCAGCTCGTGGCTCTGACGATGGTGTGAGCGAAAAGACGAGATAGCGAGCCAGTCGCGGCACGACCGCCAATATTCCCGCTTGGACCGCACTCATAGATTGTGCCCTCCCTCACACGTATGTGTTTATGGACCAGCTGCAGAATAAGGCTAATTGCTTGGAATTCGACCGACGCCCTACGGGTTCCCAATTTAGGATTTTGACATAAATGAGCGGTTCTCGATAGTTCGTTATGAGGGGATGCGATTGACAGGCGTTCTGTCTGCGTAAAGCAGTCGAACGGCAGAGTGAGTTGCCCACTCATTCCACTTCACTCAATCTCACGGCTTCTTAGCTCATAAATCTGTGACTTTGTGCCGAGAGCCTGGTGAGATTCTCCGCACGTTGTTGGTGCTCAATTGAGCCTCAATCAAATCTCGCCTTCGGCACAATTCCTCCCATTTCAGATCTCTAAGGCATGATGATTTCTCAGCCGAGATGGTATTTGTTACCATTCGTGTTCCACGCATTTTGCTGAGTGAACAGGCAGACATCCTGCGGATGTGCGAGTTCTTTACGAAGAGCGAACGGTGTGTGTGGAAAGAAGAATCGTCAGACGGGTATGGAGTGCGGTGAGATCATCAAGCAGTTCGATTGTGGTATCACGCAGGCGATCGCCAATGGCACGGGCCCCCTGGCCGCCGACAGCCACAGACCAGCGGGTGGCCAATAGCTCAAGTTCCTTGAGTTGTTGGAGCGCCAGGGCCTCGGGTCTTACCTCGGTGAGCGAGAGCAGCACGAGGTCGGGCTTGATCGTCTCGCAGAAGGTCATGAGGTCTGCACTGGGAAGGTTCGGGCCGAGGTAATAGACGTGGCACCCTTTGGTCGCAGCGATGTAGGCCACGGCTTGGGCCCCGATCTCATGGGTTTCGCCCTCCGGGCAGGCGATCAGAATTCGTGGCCCGAATTCGTTCACCGAAAGTTGATTCATGACCGAAAACAACTTCTGTTGGACGATCTTCGTCACATAATGTTCAACGGCAGCATTCAATTGATCTCGGTGCCACAACTCGCCGACTCGTTGTTGCAGTGGGAGCAAAATCCGCTGGACAGCTTCTTCAAAGGGAATGACGGCCACGGCGCCGTTCAGTCGGCGTTCGAATCCCGCCTTATCGAGCGGATCAAGTGATCCCAGCAAATCATCTAACAGGCGCTCATGAGGCTTCTGATCCTCTGCAGAAACTGGGGTCGCGAGACGCATGCGCGCGACAAGCGCATCGTGTCCCTCCACGGCGAGGGAACCAATCGTGGCACCTTGCTCCATCTGAGCCTTCACAAAGCGAAGGAGTGCAACCTCTTCGTCGCTATACTCGCGATAGCGATTGGAGCTCCGTGAAGGTTTGACAAGTCCATATCGTCTTTCCCAGACGCGAATCACATCCTTCGATAGACCGGTGAGCTTTGCAACTCTATGAATTCTATGAGTATTCATGTTTATATTTTCATTGTATTACTACGTCTAATGTTTGTCAAATATTTTATTAATAACACTTGACACATTAGACGTAACAGTTTATACATTAGACATACATGATACAAACATTGAACAGTTAATCTAAAGGAGAGGATCATGGCGAGAGCATTGACAAATAAAACGAGAGCCGAGCTGCTCGGAGGTCACACGTTCTCTCCTGTAGTCCAACATGAATGGACATGCACCCGGTGCGGAGGACTCATGGTGAACGACTCCTACATGGGTTTACTCAACAGCGTCGGTGAATCGAAGTTTGCCGCGAAGCGCTGTGTGCAATGTGGTGAGGTTGTTGATCCCGTCATTCTGCGTAATCGAGGAGCCAGGCAAGAGCCGATGACGGCTCCTTCCGTATCGGTCTAACCGTTTCAACTAAAAGGGGGACGTATGATGAAGAGAGTTTACGAATTAAAACGGTTGCTGGTTCCTGTAGCTATGGGGATTGTTACCCTGACGGTGATGGGTTTGGATGGGCGATCCGTTGTCCAAGCAACAGACCATGAAATGAACATCGTAGTTACGATCACGGACCAGGGATTTAAAGTAAAAGGCCATACGACACCCGATTCATTGACATCGATCGTAGTTCACAACAAGGGCGCCCTTCCCCATGGGATCACTTCCCCGCAGTTCTCGGCGGGAGTCATCAGCAAGGAAGGCGATGGTGTGGAGATGAGAGACTCAAAGGGCAAAGGGCACACGGCCTATCATCTTGCACCTGGGAAAAGCATGACGTTGCGCTTCGCTAAGGAATCTCATACAGATCCGGCGACCGGGATGAGGGAAACAACGCAGGTTCCCTTCTGGTGTGATATTCACGCCCACATGAGGGGGGAATTCCTGGTCGTGGAAACGAGAGGTGAGATGTGAGGCGGCTGAGTAGCTCTCAGAGCAATGATCGCACGACCCGTAGAACAGACAATCGCGTTTCATACTGGAGTTTGCCGCGAAACGCTGTGTGCAGTGTGGTGAAATTGTCGATTCCCTGATTCTGCTCAATCGGCAGTTTAGGGAAGAGTCAATTACGGTCGAGCGTGTAGGAAAAATATTGTCGAACTATCGCGTGACGGAAGGGCTATGCTAAAGGTGTTTTTAACCAACCAGGGTCGTCCTGGAGTTCCTAAACAAAGGGGGGTGTCCTATGAGGAGTTACATCGTACTTCAGGTCGGATTGGGGGTGGCATTGATGGCGGGAGCTATCTCCGTCGCAACAGCGGCGGACGATAAGACCATGGTGCCGATCCCAAAAGGTGAGTTCACCATGGGAAGCAATGAACATTCAGATGAGGCCCAGCACCAAGTCGTGCTCGATGCCTACCTGATCGACAAATTTGAAGCGTCAAACAAACGGTACAAAGAGTTTATGAAAGGCACGGGTCACCCGGCCCCAGCTTATTGGGACGATCCTCGACTCAGCAAGCCCGATCAGCCGGTGGTCGGAGTAAGTTGGACTGACGCGAGCGCTCTCTGCAAGTGGGAAGGTAAGCGGCTTCCGACTGAAGCAGAATGGGAGCGAGCGGCCAAGGGTCCGCAAGGCGACAACCATTATCCATGGGGCCATACACTCGACCAGAAGAAGGCCAACTATGGACAAAATATAGGCAAGACCATGCCGGTGGATTCCTTCCCAGAGGGGGTCAGTGGGTTTGGCGTCTACAACATGGCGGGGAACGTCTTCGAATGGGTCGAGGATTGGTATGACCTGAAATATTACAAGGAAAGCCCTGCTCTGAATCCTCGTGGCGCCGAGAAGGGCTACAACTTTGCCAATCAAGGCCCGGTGAAGGTCTTGCGCGGCGGTTCCTGGCTCGCGCCGGAAACCTCCCTCCATACGAGCCATCGGTTCTGGAATCAGCCGGACAATAACTCCTATGGGGTCGGCCTCGGATTCCGTTGCGCGAGGTCGGCTCAGACGGTGTCCGATGAAGCCGCACAAGCAGGCCGCGATGCATTCATTCAGGCATTAGTCGCGATGGGTGCTGAAAAGAATGCCGATGCGATGGCCTCCATCGAGAAGGCGTTGGCTTCGGAGCCCGACAACAACGAATACCTGGCGACCCGCGATCTGATCAAGAAGAGCATGAATAAGAAATAGTTGAATGACGGGAGGGGGACGGCTGACACCCCCTCCGAGAGCCCCAAGTCGTACTGGAGGCCTGAAGTGAATACGTCTGAAACCAATGTGCCGAGCAAATCGACAGCGGGCCCCGCGGCAGTTCCGGAGAAGTCTCTCATTCTTCTCACAGGTGCCAGCGGGTATATCGGCGGTCGCCTTCTTCCGTCGTTGGAGCATCAGGGGTACCGCTTGCGCTGCCTGGCCAGGCGTCCAGAAATTCTCAAGCCGAAGGTCGGTCCATCAACGGAAGTGGTCGCGGGTGACGTGCTTGACCGAGCGAGTCTCGACTCCGCATTGCGCGGAGTCGACGTGGCCTACTACATGGTTCACTCAATGAGTTCAACCGGCTCGTTTGAAGAGACGGACCGACAGGCGGCCCGGAACTTTAGCGAGGCGGCAAAAGCAGCAGGCATCAAGGGCCTCATCTATGTAGGAGGCTTGGGCAGCGACGAAGAGGAGCTCTCGACACATCTGCGTAGTCGGCACGAGGTTGGAGATATATTGCGGCAATCGGGCCTACCCCTGTGTGAGTTCCGCGCATCGGCCGTGATCGGTTCCGGCAGCGCCTCGTTTGAGCTGATCCGGGCGCTGGTGGAGCGCCTGCCGATCATGCTCACACCGAGATGGGTCAAGGGGAAGGCGCAGCCCATTGCGATCGACGACTTGCTAGACTACCTGATCGAAGCGCTTCGGATTCCCATTTCAAAATATCGTATATATGAGATCGGCGGTACCGACCAAGTATCCTACGCAGACATGATGCTTGCCTACGGGCGTCAACGCGGACTCAAGCCTCTGATCATCCCCGTGCCGGTCCTCACCCCTTGGGTGTCTGCTCTCTGGCTTGGATTGATCACGCCGCTCTACGCTCGCATCGGACGGGCAATTATTGAGAGCATTGTCCATGTCACGGTGGTGCGGGACAATGCCGCGCTCACAACCTTCTCCGTACGTCCGATGGGAATCGATCAGGCTATTCACCGAGCCCTAGCCCATGAAGAGACGCATTTCGCGGCCACCCGGTGGTCCGATGCGCTTTCCTCATCTGGCAAGTTGCCGTCGTGGGGGGGGGTGCAGTTCGGGACACGTCTAGTCGATTCGCGGACGTTGACCGTCGACGTGCCGCCTGACGTCGTCTTCAAACACATTGAGAGAATCGGTGGTGACACTGGCTGGTACGCATGGAACTGGCTGTGGCGGGTGCGCGGTTTCATCGACCTGCTCGAAGGGGGCGTGGGCTTGAGACGTGGACGGCCTTCTTCCACGACTCTTCGCGTCGGTGATACGGTCGACTCCTTTCGCGTTGAGTCGATTGAGCCGAACCGCCGCCTGCGGCTCAAATCCGAGATGCATTTGTACGGACGGGCGTGGCTGGAGTTCGAGGTGACTGGCACAGGCTCTTCAACAACGATCCGGCAGACCGCGATCTTTGATCCGGTGGGACTGATCGGGCAGATCTATTGGTATACGCTCTACGTGCCGCACGAGTTTGTGTTTAGTGGGATGCTGAGGGGAATCGCACAGGCAGCGTTGCGTGAGATGAAAGACCTTGATACAGCTAAGATACCTAACGGGCAGCCGGCGGCGCCGCATCGCCGCTGAACCGGACGTAAGGAGGGAAGCGAAGCTACTCCCAATCAGGAAACCAACTTGTGATGGAGGTCTGCAATGCAGATAGCACACACCATTATGATCGTGGCATTGGCGGCGGGATTCACAATATTGACCACACCAGTCCGTGCGGAGGAGCCCATGATCCCGAAAGAGATGCGGTACATCGGGCAGGGGGGATCGATGATGGGGCTCGATAAGGAAGCGCCCGTGGAATCAGGCAAGACACTCACGAGGCATGAAAAACATATGAAAGCTCCGTGGTCTCTCGATGCGTTCCGTGACGAAGGTCCGGCCCATATGGTGTTCTTGGATTCATACCTCATGGATACGTATGAAGTCTCTAACAAGGACTATGGCGAGTTTGTCACAGCGAAAGGTCATCCGGCCCCGGCCTACTGGGACGATCCCCGCTTGAACAAGCCGCAACAACCCGTGGTCGGGGTGAATTGGGAGGAAGCCAAAGCCTTCTGTGAATATCGTGGCAAACGCCTTCCAACGGAAGCGGAGTGGGAAAAGGCGGCTCGTGGTCCCAAGGGCAACCTCTACCCCTGGGGCAACGACTTTGATCCGGCGAAAGTCAATTATGGCAAAAATCACGACGCCACCATGCCGGTAGATTCGTACCCAGATGGAGCCAGTTATTACGGTCTCTACAACATGTCCGGCAATGTTTTCGAGTGGGTCGCTGACTGGTATGACCCCCGCTACTATGGAAAGCTTGAAACCATGGTGAATCCGACCGGTCCCGCAAAACCCATATGGATGGGTGGCACCGGAACCTATGTGGACCGGCTCACGGTTGGTGAAAAGCGGGTGATTCGAGGGGGATCGTGGATCGCGCCGGGAGGCACGACCAAGGCAACGCACCGGTTCTGGAATCACCCGCTTAATAACAGCTACGGCGTGGGATTGGGTTTCCGCTGTGCCAAGACCGCCCCATCCGAAATCGATGAGCGAATCAAAGATGCCTCCGTCGTGGCCTACGTCGAAATGGGACGAGAGAGGTTTGCGGAGGCCCAACAGGCCGTCGCCCAGGGACTGGCCATCGACCCGAAAAATGTGGAACTCCTGGAGCTACGACAGTTGATTGAGCAATCCATGAAGCAGCCGTAAGGGAAGGCTGAAAGAGATTTCTCCATTGGTTTGATCGTGACGGAGGCGCACTTATGATACAC
>ERZ1292633.111-Hain-H41-02um-R1-111-length-110789-cov-8_pt2 | contig 37475 bp, 27 predicted proteins | sample MGYA00564406_ERZ1292633 | MGnify/ENA primary metagenome ERZ1292633 (study PRJEB36523, sample SAMEA6512639) | groundwater metagenome | collected 2019-01-08 | study: AquaDiva: Metagenomics assemblies of 32 groundwater samples
TTTCTGCACAAGTTACAGAGACTGTTGGAGTAAATGCTGTGGTTCTTACAGTCGGTAGTGGAGGAGCTGGTGGAGGGGGTGGGGGTGGAAGTAGTGGTAGTGGGGATCAGAATGCTGGGGTCTTTTTTTCTGGAAGAGCTTACCCGCTTTCTAAGGTGAGTATTTTAAAAGATGGACAGCTAGCTTTATCTACTATTGCTGGTCCAGATAGTAAATTTTCAGGAACATTAGGTAGTCTCTCGTCGGGAGACTATACATTTTCTGTATATGGTGAAGACAGTCAAGGTCGTCGCTCTAGCCCATTTACTTTTCCTATTTATATAACTTCTGGTGTCACTACTAGTATAAGTGGTATATTCATTGCTCCAACAATAGCAGTTGATAAAAGTATTGTTAAAAGGGGAGAAAATATAGTTATTTTTGGGCAAAGTTCACAGTCTAGTGAAATTGTTATTAGTGTTAATTCTCCTCAAGAATTTTTCAAAAATACTTTAAGTGATGCTAATGGTGTATATTTACAGAACTTTGATACGTCTGTCTTAGAACTTGGTCCTCATTCCACAAAGTCAAAATCAATGAAGAGTAATGAGATTAGTCCTTTCAGTAATACTGTTAGTTTTATTGTTGGTAATAAGAGCGTACTTAATGATGTTACAAATAAACTTATAAAATGTGACTTGAATGATGATAATCGCTGTAACTTGGTAGACTTTTCTATTGCTGCATTTTGGTATAAGAAAACACTGAGTGAAGAATTTATTCTCAGAGAGAGAGATCATTTAAATGGCGATGGTAAGGTCGATTTGGTCGATTTTAGTATTATGGCTTTTTATTGGACAGGTTAAAATTTATGAAAAAGATATTTATTTTATTTTTATTAATATTTTATTTTGTACCTGCTACGTCTTTTGGCACAGAAGTATTTTTCAGTACTGATAATAATGGTTTTTTTGTAAATGAAGATTTCTTAGTAAAGGTGTATGTGGATACAGAAGATACTACGGTTAATGCATTAGAGGGAAGTATTTTGTTCCCCTCTGATGTTTTAGAATTAAAAGAAGTCCGAGATGCAAATTCATCTATTAATTTCTGGCTGGAAAACCCACGTAATTTAAGAGATGGGCAAGTTAATTTTTCTGGTATTACTGCCGGAGGTTTTAACGGGGAGAAAAAGTTTCTCTTTGGAATGATTTTTAAGCCTAAGAAGATGGGTGATGCAATACTCTCATTGAGTGATTTACAAGTCTTATTAAATGATGGTATTGGTACGAAGGCACCTGTAGAAAATACTCCCCTTACTATTTCAGTTTTAGATAAGAGAGATAATTCCCAGTCTACAGATTTAAGAATAGTAGATAATGAAATACCAGAGGATTTCAATCCTCTGGTAGCTAAAGACCCAAGTCTTTTTGACGGAAAGTATTTTGTTGTATTTAGTACAGTAGACAAAGGAGTAGGTATCGATCACTACGAAGTGCGTGAAGGTTTGTGGGGGGATTATGTTGCTACTCAAAGTCCTCACCTCCTAAAAGATCAATCTTTGAGTAAAAATATATATATTAAAGCTATTGATAAATCTGGCAACAAAAGAATAGTAGAAATTAAAGGACGTGATGTAGATGAACGCTTTCAACTTGGCTTTGCTTTTGTTATAATTCTAATAATATGCCTTTTCTTTTTGAGAAAAATATATTTAAAGTTTTCAAAATAATAATATTTTTTTTATTATTTATTTTTTCTCCTTTATCTACCTACGCTGCAAATTTGTCCATTAGTCCTTCTACAGGAAACTTTGAAGTAGGGGATCACATCTCCGTGAAAGTTATGGTAACTGCAAATAATGTTTTATTTAATGCAGTTTCAGCGGTACTTACCATTCCTTCTTCTATTTTAAAAGTGGAATCAGTTTCTAAGTCAAACTCGGTGCTTAATTTCTGGGTGACTGAGCCTGCAGTTACTTCGAATGTTGTTAAATTTGAAGGTGTAGCTTTAGGGGGTTTTACTGGTTACACTGGTACTGTCGTTACGATAAATTTGCGTGCAATAGCCGAGGGTACTGGAAGCATCTCATTTAATTCTGGGAAAATTCTTGCAAATGACGGACAAGGCACAGATATAACAAGCAACCTCGTGAATGCAACTTTTTCTGTTAAAGAGAAAGTAAGTAAACCAGAACAACCTGAACAAAAATCTACCACTCCAAAAGAAACACCAAAACCAGTACAACCTACAACAGAACCATTACAGCCAGCTCCATCTTTAAAAGCCCCTGAAATTAGACTTTCTAAAAAGTACGGAGATCAAGCCATAACTGGAATTTCAGATTATCCGCAAGCCGATACGCTTGTGACATTTACTTCTGAAAATGGAGGAAGAATATTTATTTTAGGTGAGTCGGATGAACAAGGAAAATTCACGCTTTTGGTTCCTCATTCTTTGAAACAGGGTGTGTACACAGTGTCTGCTGTTATGATAAAAGAAGATAAAACAAATAGTGAACCTTCTAACTCGATTGTTGTAAAAGTGGGGAACATTTTCTCTGATCTTGATTGGAAAATATCTTTATTAATCTTACTTCTCATCCTAGTTATTACATATTTGATTTTGCGTATTCATATGCATATCAATAAAAACGGTGATAAAAATATAAAAAATGAAGTAAACGAAGCTAAAGAAATAATACATAAATCCTTCGATATTTTACGAGAAGATATCGTTGACTATGATAACAAGAAGCTCCCCATAGCAGAGCATAGGAGAATGAAAGACATAAAAAAAGATATTTCAGATGCTGAGAAAGTAATTAGTAAGAAAATTAAAGATATTGGATCAGAATGACTTTAATTTGTAAAAAATTAATTTATTTTGTAGTACTTTTATTTTTTTCTATTTCAACTTTAACACCAATATATGCACAAAATATAAATATAAATGCTTCGAAGCTATTACATCATTCGAGCGTATTTTTCTCTCCTCGTTCTGGAAGTTTCGAAGAAGAGTCTACATTTCAAGTTCCCATACTTGTCAACACTATGGGTCGCAGTATAAATGGTATTGAGATTAGAGTTTTGTTTGACAAAGATAAGCTTTCTATTGTTAATCAGACAGGTGGTGTATCTATAATTGGTGTTTGGGTAGAGCCCCCAAAATATGACAACACGCGTGGTACTGCGAGCTATGTAGGCGTGATCCCAAATGGAATTATTACCGAAGCTGGACTCGTGGGTACTATAACTTTTAAAGCGAAATCCGCAGGTCAGGCAGTTGTAAGTATAGCCAACAATTCAAAAATTTTATTAAATGATGGTTTAGGAACAGAGACTATACTTGATTTAGGTAGAGCAAGTTATAGTATTTTAAATAAAGCACCTGGTGGTGTGCAGGTTTTTTCTGAAACACATCCTATTTCTTCAGAATGGTATAACAACAATACCCCAGTATTTTCTTGGATTCAAGATGCTGGAGTATCTGGATTTAGTTTTGAATTAGATAATAAACCAAATACTATACCTGATAATACCATAGATATCCTAGATACAGTTAAGAGCTTCAATGAGTTAAATGATGGTTTGTGGTATTTTCATGTTAAGGCAATAAAGGATAATGTTTGGGGTACAACAGGGCATCTACTTATCCGTATAGATACTACACCTCCAGCAGAATTTACCCCTGAAACAAATTTTTTATTAGCAGCGACTATTTTAGCTGAGAGAACTTTGATCTCATTCTTTACTACAGACAACCTTTCTGGTATAGATCATTATGAAGTTGGAGTAATAGATAAATTAGCACCACTTACTGAATCGCCAGTATTCATAGAAGCAGAAAGCCCCTTCCAAGTACCAATAAATTCTGGTGGGAAGTTGGAGGTTATAGTTCGTGCCGTAGACCGTGCTGGTAATGTACGTGATTCATCCGTTAATGTAGAAGTGCCTTTTATTATTACAAAATTTATTAAAGATTATATAGTCTATATATTATTAAGTATTATTCTATTAGGTTTCACTATGTTAGTCATTCATTATTTGGTGGGTCACCATATAATTAGAGCTATTCGTCGTACAAGAGAAATTTTGAATAATAAAAACATAGAAAACACAGAAGATTTCTAGCAGAAATTAATTATTTATTATAATTTTCTATAAAGAAATTTTCTAGTTACCTAGCTAGTGTTTTTTAGGATTTCTAATGCTATTATTAATCCATTAATATTAAAAACTAATATATGAAAATAACTTCATCTGGGCTGGTATCGAAGATGTCTAAATTAACAGTTTTCTTTATTATCACCTCATTTGTTGTAACTCCTCTTGTGCCAGTTTTCGCCCAAGAAGCTGAAGTAATTGTTTCTCTTTCAGACCAAGTAGAAAGTGAACCAATCTTTCCAGGCCAGGTGCTTGGCGAGACAATTGAAGCTCCTGTCGATGAAGAAACTTCTCCTACTATAGAACCCCCAGCTGAAGAAGTGCTTCCTCCTGAAGAAGAAAAACCGATAGAAGAGAAGCCTATCGAGGAAGACCCAGAAATGATGGCTCTTATGGCTGGTGGTGTTGGCGGTCCAGGAAGCCTAACTCTTTCACCTGATACTAGAAATAATCTATCTTCTGAGGTTGATGATCTAGATGGTAGTTTGGTGTATAAATATGATATAAAAGTTCCTCCAGGAAGAAATGATATAACCACTCCAAAAGTTTCTTTAGTATATAACAGTAAGTACGCCAATAATGATTCTGTGGTTGGATCTGGGTGGTCAGTAAATATTCCCTCTATTGAACGAATAAACAAAACAGGTATCACCACTTTATATTCAGATAATTATTTCTATTCATCTATCGATGGAGAATTAGTTTCACTTGGTAGCGGTAATTATGCTGCTAAAGTAGAAAAAGGTAATTTTCTAAAATATAATCTGACAAGTAGTGTTTGGACGGTAACTGACAAGCAAGGAACTGTCTATAAATTTGGTACTAACGCTGCTGAAAGACAAGACAACCCCGGAGACAGTTCGAAAGTATATAAGTGGATGCTCCAAGAGGTCAGAGATACTAATGACAATTATATTGAATATACTTACTATAAAGATGCGGGACAAATATATCCATCGCAGATAACTTATTCAGGAAATGGTAGTACTGCTGGGGTTTTGGAGGTTAATTTCGATAGAACTAGCCGAACCGCGCTTCCCGCTTTTTACAATACAGGCTTTGCAGTAACGACCAGTTATCGCATCACCGAGATCAGAACTGAAGTAAATAATATTTGGGCTAGAAAATATACTCTTGGCTATGCTATTCCAGATAACGGCGTGGGATCTCTTTTAGATACTATTGTTGAATCAGGACAGGATGATAGCAGTACAATTGTAACATTACCAGCTGTTGATTTTGACTACCAAGCCTCTACTAGAAGCTGGACCCAAAATACATCTTGGGGTTTACCTTTATCACTTGTTGCTGGAGGTAGTGATACAGGTACAAGAATGGCTGACATTAATGGTGACGGGCTTCTGGATTTACTTTGTCACACCAACAATACCTCAGACACAATATGCGACAAGAATAAACCCAGGATCTTTCTCAACGATGGTGATGGAACTTGGACAGATGTGAGTAGTACTTGGTTATTTCCTCTTATAGGAGGGTCTGGTAGTGATCGTGAATATTTTCTTTCAACAAGTACTAGTGGTGATCGTGGTCTAAGAGCTGTAGATATAAATGGTGATGGCCTAGCAGATTTAGTAACGGGGAATGGGTCAGATCGTTATGTGTATCTTAATACTGGTTCTGGCTGGACGTACAATTCTTCCTGGGGTCTACCTTTACCTTTTTCTATAGGTGGAGATCCTGGCACAAGAATGGCTGACGTTAATGGTGATGGATTACTCGACATGCTTTGTCACAACAACGCTACATCTTCTGAACCATACTGTGGTAAAACCACTCCCAAAATCTATCTTAACAATGGTGATGGAACTTGGACAGATGTGAGCAGCACTTGGTTATTTCCTGTTGTTAATGGAACAGGAACAGATAGAGAATATTTTCTAGATGCAAGTGAAGGTGCTGATAGTGGTCTGAGAACTTTTGACATAAATGGTGATGGGTTAGTAGATTTAGTTGCTAGAAGAAATACAGATTCATATGCATACATAAACAACGGCTCTGGTTGGACTCACTATGCTTGGGGGTTATCCTTGCCGACATATATCGGTGGTGACCCCGGGACAAGAGTAGCCGACATTAATGCGGATGGTTTAGCCGATCTACTTTGTCACAACAACGCTACATCAGGAGATGCTTATTGTGATAAAAATAATCCAAAAATTTATTTAAACAAAGGTGACGGAACGTGGATGGATTTAAGTAGCACTTGGTTATTTCCTCTTATAGGAGGGTCTGGTAGTGATCGTGAATATTTTCTTTCGGCAAGTCAAGGTAGTGACAGTGGTTTAAGGATTGCTGATTTTAATGGTGATGGCATTAATGATCTTGTGGTGAGAAGAGATTCAGATTCATATGTTTACTTAAATAACACAACTGTTCCGTCAAACTTGCTTAACGAAATAAACTATTCTCAAGGAGGCAATACAACAATAATATATAAAGCTACGCCACAATTTACAAGTGGTGCTAGTTTACTTAATCCATCTCTGCCTCTTGTGACTCATCTTGTGCAACAAATAGTTACTAACGATGGATCAGGAACTACAGGAAGTTTAACTTATGAATATGAAGGTGGTTTGTATAAGTACACAGACTACCTAAATAGGAAATTTGTAGGATTTAATTCTATTAAAGCCACAGATGCAGAAGGAAATGTAAGAAAAGTTTTTTACCATCAAGGTAACAGTACAAATACTGGTCTTGGTGAATACAGTGATCATATTTCCAAAATGGGCATGCCTTATCGTGTAGAAGAGTATGATGATAGTAGTAATCTTTATCGTCTAACAGTAGATAAGATAGATAAATACAATATTGGCACCGATCATGATTTCGTAAAAGTAACTCGTCGTACAGTTTTAGACTACGATGGTGATTCTGACCACAAGGATACTTCGACAGAGTACGGATACGATGACGCTAACGGGAATCTTTTAACAGTAACAGAGTGGGGTGAGGTTACAGGAAGCACAGATGGGTCATATACAGATATTGGTTCAGATAAGAAAGTTACTACGCTAACTTATGCTACAAATGGCACGACACTTATAAGTGTTCCATATAACGAAACAGTAACGGATCAGTCTTCTTCTAAGGTAAAAGAAAACAAATATTACTACGATGCACAATCATATGGTTCGGTAACAGATGGGAATCAGACTAAAGTGGAACAATGGGTTGCAAGTAGTACATATATAAACAGTCAGAAAACATACAACTCAACATATGGTTATATAGCTACTGAAACCGATCCAAGAGGCAAAGTAACTACTTATACTACTTATGACGGATATAACCTATATCCAGTAACAATTACCGATCCACTTAGCCAGACTATTCAATATACTTACGACTATTCTCTGGGAAAACCAAAACAAACTACTGATCAAAATGGATTTGTATATCAAACTGTTTATGATGGACTCGACCGTGTTGCTGCAGTAAAAATTCCTGACTTTGGTAGTCCCTATTCTGCAGTCACAAAAACTACATATGCTTACACTGATACTTCAGGCTCTGTGAAAGTTCAGAAAACTGAAAACCTAGATGGATCAACTGCTGTAGACACTTACCAATATTTTGATGGGCTTGGTCGCTTAATTCAAGAAAGAAAAGAGGCAGAAAGTAACTACAACGTAAAAGATACTATATACAACGATGTTGGTTTAATTGAAAAACAGTCACTCCCATATAACTCCAGCGGTTCTTCAAAAACTTCTGCAACAGGAACTACTGCGCTTTACGTTACTAATACTTACGATCCACTGAAACGTATTTCGACTATAGTTGATGCAACGGGTACTACTAGCTATGCGTACGATCAATGGAAGACTACTGTGACTGATAAAGAAAGCAATATGAAAGGTTACTATAAAGATGCTTTCGGCAATCTCATAAAAGTGGATGAAGTAAATGGTGGTTCTACTTACACGACAAATTACGAATACAATCTCAATAATAAGCTCACTAAGATCACAGATGCATTAAGTAATCTACGTAACTTCACGTACGATGGTCTCGGTAGGAGATTAACAGCAGAAGATTTGCATGCATCTGGTGATGGTACGTATGGTACATGGACTTATGCATACGACAATGCAGGGAATCTAACTCAAACTGTAAGCCCACGATCACTTACGACGAATTACACATATAACGACATCAATCAGCAGTTAACAGAAGATTATACTGGCGTAGGTGGAACTGAAATTACTTATACCTACGGTGGATGTACTAATGGTGTAGAAAAACTTTGCTCAGTCATAATGGCTTCTGGTGCTAATACTGCATATACCTACGATTCAAATGGTAATGTTGCTAGTGAAGCAAAAACGATAAACAGTGTTGCTTATACCACTTCTTACACCTATGACAGACAAGGAAACAAATTAGTTATCACTTACCCAGACAGTGCTGAAGTTAAATATACATTTAACTCTGCGGGACTTCTAGAAAAAGTTGAGCGAAAAGAAAGTGGTGGAGTATTTATTGATATCGTATCTAATTTTGATTATAGTCCAACGGACAAGGTCACAATACAAGAAGATGCGAATGGATTCGTTACTACTAATACATACGATGACACAAAATTATATAGACTCACTCGTCGTCTCACAGCTATAGGAGGAGAGGAAATGATGCTTGGTGGAGGAGGTGAAGGAGAGAGTCAAAGTAGGATGAGTCTGATGGAAGGTGAAGAAGAAACAGAACTCCAAGACAAAAAAGGGATACCAAGAGTAGGGAGTGAGCTTGAGAAAGAAAGGACTCTACGAAGTAAGACATATGTAACTGGATTCAGTGGAGGCAGAGAGATAAAACAAACTCAATTTTCTCAAAATGATATTCATTACCTAGATCCTGCTACTGGAACACTGAAAGACATCAATACTTCGTTAGTAGAAAACTTGCATGGTTTTACTATGAATGACGCCGCATACCAAGCAAGGTTTAAAAAAGATACTAAAGGAGAATTTTTTACTTTCCAAAATAAACGAGATCATCTCGGCTTATCTCTTCCTCAAAATGTAAAACCTGTAAATGGACACATACAAAAATCTAAAGAAGGTGAAGAGAGTCTGATGTACAAAGATGCACTAGGGGCAGGTATTGATGTAGAATTTCTACTTGACCAGACAGAAGTGAGAAAAGATGTTGTCATAAATAGTTTAGAAGCTCTTGGGGATATTTCTGGTAAAGAAAATTACGAAATTCCATTTGTATTTCGAAGTAATGCTCCAGTAACTCTTTCTATTGATGGTAAAATTTTCCCGAGCGGACAATCTTTCATAACTGAAAAAGCTGTGACCCTGACTGATTCTATAGGTATACAGACCCACATCTGGGGCGCTGTTTTACGAGAAGAGAATGGTACGCGTGTCACTCGTATTCCTATTAGATACGAACAAAAGGGTGGTGTCATATACATGACCAAGCTTCTGCCAGTCTCATGGCTCGCACAAGCAGAGTTCCCAGCACGTACAGATGCAGTGCTTAGCTACTATTCAAATTCCTCTGGTGACGGAGAGATATATCATACTCACAGTGTCTGGAACGCTATCCATGACGCTACGTCTGGTTCCGCAGAAAGTACCCCAGGTACTGCATACATGTACAGTGAAGACGCAGGTGCGAGCTACTGGATGGCACGTGTCGCATTACCATTTGATACTTCTTCTTTGCCTGATACCGCTACTATTACCAATACTGATTTGAAACTCTACATTGATACGAAAGTAGATGAAGATAATGATGGTAATGACTTCATACGAGTCGTTCAAAACACTACTGCATCTGCTACAGCACTTGCTGATGGAGATTTTGATCAAATAGGAGCCATAGATAACCCTACAGCTGGAGCGAGTGATATAGACATTTCTGGTATTTCTACAGGTGCCTATCGTACTTTCACCTTAAATTCTACTGGTAGAGGTTGGATAAATAAAACCGGCTATACCAAGCTCGGTCTTCGCGAAGGACATGATGCTAAAGATGCTGCCCCCGATGACGGTACATTTACTGGTGTACGTATCAAGACTGCAAATGCCGCAGGTACTTCACAGGATCCGATTTTAGAAGTTACCTACACTACTAACAGTGCTCCAAGTACACCGACATCGCTTCTCGCAGAAGGTATAAATAATCCAGTGAGTGTAGCCGACACTGCTCCAGAATTTAGTGCAATATATAACGACACGGATACAGGAGATACTGCCACTCATTATCAAATTCAAGTATCTACGAGTTCGAGCTTCTCTTCTATTCTCTGGGATTCTACAAAGACGGCTTTAGGTGCATCTCTCGCACAGGGAAGTCGCAGCCCAGATATTACCTACGGAGGCACAGCATTTGTACTAGACGGTGCTACATATTACTGGCGTATAAAATTCTGGGATAATAGCGACAGTGAAGGAGTGTGGAGTACTTCTACAAGTTCATTTACTATGAATAGCTCCTCACCAATTACAGTGAATTTTTATTCTACAGCAGGTGGAGACGGAGAGATTTACCACGAGGATGCAAGTTCTTGGAATACCGTACATGATGCATCTACTGGTAGCGCTGATGCTGCTTCAGGAACCTCATATACGTATGTAGAGCACTACACAGCAGACTACTGGATGGCTCGAACTGTCTTACCTTTTGATACCTCGAGCTTGCCCGACGGCGCAGTGGTCTCCAGTGCGACTTTGTATGTGTATGTAGATTACAAAGAAGATGGTGATAATGATGGAAGTGATTTTATCCGAGTAGTTCAAAATACTACAGCTTCATCAACAGGACTTATCAATGGCGACTATGATCAAGTAGGAAGTATCGATAATCCTACAGCAGGAGCGACGGATACTGACATCACAGGTATTTCGACGGGTGCATATCTAGTAATTCCTCTAAATACGACAGGGAAGTCTTGGATCAGTAAAACAGGTGCTACAAAGCTTGGTTTACGAGAAGGGCATGATGCTACTGATAATGCTTCAAGTATAAATACGAGCCTCACAGGTGTACGTATTAAGACTGCAAATGCCACAGGTACTTCGCAGGATCCATATTTAGCTATTACGTACACATCTCTTCCAACTTCACTAAGTGTGGTGCAAGACTTAAACTACACATATGATGCGAATGGCAACATCCTTACCATCATCAATGACTCTGAGACAGATTCTGCGAAGACTGTCACGTATAGTTATGACGACCTTAATAGATTGCTCTCGGCTACCGCTACTTCTGTCGCCGGAGGACAGTCCACATATACCCATACTTACGTCTACGATGCCCTGGGAAACATTACTTCCGGCCCAATAGGCTCTTACACCTATGCAGGTACAAACTACGCTAATCCACACGCTGCAACGTCTATAAACGGTGTTACATATACCTACGACAATAGTGGTAATGTTACAGGTAACGGCTCCTTGGCTAATACATGGAACTACAAAGATCAACTCACTCAAGCAGTTCTAGGAGGAGTAACTTCAACTTATACTTACGATCATATGGGCGAGCGTGCAACACTTGCTAACGGTACGACCACCACGGCATATCCAAATGATCTCTACAATACCGATGGCACCAAGAAAACTAAATCTGTTTACGCAGGGGATAATTTAGTAGCAACTATTGAAACCGTAAGCAGTGTTGTAACTCCTTACTACACTCACACAGATCATTTGGGATCGACAACTGCAACTTCAGATGGTTCAGGTGCTCTTGTTGAGACATTAGACTACTTCCCATTCGGAAATCAGAGAATTTCTTCAGGTGCTCACACAGAACAGAGACAATATATAGGACAGGAGTATGACGAAGAAACAAATTTAAACTATCTTAACGCCCGTTACTACAATAGCCAGACAGGTAAGTTTATATCCCAAGACCCAGTTTTCTTAGGGCTTGGAGTTGATCCTCGTACTCAAGAAGCACTTAGAGATCCTCAATCTTTAAACTCCTACAGTTATGCAAGAAATAACCCGATTACTTTGAGTGATCCGAATGGTGAATGGGTACACATCGCTATCGGAGCAGGTGCTGGCATTGTAGGACAGTATGGTTATGACGTATATAACAACATCAATAATGACGGATTCAGTGCTGGTGCATTCGTATCTAATCTATCAAGCGGTAAGACGTATTTGACAAGAGGTGCACAGGGGGCTGCGATCGCAGCAACGGGAGGTGCTGTAGCGGCTGCTGGAACATCAGTAGGTATTGGAGTAGTGGGACAGTCAGTTGTTATGGGTGGTGTAACTGGAGCAGTAGGAGCTGGAGGCAACGCTTTTCTCGGAGAGTCAGTAACACCTGGATCTGTCGCAGTTGACTCTGTGGTCGGCGCATTAACATTCGGAGCCTCAAGTGTCATTCCTAAGGTTCCTGGAAGACTACCTAACTTCGGTACACAAGCTTTTGTTTCAGGTAAGCATACCCAGCAAAGCGCAATGAATCTCGGTGTTGATGCAGGTGGAAATTATATTTCAGCTATAATGAATGATATATCCAAACAAATTAAGGATCTGCAAAAACAAGTTAGTAACCTAAAACAAAGTAATAATAATTCAAGCAATAAAAAGAAGAACAAATAAACAATATGAAAACTTATAAAATCAAAAAATCACATATTCTTGGTAACTCTATATTTTTAATCTTTCCATTAGTAATGACCCTTATCATTCTAACTGAAGAGGGAGGGGCACAACAAAATGAATGGATAGGAGTAGGAATCTTCTGGCTTATCGGTGTACTTGTGCTTGTGTTACTATCTGGTTCAAAGATGGAAGTGGGAACAGATTATATCCGTCCATATTTCTTTGGTTTTCCTAGAAGAAAGATTGAGGCTTCAAATATTGAAGTTCTTGAGTACGGTAATCTTTTTCGCGGAGGGCTTGGAGTAGGAAAGGGACTTAAAATGTGGGTTAAGACTTCTAAAGGACGTAAGGCACTTACTGTAGGAGAAAAGGCATACGGTAAAGAAGCCATTGATCACATGAAGAGCGTTCTTGAATCGAAATCATTAAGATAGGAATACATACTATATTCAAATGACCTTTTTGCAATTCGTATTATTATTGTTTGTTGAAGTAATTTTGGTTTATGTAGTTTTTGATGGTCTAAAAACTGGAGTATTGCTCCACCGTCTCGGAGGCAAGTCAATCAGGGCAAAACAACCGATATCTTTCTGGATGAGCATAGTAGTTACATCTTGCGTAATTCTATTAATTGCATTTGTTTTAATGACTGGTCTTTTCTAAATTTCTAGTTTGATTAGCCGACGTTCTGCTTCACTAATTTCTTTCTCTATTGAAAAGCCGATTTTCTCTTGTTCTTGAGAGTCAGAATTTTCAGTTGTTTTCAACTGTAGCGGTACTGAGCTTTTTAAAGTAACCTTTCCGTGGTTATAGAGAATTTCCTCAACGAAGTCTAAGACAAATCTTCGTTTGCTCTCAAACGTCTTACACTTATCAAATCGAATCTGGATAATGGGATAATGGGGTCAGCCACCATTTATCCTAAATATGATATAATAAATTTATGCCAAGAATTGAAAGAGTCGATGTGGGCGGAGAAATATACCATGTGATAAACAGAGCTAATTCCAGAGTTAAAATTTTTGATAATGATGGCGATTACAAAAATCTTGAAGCAATTTTAGAAGAAGCAGTAACGAAGTTTGACATGAGATTGTTGGCATACTGTATTATGCCTAATCATTGGCATTTAGTTTTACATCCTAAACAAGATGGAGATTTATCCAAGTTTATGGGTTGGCTAACCAATACTCATACAAGACGTTGGCATACCTTAAAAGGAACGATAGGTCAGGGTCATTTGTATCAAGGTAGATACAAATCTTTTATTTGCCAGAATGATTATCATTTTCTTGCTCTTGTAAGATATGTAGAGAGAAATGCCAAAAGAGCAAATATGGTCAAAAAAGTAGAAGATTGGAAATGGAGTAGTGCATGGAGAAGGGTGTATGGAATACAGAATCAAAAGAAGATTTTAAGTTCGTGGCCCATCTCTATACCAAAAAATTATTTAGAATACCTAAATGAGTCGCAGAACGAGGAAGAAGTTGATATGATTAGGAGGTCGATTATTAAAAATATTCCTTTTGGAGGTGATTCTTGGTGTGATAGAGTTGTGAAGAAGTTTAATTTAGAGCAAACACTTCGTGGGGTAGGCAGGCCTAAAGGAAAATAATGGTGGCTGACCCAATTAACCCAATTAACCTAACCCAATTAACCCACTATTTGTCCCAAAATATGATATAATGAATTTATCCTAAGAATTGAAAGGATAGATAAGGAATAAATAATCAAAAGAGGTGATGGGTTCTACTCAAAAAATATCAAACAGAATAAAAAGAAACCATTTTGATCTCTTTTTGGCACAGATACTGCTTTTCTTTTTACCCTTAGCATATCTTCCTGGCTTCGGATCGTACAATGCCCCTCGGTATTTTTTCTTTAGCGCTACCACTCTCTGGCTTTTTGGTCTTTGTGTTTTTAACTTTCTCAAAGAAGATAAAATTAGACGCACGGAGTATGTTGATACATTTAAAAATTGGCGAGTTTATGGACTTCTTTTTTATCTATTAGCCTTTTTGGTTGTTTCGATTACGAGCATAGATCCGGCCGTTTCCTTTTTCTCAACTTTCTATCGCACTGATGGGTTTCTATCTATCCTATTTCTATCCATGTTTTCTTTTTCAGTATATTTTTTGATTAAGAAATACAAAAATAAAGGTCTAGAAAGTTTGCTTTCCGCCTCCGTTCTCGGCTCACTAGTTCTGTCTTTTTTAATATGGCTGAAAATACCTAACATAGGAGGCACCTTCGGTAATTCTTCAATAGCTGCTTCTTTTCTGATATGGAACGTGTTTTTTGCATTATTTCTTTTTATAAAATACAGAATGGAGTGGAAGGCATGGATTTGGGGTATTTCATTTTTTGTTTTGGTATTTTCACCTTTATTTTTTAACTGGGAGATTATCTTTCGTGGAGAATATGCTCAAATAACTTCCTTGCTGGGAGAAGCTCGTGGTGCAGCTATGGGAATAATTGCTGGTCTTCTTCTTGCCATCTTCACCTGGCTTGCTTTCCAGTCCGATAAAATCCGCAGATATTTAGGAATAGGGCTGACCATTTTACTTTTAGTGTCTACTCTCTTTGGTGGAATTCTACTGATTAAAAATTCTTCGCCTGTGCATCAGGCTTTCGCTGAAATGGGTGGAAAAGCGCGTTTTTCTTTTTGGAATAGTGCATGGCTAGGCTTCAAAGAGCAGCCTGTTCTTGGTACAGGGCCAGGCACTTTCAGTTATTCTTTTCATAAATTTTTCGATACAGAAATACTCACAAAAGAAAACAATTTTGAGGCAATTGTGGATCGTTCACATAATATTTTTTTTGAGACGATTATCAGTGGTGGCTTACTACTCTTATTTGGTTTACTTTTTTTTCTCATTTCCATAGCTACGTCCATTTACCAGATGCGTCTGCGATCGGAAGTATCGAATATTGGCTCCGCCATCTTTTTGGGCGCGCTTTTTTGCTGGTTGCTCCAAGCACAGCTTGTTTTTGATTCAATCTCATCACTGACTATGCTTTTTTTAGTGTCAGGAATGGCATACGCCGGAAGCTATGACAACAAAAATAACATTCATACAAATGAATTTTCTTCCACTAGAAAATCAGTTGTCATCTCGAAGTCAGACAAGTTTGTCTATGCCATAGTAATTATTCTTCTTTCAATAATTTTTATCCTAGGAATATTTTTGCCTTTTCGTAAGAACCGAATAATGTATCGAACTAACGACATGTTCCTACCAGAACGAGCTTATAGCTGGGTAAAACTTGAAGGTACATCTAGTATGGGTGATTCTTATGATAGCGTGCTTCTTTTCAACCGTCTTGCTAAAAGTTATGCCAACAGGAATGATTTACGAAAATTAGATGAAGCAAAAAAGAAAGTTTTAGGACAAGAACTCGACAATGTCATACATCATTTGTATTATCTCTCTGTGCGCCATAATGATTTTGACTTGATTCTTCTAAATATACAGTTTCATTATTTGAGGATGTATTTAGTAAATGATTTCTCCGGCCCTCTCTTAAGCGAAATCAAGGAACTTATTCTTCAAGCACAAGCCCTTTCACCTACAGATCCTCGACCTGAGATATACAATCCTCGGTAGTTATCTTTATTCGGTTTAGTAATTGATGTTAAAGAGTTGATGTGGTCATCCACTATTTATCTTAAAAATATCTAAGCCCTTGAAATTTAGCTCAAAAAAGGTGATAGTGTATATATGTCTTTAAAGATCGGAATTGTAGGTCTGCCAAACGTGGGGAAGTCCACGCTTTTTAATGCTCTTACAAAAAAGAGTGTACCTGCCGAAAACTATCCATTTTGTACTATAGATCCCTCTGTAGGCATTGTTCCTGTGCCTGACGAGAGAGTTGCAAAGTTAAGTGAGCTTTCTAAATCTAAGAAAACTATCCCTGCGGCGATAGAGTTTGTGGACATTGCTGGACTTGTGGCAGGGGCATCAAAGGGTGAAGGCTTGGGGAATAAATTCCTCACTAATATACGCGAGGTAGATGCCATAGCGCATGTGGTGCGTGTGTTCGAGGATCCGTCTGTGATACACGTAGCAGATAAAGTAGACCCCATGCAAGACGTGGGTGTCATAAACCTCGAGCTCGTACTTGCAGACTTTGAAGTGGTGGCAAAGAGGCTCTCTACTATAGTCCGTGATGTAAAGCGTGGGGACAAGGTTGCTATAGCAGAGGAGCTCGTCTTAAAAAAGATAGAGAAAGTTTTAGAAGAAGGTAAGATGGCGTCTACGATCGACCTCTCTCCAGAAGAAAAGTTCCTCATAAAATCCCTCTCACTTCTCACTCTGAAGCCAATGTTGTATGTATTGAATACTTCGGAGGCAAATGAAAATGTGGAAGTTGAGGCGCCGGGATTATCAGTGAAGATTGACTCTGTTTTTGAAAAAGGTTTTGATGATTTAATTAAAAAAAGTTATGAATTGCTGGGACTTGAGACATTCTTCACTACAGGAGAAGATGAGACTCGTGCATGGACTATAGCCATAGGTAGCACCGCACCAATAGCAGGCACTGCGATACATACAGACTTTAAGGATAAGTTTATACGTGCAGAGGTCGTGTATTGGAAAGATCTTTTAGACTCTGGATCTTATGCTGTTGCTCGTTCTAAAGGGCTCGTGCGGACAGAAGGTAAAGAATATATAGTAAAAGATGGTGACGTCATTGAGTTTTTAATATGATGAAAAAAGAAATTAAATTATTTTATACAAAAGATTGGCATGCATATGAGATCCTAGATACAGGAGAGGGTGAAAAGCTCGAGCGTGTCGGACTGTATACTTTTATCCGTCCACAGGAAGATGCTGTCTGGAGAAAAGATGAGAGCATAGATGCATGGAAGAAAAATGATGGGAAATTTTGGAGCTCTAAAGAGGGTGCTAAAAGTGGCTGGAAGTTATCAAATAAAACAGAGAAAAAGTGGGATATATCATATAAAGATATTAAATTTATAGTTACTCCGACTCCTTTTAGACATTATGGATTTTTCCCTGAGCAAGCAGCACACTGGGATTTTATAGAAAATAAAATAAACGAAGTAACATCAAACAAAGGTGGACAGGTGAAGTTCTTAAACTTATTTGGTTACACTGGCGTGGCTAGTCTCTTTGCCCTTCGTGCGGGAGCTGACGTTACTCACGTAGATGCATCAAAGACGAGCGTGGCAAGTGCAAAAGAAAATCAAGAGCTCTCAGGTATGGGCGGTCTCCCTATGCGTCTTATAGTAGATGACGTGTTAAAATTCTTAGATAGGGAAATAAAAAGAGGGAACAAGTATGATGCCGTCATCATGGATCCGCCAAAGTTTGGCCGTGGTCCAAAAGGTGAGACATGGAAACTCGAAAAAGACTTACCAAAGCTTTTAGAAAAAGTGACTAAAGTTCTGAGCCCTGATCCACTTTTTGTAATACTTACTTCTTATGCTACAGACTCTTCATCACTATCTCTCGGTCTTGCATTAGAAGAATCTCTGAAAAATCTAGGGGGTCAAGTAGATCAAGGAGAACTTTGTGTTCTCGAGAAGTCTCAAGACCGCCTTATATCACTTGCTCACACTACAGTGTGGACTAAATAGTTTATTTCTTTTCTTCTTCTTGAATGTCTTCAGCAATTTCTTCGACGTCTTCTTGGATCTCGTCGACATTTTCTTGAATTTCATCCACGTCTTCAGCGATCTCTACCACGTCTTTTTGAATTTCATCCACGTCTTCTTGAATCTCCTCGATGTCTTCAGATACTTCCTCGAGCTCTTTTGTGTGTTGATTTACAGTCATTTGGATAAATATTGAAAGGTATATAGCTTCGAGTGAGACTACTGTAGTAAGTATTAGTAGGACGTCTTCAGAAGAAACTCCAAAAAATCGTAAACATAGCATACCAGCGAAGAAAATAGTATGAAAAAGTAGGGATTGGGGTGAGCCAATCCAATCAGTTAATTTTTTTGAGAAATCTTTAAATTTTTTATCCATGGTATTGCAACTCTCAATTTATAATAAGATATGATATACTTTTATATATGGAAACACAAATAAAAACAAGTGGTGTAAAAGATTTCTTTATTAATTTAGGAGCTACTATAGCTTTATATACTCTCGTAGTTAGTTTATTAAATTTACTTTTTGTTGTCATAGACAGAGCATACCCAAGAGTTTTCACAGAATACAGTTATTTTGGTAGCACTTCTATCAGCTGGCCAGTTTCCGTACTTATTATTTTCTTTCCGATATTAATGTTTTTAATGTGGTTAATGGAGCGTGGATACAAAAATGACCCAGAGAGTAAAAATAGAGGTATTCATAAATGGCTTGTATATATAACATTGTTCATCTCTGGTCTTACAGCAGCCATCGATCTTGTCACAGTTCTGTATTACTTCATTGACGGTCAAGAACTAACTACAGGATTTCTACTCAAAGTATTAGTCGTGCTTGTTATGTCTGTCAGCATATTTACGTATTACATTTCTGATCTTCGTAATACTTTAAAATCAAAATCAAGAATGGGATGGAGAATCTTCGCAGGAGTCATAGTAATTACTTCTATTATCTGGGGTTTTGCTGTACTTGGCTCACCTCGAACACAGAGACTTTATAAATACGATGAGCAAAAGGTGAGTGATCTACAAAACATAAGTAGTCAGGTTGCAAATTACTTTTACGACAAGAAAAATTTACCTAAAAATTTAGAAGAATCATTTGGGGGCAACTACTATGTTCCTGTATTAGATCAACAAAACAACAAACCGTATGAGTATAAGAAAACTAGCGAGAATACTTATGAATTGTGTGCAGAATTTAATAAAGAAATAAATGAGGAGTCTGCTAAGGATAGCGCCTATCTTAATAATAGTTATTATGGTGGCAGTGCCTCATGGGCTCACTCCGCAGGTCGCTATTGTTTTACTAGGACATTAAATCTTAATAATTCCGATGCTACTTTATATCCAAAATCTGTACCATTCCAATAATTATTAAAGATATTTCTTACAAAAAACCACTTTGCAAAAAGGTGGTTTTTTGTTTATGATGTATATATATGAAAGAATATGACCATAAAAAGATAGAAAAAAAGTGGCAGAATTTTTGGGACAAAAATGGTACATTTACTGCAAAGAATACTTCAAAAAAGCCTAAATACTTTAATTTAATTGAGTTTCCGTACCCGTCAGGGGCAGGTATGCATGTGGGGCATATCCGTAGTAATACTGCTATGGACATAATCTCTCGCAAGAGGCGGATGGAGGGTTACAATGTGCTTTACCCTATAGGCTGGGATGCATTCGGACTACCTACTGAAAATTATGCTATAAAGACCGGCATCCATCCCATAAAAGTTACTAAACAAAATACTGACACGTTTAGACGTCAGCTAAAAGCTCTCGGCTTTTCTTTTGATTGGTCACGAGAGATTAATACCACTGATCCAAAATATTATAAATGGACGCAGTGGATATTTTTACAACTATTTAAAAAAGGTTTAGCTTACAAAACTAAGACAGAGATAAACTGGTGTCCATCTTGTAAGATTGGTCTTGCAAATGAAGAAGTAGTCGCTGGGAAGTGTGAGCGTTGTGGAGGTCCTACAGAAAAAAGAGAAAAGGAACAATGGATGCTTGCTATTACAAAATACGCAGAGCGATTAGATAAGGATCTAGACACAGTAGACTACTTAGAGAAAATTAAAATTCAGCAGAGAAATTGGATAGGAAAGAGCGAAGGCGCAGAGATAGATTTTAAGATGTTCTCTGCTAGGCAAGACCTAGCGGAAGAAGTTAAAGTTTTTACCACACGTCCAGATACTATCTTCGGTGCAACTTATTTAGTTTTAGCTCCTGATCATAATTTAGTCCAAGAGCTTCGAAGTAAAATTTCAAATTGGGCCGAAGTAGAGAAATATATTTCCTTAGTTAAAACTAAAGACGACATAGAACGAACAGGAGAAAATAAAGAAAAGACAGGGGTAGAGTTAAAAGGTGTACATGCAATTAATCCTGCAAATAAAAAAGAAATACCTGTGTGGATTGCAGATTATGTATTAGCGAGTTATGGTACAGGTTCTATTATGGCAGTACCCGCAGATGATACACGAGACAGAGAATTTGCTGAGAAATTTAATTTACCGATAATAAGTGAATATAAAAAAGCTGGTTTTACAGATTTTGGTAAAAAAGTCACAAAGTTTAAACTCCGTGACTGGGTTTTCTCTCGTCAGAGATATTGGGGTGAGCCTATACCGCTTATACATTGTGATACTTGTGGCTTTGTTCCTGTGCCAGAAAAAGATTTACCAGTTATACTTCCAAAAGTAGTGAAATACAAACCGACAGACAATGGTGAGAGTCCACTTGCTGATATAAAATCTTGGGTAAATGTAAAATGTCCAAAGTGTAAAGGTAATGCAAAGAGAGAAACAGATACCATGCCAAACTGGGCTGGAAGCTCTTGGTATTTTCTACGCTACACTGATCCAAAAAATAACAAAGAGCTCGCTTCAAAAAAAGTTTTGAAATATTGGATGAGCAGTAAGTCAGGGGGCGTGGACTGGTACAACGGGGGAATGGAGCATACTACTCTTCACCTTTTGTACTCTCGTTTCTGGCATAAATTTCTATATGACATAGGTGTGGTGCCTACGAGTGAGCCCTATATGAAGCGTACCTCTCATGGGATGATCTTAGCCGCACAAGGAGAGAAGATGTCTAAATCAAAAGGTAACGTTGTAAATCCAGATGATCTAGTAAAGACCTACGGTGCAGACACTCTTCGTCTTTATGAAATGTTTATGGGGCCGTTTGATCAATCGGTTTCTTGGAATAGTGATAGCATGATAGGTCCAAGGCGTTTTCTCGAGAAAGTCTGGCGAGTAGGTATGAAGGCATTAACTAGGGCAGATAAAAATTCCACAGCTTCTCTTCAGAAAATCTTACACAAGACAATAAAAAAGGTAACAGAAGACATAGAGGGAATGCATTTTAATACAGCTATTTCCAGCATGATGATCTTAGTTACAGAAATGGAAAATGAAGAAGCTATCTCTATAGATGATTTTAAGAAATTCTTAAAAATTCTCTCGCCATTTGCCCCTCATGTTATAGAGGAATTGTGGAGTATATGTAAAGAAAAGAAATCTATTAGCTACTCCGTGTGGCCTCTATGGGACTCAAATTTAATAAAAGATGATGAAATAAAAATAGTAATTCAAGTCAATGGTAAAGTTCGATCTGAAATGATGATCCTTCCTACTCTTAATGAAGAGTCCATAAAAGGTCAGGCTCTTAAAGATGAAAATGTGATCAAACATTTAGGAGGTCAAGATCCAAAGAGAGTTATCTATGTCAAAGGTCGTCTAGTTAACATAGTTGTGTAAGTGTAATTATCCACACAGATTCTTATGTATTACTTTAATTGTTGTTATAATGAGTTTGCTAATTAATTAATATATAAATTATATGAACCTAAATATTTTTGATAGAATCTCTTTTTTCATCCTATTCTTTTTTGTGGTTCTCTTACCAGTATTCTTTTTGCCTTTTACAAATTTCTCCGTTGATGCAGGTAAAAGCCTGTTTTTAGTTCTTGGTGTTGTTTTATCTTTGATAGCTTGGATAGTCGCTAGATTTTCTGATGGCAAGATAGTTTTCTCTAAATCATTAGTTTTAGTAGGTGGTGGTGGTGTGGTTTTAGTTTCTTTATTGTCTGCTTTATTCTCTAAATCTCTCGGTGTCACTTTGTTTGGCACTATGCTTGATGTAGGTACTTTCTGGTTTATTTTATGTGTTTTTGTTTTAATGGTTATTTCCTCTATTGTTTTTCGAGATGCTAAAAATACCCGAATACTTCTCTTTGGTATAATGTTATTCTCAACGGTTATGCTTGTTTTCCAAACTCTACGAATATTTTTCCCTAGTCTTCTTTCCTTTGGTGTATTTACAGGTAAGACAGACAATGTCTTAGGCTCTTTTAATGCATTTGGAGTATTCCAAGGTTTGTATGTTTTGCTCACTCTTTTTATATATGAATTTTTTCCACTTACAAAATGGATCAGAGTTGTTTTGGGTGTTCTTCTAGCTTTATCACTTTTCTTTATTTTTCTAGTTAACTTTGTGTTAGTTTGGGTTGTTTTGGGTATCTTTGCTTTAATTATTTTTATATATAAGGCATCTATAAATGCAAGCAAGAGCAAAGATGGGGGTAAGATAGATTTCCCTATAATGTCCTTCATTGTAGTACTGATAGCTTTGTTTTTTTTTATGGCACCTCTGTCTTGGAGTGTAAAATTACCTAATGAACTTGGAATTCAAAATGCTGAAGTTAACCCGTCTATTATTTCCACTCTGTCTGTTGCTAAGTCTGTAATTAAAGAGAATCCTGTTTTAGGTTTTGGTCCAAATAGGTTTGCAGAAGCTTGGGCTCTCTTTAAGCCTAGTGCTATAAATAAAACTTTTTTCTGGGATGTTTTCTTTATTTCTGGTGCTGGTTTAATTCCTACATTTGTCGCAACTACTGGTATTGTGGGTATTCTTGCGTGGCTTATGTTCTTAGGATCTTTTATTTTTGTTGGTATTAAGTATCTTTTTTTTAATCAAAAAGAAAGTATCGATCATCATAAATTTTTATTCTTTCTACTTTCTTTATATTTGATTGTTATTTCATTTTTCTATTTTACTGGAATTGTTTTATGCACGCTCCTTTTCATATGTATGGGTGTATTTATAGGGCTTGTGTCATCTAGTCGTGAGGGAGGAGAGATAACTATTTCATTTTTTGATGATCACAGAAAAAGCTTCTTTTTAATGCTTTTCCTTGTATTTCTGATGATGGTTCTTGCAGCTGTTGGATTTAAATACATACAGAAATTTATTTCAGTATCTTATTTTACTAAGACACTAAGGTCTAAAAGTCTAGACAGTGCCGAAGCATTAATGCTTAAAGCCATCTCTCTAAATACAAATGATTTATATTTTAGAACATATGCACAAATAGAAATCAGTAAATTTAACTCACTTGTCACAAAGGATGCAGCTTCTTTGTCTGATGCTGATAGTGCTAATTTGCAAAACGTCTTAAACCAAGCAGTTAGTGGGGCAGAGCAAGCTATAAAATATAATCCTAAAAATTATTTAAATTATGAAATGTTAGGATCTGTTTTCCAGACAGCGGGCTCTCTTGGGGTAAAAGATGCAAATACAAAATCTGTTGAAGCATACAAAAATGCATCTTTGTTTAATCCTAAAAATCCTAGATTCTATCTTTTAATAGCAAATATTTATCTCGGTGAGGAAAAAATAAAAGAAGCTAAAGAATACGCTACAACAGCGATAACACTAAAGCCAGATTACATAGATGCCCTTGTAATTTTATCTAGGATTTCAACCAAAGAAGGGAATCGTGAAGAGGCAATTTCATATGGACAAAAAGCACTTTTGTTACTTCCTAATAATCAAGATTTGATAAAATATGTAGACTCTTTAAAGAATGGAAGTTCTTCTAGTGTGAATACCGAACCTGTCATTAAAGATAATTCTAATACCAAAAAACAGTAAGGATGAATAAGATTTTACGAATTCTGAGTAGAGAATACGGTAACGTAAATCAGGCTGCACTTCTGTTAGGTTTTTTTGCTTTTTTCTCTCAGGTTTTAGCTTTGTTTAGAGATCGTTCTATTGCTCACTTTATAGGACCTTCTTCGACTCTCGATGCATATTATGCAGCTTTTCGTGTTCCCGATCTTATATTCATTTGCATAGCCTCACTTGCATCGATAACTGTTATTATCCCATTTTTGGTGCCAAAGATGGACAATAATAAAGTCACACCGGAAGCACAGAAGTATTTAAATGATATTTTTACAACTTTCTTTTGTTTAATGATCGTAGTTGCCTCAATAGCATTTTTACTTATGCCATACTTAGTATTTTTTATTGCTCCAGGGTTTGATCCAGTTTTGCAGTCCAAGGTTATTTTAATGTCCCGCATAATGCTTTTTTCTCCAATACTTATGGGTTTGTCTAATTTGTTTGGTACTGTTACTCAGCTTTTCCGTAAATTTTTTATTTATTCTTTGAGTCCTGTATTTTATAATGTAGGCATAATTATAGGTGTGATATTTTTATATCCAATTTTTGACATATACGGTATGGCTATAGGTGTGGCACTTGGTGCTTTGTTTCATTTCATTATACAAGCACTAGCTTCTCATTATTCTGGTTTTACTCCGAAGTTTTCTTTCAATATAAATTTAAATGATGTAAAGAAAGCCGCATTAACGTCACTCCCGCGTACCTTAGGTCTTGCTTTTAACAACATTTCTCTTATTTTTATAATTGCTTTTGCATCCTTTTTAGAAAGTGGTTCTATTTCTGTATTTAACTTATCTTTTAATCTTCAATCAGTTCCTCTCAATATCATCGGTATTTCTTATGCAGTAGCTGCATTTCCTACTCTTGCGAGAGCGTTTTCGAATGGTAAAAATGAAGAATTCAAACAGCATCTAAAATCTTCAGCACGCGCCATAGTTTTCTGGTCACTACCTATAATATTTCTCTTTATCGTTGTGCGTGCACAGATCGTACGTGTGATACTTGGTTCTGGTGGTTTTTCTTGGGACAACACTCGTTTAGTCGCTGCATCACTTGCTCTTTTTTCAATATCTATTTTGGCGCAGGGGATCATCACTCTTTTGTCGAGAGCGTACTATGCAACTGGAAATACAAAGCGCCCTTTGGTGGTAAATTTTCTGTGTTCAATTTTAATTATATTTTTGGCATATTTTTTCACACACATTTTTGAGAATTTTCCAATGTGGCGTTACTTCATAGAGTCTCTTTTGAAAGTTAATGATATATCTGGGACAGAGGTATTAATGCTTCCACTTGCGTATTCAGTAGGTACTATTCTAAATGCTGTTTTGCATTGGTTTTTTGTTCGTAAAGATTTTATGGACGGAGAGTCTTTCATCACTGTAACTTTCTTTCAAAGTCTCGGCGCCTCGTTCTTCTTAGGCTCTGTGGCATATGTAAGCTTAAATGTTCTTTCGCCTATATTCGGTACAATAACTTTAATAGGGGTTTTCCTGCAAGGTTTTATTTCAGGTATTTTAGGTATTATTTGTGCTATTTTAGTCTTGTATCTGCTCGGCAGCGAAGAGCTTAATAGTCTGATCAAAACTCTAAAAACTAAGTTCTGGAAAACAAAGACAATAGTGCCTTCTCAAGAGGAGTTATAAATTCTTGATATCTACATATGAGCTTTGAAATATAAGCTTTTTCTGGTAATGTTATTATATTCATCATGAAAGTGAATTTTCGAAGAATTTTATATTATTTGTGGCCCCACATAAAAAAGCACTGGGTAGCTTTCTTGTTGGTTTTTATAGGCTACACCATAGGTATAATTTTTGACTCCATATTAAAGCCTCTAATAGTACAACATCTTATTGATTTATTCTCTTCAGGCTTAGATAAGGATTTAATATTAGATAAGGCTATGCAGTATGTTTTTCTAATAGCCAGTTGCTTAGTTCTTCTTAATGTTGGTTTTCGAACAGGTGATTTCGCTATGGCGTATTTTGAAAGTAATGTAATGAAGAGACTGTACGATTTTACATTCGATCGTTTACTCGCACATTCTTACAGGTTTTTTTCAAATAACTTTTCTGGTAGTCTTATTGCAAAATCAAGAAGATTTACAAAATCATTTGAAACTTTTTTTGATGTAATTGCTTTTAATATTTGGTTTTCATTGGTAAATTTAGTGGCTGTATTTGTGGTTTTATTTTTTAAAATCCCATTCCTTGCATTTATGTTTCTTGGTTGGTCTGTATTGTATGTTCTTATAATAATGCTTTTCCTCAGGAAGAAGATAAAATATGATGCGATAGAAGCTTCAGCAGATTCTCTGGTAACCGGTCGTTTTGCCGATGCGATATCCAATATATTAAATATCAAGATATTTTCTTCAGATGCTAAAGAGAAAGAGAATTTCAGATCTTTTACTAATGATGAAGAGAAAAAAAGACGGAAGGCCTGGTATTTCGGTAATTTTCAAAACCTAACACAATCAATACTAATGGCTATCTTTCGGATTGTGGTTTTAATTATAAACATACGTTTTTGGTATGTCGGTAAAATATCATTAGGTATGTTTGTTCTAATAGAGGCATATATGAACAACCTTTTTGATATTCTTTGGCGTTTCGGTGTTTCTTTTAATAAGATGATAAAAGCTCTTACTGATATGCAGGAAGTTGTAGATATTTTTGATACACCCATAGATATTACGGATGTCAAAAATCCAGAATTTTTAAAATCTAAAGAAGGTACGGTTAATTTCAAAAACATTTCTTTTGCATACAGAGGAGGTGGCAAGGTTCTCAATAATTTTAATTTAGAAATTAAGTCCGGTGAGCGCATAGGTCTCGTAGGTTATTCAGGTGCAGGTAAATCCACAATCACTAAGCTTCTTCTTCGTTTTGTAGATACAAATGAGGGTGAGATCATGATTGATGATCAAAATATAAAAAACATAACACAAAATGATTTAAGGTCTGTCGTCTCTTATGTACCGCAAGAGTCTGTATTGTTTCATAGAACTATAGGAGAAAATATAGCTTATAGTAAACCAAATGCAACACAAGAAGAAATCATAGAAGTGGCAAAGAAAGCACATGCCCACGAATTTATTTTAAATCTACAAAAAGGTTATGATACTTTAGTGGGTGAGCGTGGCATCAAGCTCTCAGGGGGCGAGAGACAGAGAGTGGCCATAGCACGAGCCATGCTGAAAGATTCTCCTGTTCTTGTTTTAGACGAAGCTACGAGTTCACTTGACAGTGTGAGTGAGTCATACATTCAAGATGCGTTTAATGAATTAATGAAAGGGAAGACGACCATAGTCATAGCGCACAGACTTTCTACAATACAGAAAATGGATAGAATAATAGTCCTTGATGAGGGTAAAATAGCTGAAGAGGGTACCCATAAAGAATTATTAGAAAAAGGTGGTATATACGCTGACCTTTGGAGTCACCAGACTGGTGGATTTATGGAATAATTGTCAAGGGGCATCTTTGACATATAAGATAAAATTATGAATTTAAAAAATATTAGAAACTTCTCAATCATCGCACACATAGACCATGGTAAAAGTACCTTGGCAGACAGAATGCTTGAGCTCACACATACAATAGAGACTCGTAAGATGCGTGACCAAGTGCTCGATTCCATGGATCTTGAACGTGAGCGTGGTATTACGATCAAGATGCAACCTGTACATATGGAGTACACTTTGGGGGGCGAAAATTACGTTTTAAACCTAATAGATACCCCTGGTCACATAGACTTCTCATACGAGGTATCTCGGGCCCTGAAGGCCGTGGAAGGCTCTATTTTGCTCATAGACTCTACACAGGGTGTACAGGCTCAGACCCTCACCACTCTTGCATTAGCTCGTGAGGGAGGGCTTAAGATCATACCCGTGCTTTCAAAGATAGATTCACCTCTTTCCCGAGTGGAAGATATAAAAGAAGAAGTTGTAAATCTTTTAGATTGCGACCCCGATGACATTCTCCTTGTTTCTGGGCGCACAGGAGAAGGTGTAGAAGATTTACTTAAAGAGATAATAAAGCGTGTACCAGAACCAAAAGAGACGTACAAGGGTGACAACAATACTCGGGCATTGGTATTCGATTTTAAATATTCAAATCATAGAGGTGTGATTGTTTTTGTGAGATTGCTTGATGGAAGAATTTCCAAAGGTGATACATTACTTTTTGCAGTTTCAGGAGAGAAATTTATTGCTCTTGAAGTGGGCACATTTTCTCCCGAAGAAACTCCATGTGACTATCTTTCTTCTGGTGATACGGGATACATAGTTACAGGTATTAAAAAGCCGGGTATAGCCTCTGTCGGAGATACGATAACAATGTTTAAGAATCCTTTGCCTGCTTTCCCTGGATACATGCAGCCTCTTCCTGTCGTATGGGCTTCTGTTTTTCCAGAAGATGCAGATGATTTTGCAGAGCTTAAATTATCTTTAGGTAAATTAAAACTTTCTGATTCAGCATTTTCTTATGAAGAGGAGGCATCAGGATCACTCGGTAAGGGTTTCAGGTGTGGCTTCTTGGGGATGCTTCATTTGGAAATAATTACAGAGAGATTGAAAAGAGAGTTTAACTTAGAGCTTGTGATCACTACTCCATCTATTACATACGAAGTTCTCATGAAAAATGGTAAAAGAGAGAAAATTTATTCCCCATATTTTTTTCCTGATGACGGCAACATAGAGACTGTTTTTGAACCATGGGTCAATATAAAAATAATAACTCCTTCTAATTACCTAGGAGGTATAATGCAATTGCTTTTTGATCATGAAGCAGAGATAGGTGAAACAGAAAACTTCGGAGACAACAGATCATCAGTGAGTGTACAAATGCCACTACGTGAGCTTATGCGTAACTTCTTTGATGAATTAAAGAGCACCTCTTCTGGTTATGGTTCTATATCTTACAAAGTGGGGGAAATGCGTGAGGCTAATGTCACCAGACTCGATATGCTTGTAGCGGATGAAATAGTACCCGCCTTCTCAAAGGTAATTTCAAAGAAAAGAGTTGAAGTAGAAGCAGAGAAATCAGTAGAGAAGCTGGCAAATTTATTACCTCGCCAGATGTTTTCTATGAAAATACAAGGTAAGGCATTCGGACGTATAATTTCTTCGAGGTCTCTTTCAGGTATGAAGAAAGACGTGACTCAGCACATGTATGGAGGTGATATTACCCGCAAGATGAAGCTTCGTGAAAAGCAGAAAAAAGGTAAGAAGAAAATGAAAGAAAGAGGAAAAGTAAACATTCCTCAAGATGTCTTCCTAAAGATGATGCGTACCGGAGATAACTAATTTCTATTGAAAAATAGGTGAGTACAAGAGAACCATACTTATTATTATAAGTATGCTAACAAATGCCCAGACAAACTGTATTTTTTTCTGATGTTTTTTGTTGAATATCATGATATGATCATAGCATATTATGAGAAGTTTTCAAGAAAAAAGAAGATGGAGAAAAATCATGGAATCTTGGCCAGTATTATTGCTTCTCACCATCCTGCTCGTTATTTTTTCTTGGAGCGTTATAGGATTTTTGCGAAAAATGAATTTAACTAAAGAAAACAGGGAGATAGCCGAGGAACAACTTGCTCAGTTGAAAAATAAAAAACAAAAACTATCGAATGATATAGAAAATTTAAATACAGAAGAAGGGAAAGAAACTATTTTTAGAGAAAATTTTGGTTTGGCTAAAGAAGGCGAAAATCTAATCATCGTTTTAGACGAAAAAAACAAAGAAGAGGAGAAGATTTCATCAAAGTCTGGCTTTTTCTCCAAGTTATTATTTTGGAGAGATTAAAATACTTTTAGTGCGGGATAGGAGAATCGAACTCCTGTCTAATCCTTGGGAAGGACTCATTCTGCCACTAAACTAATCCCGCAATAAGCTTTTCTGTACCTGTACTGAAATATATATCTATTTCACCTTTAGATCAAGTGTGATATAATGTGTATATTAGAAATAATTTATAATATTTTCATGAAAAATGTAACAATTTACTCAACACCTACATGTCACTTCTGTCACATGGCGAAAGACTTTTTTAAAGAAAAAAATATAGCTTACACAGAGCATGACGTAGCCTCTGATTTAGAAAAAAGAAGAGAAATGATAGACAAGAGTGGCCAGATGGGCGTCCCTGTGATAATAATAGGTGAGGAGCTGACTGTCGGCTTCGACCAAGCTAAAATCTCTAGCATGCTCGGATTATAATTCTGGGTTTTGTCCTCGTAGTTCAATGGATAGAATAGCTCACTCCTAACGAGCTGATCCAGGTTCGACTCCCGGCGAGGACACACATCTAGCCGTATTAATTTTGATTTTTCTATTTATTTTTGCTAATATTTAAACATGCTACCAGAAGAGAAAAAGCTACTAGAAGACACCTTAGAGCTATCAAAGGAGAACAATGAAATGCTCCATGCTATGAGGCGTTCTCAGCGTTTTTCTCAAATAATGACTGTAGTATACTGGGTATTTATACTTGGAGTAGGAGCAAGCGCATACTACTTTATACAACCTTATTTTGAGTCATTATTTAGTGTATACGGAGGCAGTGACATAAATAGTGTTTTCAACCAATTGAATAAATAAAAAATTTCGAATTTTTTGAAAGACAAATTTGCCTAGGTAGCTCAGTAGTAGAGCGCTCCCCTGAAGAGGGAGATGTCGGGTGTGCGATTCACCCCCTAGGCACATAAAATAAAAACCTCTCTGACTTTATATATCTGAGAGGTTTTTATTTTCCTTAGATAGACTTGATCTTAATAGTACTTTTCTTTTCTTTGTCTACCTTTTGCATCTTGATAGTGAGGAGGCCGTGCTTTTCTGTGGCTTCTATTTCTTCTGGCTCTACTTCAGCAGGGAGGTTAATGACACGAGAAAATTTACCCCAGTATAACTCTTTGACGAAATAGTTGTCATCATCTATGTTTCTTGTTTCTTCTCTTTTGCCTGTTATGGTGACTAGATCTCTACCTATAGTTATTTCTAAGTCTTCTGGTCGCACTCCTGCTACCATTGTTTGTACTATCATGTTTGTTGGTGTTTGGTATACGTCCACTGATAGCTCAGCCTCCTCACTTTCTTCATCTGCCCAGATGCTCGCATTTCCAGACTTTTTATTTGATTCTTTTATAGAAGTTTTCTGTACAAATTCCTCCTCCTCATCTTTGATGATGACGCTTCCTGTTATCCTCTCAAAAAAACTTCTTTTTTTATTTTCCATAATTATATAGTGTATTTATTTAATAATATTGAGTTTAATTAATTCTCCTAACTTTTTCAAAAAGTAACATCATTACAACTGTAATAACCCACAGAAATCCAAACACTTTTAAGAAATCGCTACCGTTATTCTTTATTATAAAAAAATTAAACGTAGTATGCAAGGTGATGGCTAGTACAAGTCCTATAAAAATGTGCCACAATCTTTTTAAACCTGTTAAATAAAATGACATTCCGAGAGAAATACCGAGAATACCACTTGAAACAGTGTGAAGGAGAGTAGCTCCGAGGAACCTAAGCTGGCCTGTTAAAAGGCTTACAGTAGCTCCTTCTGTGGCAAGTGGTTTTATTAAAAATAGAGTATTTTCAAGTGCTGCAAAACCGAGCGCTGCTGTTATGAGGTATATAGGCCATTCGATTGGCTCGTCTACGTATTTTGTTTTATACACGATGATGAGAACAGCTAGGTATTTTATTATTTCTTCTGCTCCTGCCCAGTAAACTATTTGCCAGTCATTTGCTAAGGTGTGTGCTTGTATGAATCTTTGAATAGGTAAGACACATACGACAGCCAACATTCCTAAGATAAAAATGATTGTAAGTAATCCTTTCGGCTCAGATCTTTTTTTGTCCTCTTTAAGCCAAAACCAAAGCCATATGAGAGAGGGTAGTATACCTCCTAAAAAAGCTATAAGTAAAATTTTAGGATTATAGATCATTATTTGGGCCAAGATTGTATGATAAGAAGATTTTTCTGTTTATTTTCATGATGGGGTATCATAGACCATATTTCTTCAGTGATAAAAGGCATAAATGGGTGTAGTGCTACTACGAGTGTGTTTAATTGATTTAACAAAAGTGCCTTTGCAGAATCAGCATTTCTATTTTCTATTATTTTTTTCTTTGATCTCTCTATTATTATATCAGCAAAACTGTGCCAGAAATAATGATAAAGTTTTTCTGCGACAAGATAAAACTTGTATTCATCCATTTCTGCAGTAATTTCTTTTACTAATTCTTTTAATTCCTCATCTGTTTTTTTATCTTCTTCGTCATATTCAGCATTTTCAGGCAAAGTAAAATCTTTTGTATTTTCAAGTACAAAACGTGTAGCATTCCACATTTTATTTGCAAAGTTTTTGTATGCTTTAACTTTGTCTTCTTGAAGAGCGAGGTCTGTGCCGGGAGTGTTGCCGACGATGAGTGCCATACGAAGTGCATCTGTGCCGAACTTGTCTGTGAGGGTGAGGGGATTTACTACGTTGCCTTTAGACTTACTCATTTTTTTACCCTTGGCATCGTTTACAAGTCCGTGCAGGTAGACTGTGTGAAATGGAGCTTTCCCTCCGAGGTATAATCCAAAGATCACCATTCTCGGTACCCATTTAAATATTAGATCATGCCCTGTTTCCATTACGTCGGTAGGGTAGTATGTATTAAAATCTTTCCCCTCAGGGAAATCTGTAACCATCAGTGGCCACTGCCCAGAAGAAAACCATGTATCAAATGTATCAGTGTCTTTAATCCAGCCACCACCATCTGGTTTTTCGATGCTCGCCACTACTTCATCATCGCGGAACCATGCTGGAATATTTATACCCCAGACTATCTGCCTTGAGATATTCCAGTCGATATTGTTTTCCATCCAGTATCTAAATATTTTTTCGTAATTGTCAGGTATGAATTTTATTTCACCACGATCCACAGAGTCGAGTGCCATCTTTGCAAGTGGTTCCATTTTTACAAACCACTGATCTTTAATCTGAGGCTCTATGACAGTCGCGCATTTGTAGCATTTCTTTATGACGTTTTTATAATTCCCATCTACTTTTATGAGAAGTCCTTTTTCTTTTAATTTCTCTACTATTTTAGGTCGTGCTTCTTTTATTTTTATTCCTGCAAATTCTCCTGCGACAGGGAGGAGTTTTCCATCCCAACCTATGATCTGCTCCGTGTCTAAATTGTATTTTTTTGCTAATTCATAGTCTACTTGTGAGTGCCACGGAGTTATGGTCATGACTCCTGTACCAAATTCCATGTCTACGACTGCATCCTTTATCACAGTTGCCTCTATCGGGCCATTTATCCATTCTACGGTTAATTTCTGTCCATGAGTGTACTTTTTGTATCTTGCATCTTCTGGGTGCATCACCACGTATTTATCGGCAAACTTTGTCTCAGGTCTCACTGTTCCTATTTCAAAAGGGCCATATTTGAAATAGTAAAAAGGAGATACTTCTTCTGTGGATTCTGTTTCTACTTCTGAGAGGGAAGTCTGATGTTTAAAGCACCAGTTGATAGTCCTCTTGCCTCTGTATGCGAGTCCGTCTTTCCACATTTTTATAAATGCTTTTTGGGTTTTTTCTACCACGTCAGGATCGAGGGTAAATTTCTCGCGAGACCAATCACAAGACGCTCCCATAGAGCGAACTTGGTTCTCCATATTTTTTTTATTGAAAAGTGTGAAGTCTAGGATTTCTTTATATAAATCCTCTGGATCCATTCCAAATCTTGACCTTCCTTCTTTTTCTAATTTCTTTTCATACACGACTTGAGTTTCAAAACCTGCATGGTCTGCACCAGGGATCCAGAGCGCTTTGTATCCTTGCATTCTTTTGTATCGTGTCATTATGTCTTCGAGAGTGATGAAGAGCGTGTGTCCCGCATGAAGGTCACCGTTTGCATTTGGGGGAGGCATGACTATAGTGAATGCTTTATCTCTCTCACCAGGCAAATTATCAGGGTTAAAAAAACCACTATCTTCCCATAGTTTGTATATCCTTTCCTCAGTATTTTTTGGGTCGTAGGGCTTTAATAGCTTTTCATCCATTTCCAAATAATACCATATTTAATAGCTATTTGGCGAGATTAAAGTCTTAGGTTTCCGTCTGCCTTAATACTCTCCATTTTCGGCACTTTTTTCTTATTTTTTATGAAGTTTAGGTATCCAGCTATGCCTATCATGAGGGCATTGTCTCCAGTTAGATTTTTCTCTGGCACGAGGAGCTTTATTTTCTTGCTTGTGAGTTTCTGCATTTCATTACGCAAGTGAGTATTGCAAGAAACTCCACCTCCGATGATGAGTGTTTTTATTTTATATTTATCTATAGCTTTTTTAGTTTTGTGCACGAGGGATTCTATTGCAGCTTTTTCAAATTCTAGAGCAATTTTACTTTTTGTTTCTTCGTCTATCTTTTCAAGCCCCCCTAATTTTTTTATGAGATATAGTACTGCAGTCTTGAGTCCAGAAAAAGAGAAATTAAAATTTTTACTGTGGAGCATTGGTCGCGGGAGAACAAAAGGAGAACGAATTTTTTCTGGGTCGCTGTCTGGTTCTGCTGAACCAGCGCTGCCTCTCTGCTCGTCAGCCTGCGAGACACCCAGAAAATATTGTTCTTCCTTTGTTCTCAACCCCTCTGCCAATTTTGATATTTCTGGACCCCCAGGGTAGGGTAGTCCGAGCATTCGGGCCACCTTGTCATAAGCCTCGCCGACAGCGTCGTCTAGCGTCTGCCCTACAATGTCATATTCCATCCATTTCTTGCTTACTACGAGCTCTGTGTGGCCTCCAGAGACCAGTAGGGATAGGGTAGGAGTCTTTACTTTTTTCACCAGAAATTTCCCCTTACCCTTATTGTCCTTTTTTGCAAATGTAGAAAATATGTGTCCTTCCATGTGGTTTGTGGGTATGAGGGGCACGTTCCATTTTGTGGCCAAATTTTTTGCGAAAACGATACCTTCCCAGAGGCACATTTCGAGTCCGGGACCATAAGTGACGGCTATGGCATCTACGGGCTTTTTACCTTTTTTAATTTCTTTATCTAGCTGTGATTCTTTTAGTGCTTCTGCGAGAAGGATCCGGAGATTTGTCGCATGCTCTCTCTTTGCAAGAGCAGGGTAGACACCTCCGTATGGTATGTGAAGCTTGATTTGAGAGTTTAGTTTGTCCGAAAGTATTTTAAAAGAGGCATTTGTGTATCCTCCTGTAGCTTCCATTATGGTTATGCCTGTGTCGTCACAGGATGTTTCTATCGAAAGTATTTTCATATTTGTGGGCGGTACAAGAATCGAACTTGTTACCTTGTCTACGTCAAAGACACGCTCTACCAAGTGAGCTAACCGCCCAGACTTTCTTTATAGCATTTTTCCTTTTAGTTTTTCAAGTTAGTTTTTCTAACATTTCAAGCTCTTCTTTGGAATTTGGCTGAATACCTTCAATCAAATTTGTCACTACTATTGTCTCAATCTTCTCTTTTTGTATCTGTGCAATTTCTATCATATCGCTCAAATAATATTCATTCTTCATATTATTTTTTTTTAATTCGTTGATATTTTTCCAGAGCCACTTTGCATCAAAAGCATAAATAGAGGGGTTGATTTCTTTCACCTTTTTTTCTTCCTCATCTGCATCTTTGTATTCCACTATTTTTTTTATTTCTCCATTTGCGTCACGAATGATCCGGCCGTAATGATTCATACCAAAGCGCCAATCTTTGTAGTCTGGTACAGTTATTGTCGCCATAGTAATTACTCCTTTCATTTGACTATGTTTCGCAATTAATTCCTTTAGTGTTTCTTTTGAAACTGCTGGCTGGTCAGTAAATAAAACTAAAATAATTTCATGATTTTTATCCATAGCAGGCTTAGCACACATAAGTGCATGTCCAGTACCAAGCTGTTCATTTTGCTCGGCGTATGTGTACTTTTCACCTAACATTTTTTTCACTTTCTCTTTTTCGTGACCAATTACAATCACTGGCTTTAAAGTTAGATTAAGTGGAGTAATGTTGTCTAAAATGTGTTGTAGAAAAGGTTTACCATGTAAAAGAGTTAAAGCTTTTGGGTCGTTCGATCTCATGCGAGTGCCCTTGCCCGCAGCTAGGATTACAAGTTGTACATTATTTATATTACTATTTTTATCCATGAGCTTTTTATATTAAAACTAATTTTGATTTTTTGCAATCTATTTCTATACCTTCGGATCTTTAAAAAACCTCGATCCATATTATTATATGGAATTAGTAATTATTATCAATTAGAGTAAATTATGCTAGTATATGAACATGATAACAAAACAAACTTTTATAAAAAGCGTTTTAAGAGAGGTAGACATCATTAAGCATTTAGCAGAAAAGATAACTCCAGAAGTTTTAGTATACAAGCCGACAGAAAGTCAGAGGACTACTTTAGAACTTCTAGGGTATTTGGCTGTGGGCCCTGGTATAGCTTTGCAAGTAGCAAAGGCAGGAGATCAGTCTCTCTTTGCTGTATCAGGTGAAAAGCAGAAAGAGGTTACTTTAGAGAATTTTAGAGAAATCATAGATAAAGAGGCTGCTGAAATAAAATCAACAATGGAAGCAATGACAGACGAAGAACTAAATGAAGAGATAGATCTCTGGGGGTCTGGAATGAAAGAGCCTCGCAGTCAGCACATCTTAACCCTCGTGCTTTTGTCTTTTGTGGCGTATAAGATGCAACTCTTCCTATATCTCAAGTCTTCCGGCCTAGTTCATCTAAATACTCAAAACGTCTGGCAGGGCAGGGATCCAGAACCAAAGAATTAATTTTTAATATAAAACAAAAACACCCCTCGTACGGGGTGTTTTTACTCGATCTATTTATTCAGCAGGAGCTGCTTCGGGTGCCGTTTCTCCTTCTGCTGTGTGGTCCTTTGGGCAAGTACACTCGCTCATTAAGTTACCACATGTTGCACATCTTTCTTCAGTATTTGTGTCGTCCATATTTTTTAAAATTATATTTATAATTGTAGAAAGATATGGCGACTAGTCACATATCTACCTCTTTATTATACACTATTTGGGCGGGGAAAGATATGCTTTAAGTAGTTTTGCATGCTTGCAAAACATCACTGCGGTGA
>ERZ1292633.711-Hain-H41-02um-R1-711-length-37437-cov-6_pt1 | contig 37437 bp, 36 predicted proteins | sample MGYA00564406_ERZ1292633 | MGnify/ENA primary metagenome ERZ1292633 (study PRJEB36523, sample SAMEA6512639) | groundwater metagenome | collected 2019-01-08 | study: AquaDiva: Metagenomics assemblies of 32 groundwater samples
TGGCCGTCGTCGCGGCCGGGGCGTTGGCCCGCGCCCAAGAACCGGCGCCTTCCGCCGCGCCGCGGCCCGTCCTGGGGTCGAGAGTTCTCAACGGCCTGGGTTGGGTGAGGTTTTTCGGTTCGGGGTCGCTGAACTGGCGCAATGTCGGCCCGCGGGAGCCCGGTTTCGAAACCCAAATCCAGAACCAGGCTTACATTTCCGATATGTATTTCGGGGGAGAAGGTCCGGTGATCGACGACGTTCCCCTGCGCCTGGAATGGAATCTTCCGACCGCCGGGAAAGGGGCTTTGCGTCTCAGTCAGGCCTACGTGGAATACAACCGCATTCGCCGCATCAAGTTCCAGCTGGGAAAATTCATGGTCCCCTTCGGGCGCTACAACGAGTTGTATCGCTCCGATCAATACCTGGCCGTGACCCGGCCGCTGCTCTACGCGTCTCCGGACAGCCTTGATCTCGTCGTCCGTCCTAATTCGCCGCGTCCTCCCCTCAGCTACGGCTACAGCGACATCGGACTTCGTTGGAGCTGGTATCCGGTGCGCGTGCATCCTCTGGTCCCGGTCGAGACCACGCTTTTCGTCGTCAACGGCATCGGCGAGTCCACCAATCGCTTGCGGACATTCCCCAATCCCTCGAACCTCGGCATTCCGGGTCCGTCCACCAACGGAGTGTCTCCCGACTTCGGACATGAAAACAATAATTTGGCCGACAATAACAACGCGAAGTCGGTCGGCGGGCGAATCGTTTTCGCCTTGGGGGACTTGCGCCTGCCGTGGCCCTTTCCCGAAAGCGCGGCGGATTTGACCGGCACTCATTTGGGCCTGTCCGGGATGGGGGGGCAGTATGATTTGGAGGGTTACCTGACCTACCAAATGTGGAGCGCGGACTGGGCGTTCGACTATAAAGGCGTCAGCTTATCGGGAGAGGCGATGTACAGCTCCAATCAATTCTTGACGCCGTTGCTGCTGTCCACCTCGACGGCGGGATCCCCTCAGCTCGAATCTCCGACGATCCAGACGCGGCAGCTCGAAAACATCTACGGCTATTTCGTGCAGGCAGCTTTTCCCCTGATGCGCCGTCCCCCCTACGGCGAGCGCCTCAGCGCGATCCTGGTTTTCAACGAGTTGCACCGCCGCGGCCCGATTCTAGATTTCCTCCTCAACTACAACGACGGGTCCCGGACTTTCGAGTCCATGACCGCCTATCGCAGCGCCGCGCCCTACGTGACTCGGCGCATCCGTAAATTGACTTCGGCGCTGCACTGGCAGCTCTCTCGGAATTTCTCGGCCAAATTCGAATATTCTTATTGGGTGATGGGCAAGTCGACCATTCGAAGTCCGACCTCTTTGGGCGTTAACGACATCTACCAAGGGGCTTTCTCCTTGGTGATGGGCTTCTGATGTGGGCCGTGGTGCTGTGGGGCGCGTTCGCCGCCTGCGCGGGAGCGGCGAGCGGCGAGCCGCAGTCCGGAGATTTCATAACGGAGGTCGTCGAAACCCGCGCCCGCGAGGATCGGACCGAATACCTGCTCCGTTTTCCGTCTCCGCGCAAAAGCCCTTGGGCGGCCAACGATACGGTGTGGGCTCATTTGTCCGTGCCGCGCGCGCGGGGGGCCGGCCGCGCTCCCGCGGTCTTGGTGCTGCCGGTGATGGCCGCGCCGAATGTTTGGATCGAGTCTCGCTTCGTCGACCGGTTCGTGCGCGACGGGTTCGTCACCATGTGGCTGGAAATGCCCACGCAATTCCATCGCCGCCCGCATCCGTCGATTCCCAGCGGGCAGGTTTTTCTAGCGCGCACGCCCAAGACGTTGGCGCGGAACTTCCGTCAATCCGTGGCGGACGCGCGGCGCGCGCTGGGCGTGCTGGCGGCTCGCCCGGAGGTCGATGGAGGGCGCATGGCCCTCTTTGGGATCAGCTTGGGCGCCATCGTCGCTTCGGCGACATGGTCGGTGGACGAGCGCCCGCGCGCCGGAGTTTTTCTGCTGGGGGGAGCCGATTTTCCAAGCCTCGTTCTCAACGGGTCCCTCAGCGGCCCTTTCGCCCGGAAGATGGGTCTGGAGCCTGATGATTTGGCTCGGGCCTGGAGGGGCCTAGACCCCTTGGAGCATAAGTCCGAGAATAAGGGCAAGAAAGCCCTGCTGGTCAACGCGCGCTCGGACACGGTCATTCCCCGCGCCAATGCCCTCTTCCTTAAAGAGGCGTTTCCCGACTCGAGTCAGATCTGGCTGCCCCTGGGCCATTACAGCGCGATCGTGCACGTGCTTTGGCTCCCCCGTTGGGTGTCCTGGCGCTTGGCGAGGGCTCTCAACGAGAGGTAAAAATTCGATAAAAAATGTCGAGATGTCTTGACACTTCCGGCGGGCTGGTTTACACTGTTTCCGACGCCCTTGGAGGTTTCGATATGAGTTTGTCAAAAGGTCTTTCCGTGATTCTCGCGTTTGCCGCGACAGCCGGCGCGTTGTCTTTGACGGGCTGCGGCAGTTGTGCGCCGGAGACGGAGAAAATGGCGCCGGTGGTGACATGCGGGCCGGGGACCACCCCACAGGGCAATCAATGCGTGGGCACGGTTCCGCAACGATAGGGGGCGCTATGAATAATTTAAAGCTGACGCTGATGCGGTTGTCCGTCGTGCTGCTGGGGCTGGGAATGCTGGCCGTGGCCGGCTGCGACAGTTGCAGGCCGAACGATCCGCTCGCGAATGTCCCCACCCGAAACAGCTACACCTGCGGACCGGGCAGCCATCTTGAAGGCACCCAATGCGTCGGGGACGCCGTCCGCCAGGCGCAGCCCGTGCCAGCCAGGGAGACCACTCCGCTTCAGCGGTGAATTCCTAGCGGCGCTGGTCTTGTAGGGCCTTCTGGACGTCGGGAGACTTCATGATGTCCGAGAGGATCTGGTTTTGATCCGGAGCCTTGGACGTCTGACCCCCGAGCAGCGCCGAGAGGCTTGAGGGAAGGCCCATGCTCTTGGCGACCGTGGAGGCGAGGTCCTTGGCGACGGAGTCGTTTTGAAAGACTTGGCCGGCGGCGCCGAGAAAATCCGCCGGCGCCTGCTTGAAGCCTTCGATGATGTAGGCGTGCACTCCGGGGTCGCGGGAGTATTTTTTCAGCAGCCGTCCGAAATTCTCGGATTTGGCCGCTCCGTAGACGAACTTGAGCGGGTCGCGATCGCGCCAGTACTGGTCGCGCAGCGCGCGCAAATCGGGCGCGGCGACCCAGTCCTTGCCGAATTGGGTGATGGAGGGGTAGCGCGCTTCCATGCGCCGGCTGTAGGCGGTGACGAGCCGCTCGTTTTTGATCGCGGCTTCTTTCAAACTGAGCGAGGCGTTTGTTTTCGCGGTCGCGGCGGTCGCCGCAGCCGGGGCGCTCGGACCCTGCCCTGGAACGGCGACTCTCAAGCCCGGTTCTGATTTCAGCATGCCCAATCCCGATGCCGGCGCAGCGACAGCCGCCGCGCCTGATCCAAGGCGTCGGCCGGTTTCAGGCGTCGCCGCGATATCGAAGCCGGAGGAATAGAGGCGGCTTGCCTCGCGGTTGGACAATAGGTGCCAGCCTAGGACCGCGACGGCCGAGCCGCCGAGGGCGAGCGCGACGAGGAGCGCGCCGAGCCGGCTGGTGCGAGGTTCGGTTTCCGGTGTCATCGTCAAAAGTATGGCTCAGTACCGGTACGCTGTCAAGGATTAAGAGACTCAAATTTGTAACGCATATTCATTATAATTTGCGCGGTGACGAGAAGCCTTTTCGCGTTCCTGCTTGCCTTTCCGGCGTGTCCCTCGCCCGCCGGCGCGGTCGCGTTCAACGACGTGGCGCCGGGTGCGCGGGCCATGGGCATGGGTTACGCGTTTTCGGCCATCGCAGACGACGTGTACGGGATGTTCTACAACCCGGCCGGAGGCGCCAATACGCCCTATATTCAGGCCGGGGGCACGCTGGGACGTCTTCAGTCTCCCCGGGGTTCGTTGTATTTCGCTTCCGGGGCGTATTTACGGCCGTACGAGCCGATCAACACGGCCACGATAGGAGCGGCTTATTTCCTGGAGCGCCAAAAAGACGGCGGCGACATCGACGCCTTGGTGGTCAATTACGGCCAGGAGCTCAGGGTCCGCGACATACCGCTGTCCAAGCCGCTGAAAGTCGGCATGAACGCCAAGATCATCAATTCGGATTCCGGCTCGGGAGGCAAGTTTGGACTCGGCGTCGACGCGGGCGTGATCGTGCGTTCGAACATGGGGCTGTCCGGCGGAATCGTCATCAGCGACCTCGTGACTTCCCTGGCCTACCCGCGTCCGGCCATCACGCTGGCCAGCGCCTACACCTGGCAGCGCCGCTTGACGCTGGCGGGAGATTTCCGAGTTCGAGGCGGCTTGGCGGAGTTCTATCCCGGCCTCGAGGCGTCGTTTCACCAGAATCTCTTGCGGGTTAGGGCCGGAAAAGGCTTGAGTCTCGATGGGATTGCGACAATGAATTTCGGCCTCGGCCTGAATTTTTCTCCCATGATCCTTGACGTGGCGATGGCTCTTCCCACCGGCGGGATCAATCGGCAAGGGGGCGGTTACCAGGGAACGTTCAGCTATCGGTTCGGAGCGCCGTCTTTTACCGGGCAATTCGTGGGACAGGCGGCCGCGCAGGCGCAGGAACTGCGCTCCGACCTCTCGGAGCTTGAAGAAAAGAAGAAAACCCTTTCCCAGCAAACCGCGATCTCCGAGAGCAACAAGGCGGTGATCGAAAACGAGCTGCGGGCCCTCTCCCATCGCATCCGAGAGGCGCAGGACGCGTACCGCGCCTTGCTCAAGCGCAACGACGAACTCGAGTATCGCGCCGCCGAGAAAACGGCGACGATGGCGCCTGCGCCAAAGGCCCCGCCGCCGCCCAAAGTTCGTCCCCCGGCTCCGCCTCCGCCGCCGTCGTGGCCTAAGCGGCATGTCGTTAAAACCGGCGACACGTTGCGCGGCGCGGCCAAGGAATACTACGGAGATCCTAATCTGTGGGAAAAGATTTACGATGCCAACCGCGACAAGGTCGATCGCGGCCTGCCCATGGAAGGAGCGGTCTTGGTCATCCCCGCCCCGAATTGACTATGGCCGATATCGGATTATTGGCGTCAGAGTTCGAGGACCGGGAGTTGCTGTGCGGTTTGTTGGCAGAGATGGGGCACTTGACCCGGGGTTCCTCCGGATTCGAGGAGGTCCTTGAGTTCGCGCGCGAGAGAAAGCCCCGGGCTTTTGTGATCGTTGACGGCGGCGGAGTCGACGCGGAGATCATGCTGCGGGAGCTGCTGCGAGCTTTCCCGCTGCTTGCCGTGGTCGTCGCGCTCAAGGTTCGCGATGCCGGTCGCGCGGTCGCCCTCATGCGCGTGGGAGCCGCCGAAGTCGTGGCTCCTCCTTGGACCAGGGAAGAGCTTCAGGCGTCGGTTTCGAAAAGCCTGCGCTTCCAAGGGACGGTGATCTCGCCGGCGCGAGTCGCGCCGCTGCGTCGCTCCCCGCTGTGGTACACCCTCGCCGCGGGTCTGTTTTTTGCCCTGGGCCTGGGGGCGGCATCGATCAAGCGCGCGCAGCGGGAACGCATCGCCGCCCAAGCGCGGACCGACCGGTGGGATCTGCCCATCCGCCATCCCGCCGGGCTTACGTTCGATGGGCAATCGTTGTGGGTCGTGGAGTGGTTCACGCAATCGTTTTACGCCTTATCGACGGAGGACACGACGGTGAAAGTGGTGCGGCATTTGACGGCGGAGACGCCGGTGGCCGCCGTCTTTACGGGGGAGTCGATGTGGACCGTTTCAGCCGACGGAACCGTGATGCGGCGCATGCGCGACGACGCTCTCACGCCCTTGGCCCGCTATCCGTCGGTCGCTCCAAACTCGGCGGGAGTGGCCTTCGACGGCCTCTATCTTTGGACCCTCGACGCTCGCGCGAAAGTCCTGCGCAAGCATCTGCTCGACAGCCAGCTCAGCGTGCTGGCGACGTACGAATGGAGGGGCGTCAAAGCCGCGGGGCTGGTCTTCGATGGGTCGACGCTGTGGACTCTGGATGCCGCCGAGCGGCGCTTGATCAGGCACAACCTGGAACGCCCCGATGAGACCGTCGATTCCATGTCCTTGCCGGAGTACGCCTCCGGCCAATATGCTCCGACCGGCGCGGCCTGGGATGGGATGCGTTTCTGGACGGTCGGCGAGGATAAGGACGCAAAAGCGCCCGCGCGCCTTTTGCGCCATACCCAAAAGTCGAAATGAAAAGCGCCCCCTTTTTTCTCGCGGCGTTGCTGCGTTTTCCCGGCGGCGCGGCGCGCCAGGACGCCTGGGGACGACTGACCGTGCTCACCGCGGGCGGGGCGCGCTTGTCCACCGGGGCGGTGTTGGCCAAGGGCGAGGGCGTGTCCCTTCATTTCGAGCTGGCGGGAGAACGTCTGCGCATGGCCGCCCGGGTCGTTCACGTCGATATCGACGACGACGGCCACCGCCTCGCGGAGCTCCGCTGGACGGACATGGTCGAGAGGCGTGATTTGGCCCGCGTCCTCATCGATGTTCTCTCCCGCTCCTGATCGGCGGCCGGGGGGCCGCGCGCCGATCGCGGCGTTGAAGAAGGTTCGGTGAAATGCTAGCTTACGGCCATGTCCAACTCGGCGATTCTCCGACGGACGCCGCTGCACGAGTCGCATAAGGCTTTAGGCGGCAAGCTCGTCGACTTTCACGGCTGGGAGCTTCCGGTCCAGTACGAGTCGATCATAAGGGAGCACGAGGCCACCCGGCATCGCTGCGGCCTTTTCGACGTCTCCCACATGGGGCAGATTTTCGTGACGGGCCCCGGCAGTCTGGATTTTCTACAGAAAATCAACGCCAACGATATTTCCCGGATCGGTCCTGGCCAGGCGATTTATTCGCACGTGCTCAATGATCAGGGGGGCGTGGTCGACGACGTGATCGTCTCCTGCCTGGCCAAGGACCGCTACCTGGCGGTGGTCAACGCGGCGACGGTCGAGTCCGACCTCGCGTGGTTTCAAATGCATGCCCGGGGGTTCAATGTTCGGCTCGACAATCGTTCCGATCATTTCGGCATGATCGCCGTGCAGGGCCCCAGGGCCGGAGAAATCGTCGGTCTCATTTCTCCCCAAGCGGCGGGACTGGCGCGGTTTGGCGCCGTGGAGTTGGATGTTTATGGCCAGTCAGCGGTGATCACTCGCACCGGCTACACCGGCGAGGACGGATTCGAGTTCATCGTGCCCGAGGAAATCCTCATCAGGGTGTGGGAGGATGTGTTGGCTCAGGGACGATCCTTTGGCGCCGCGCCGTGCGGTTTGGGCGCGCGCGACGTTCTGCGCCTAGAGGCTGGGTATTTGCTTTACGGCCAAGACGTCGACCAGGACCACAGCACTTTTGAAGCCAATTACTCCTGGGTCGTCAAGCTCGACAAGGGCGATTTTATCGGCAAAGAGGCTTTGCAGAAGCAAAAGGCCGCGGGCATCACGCGTCGGCTGACGGGAGTGAGATTGCTGGAGCGGGGGGTGCCCCGCGCGGGGGCCGCGGTGTTTATCGATGGCCGGCAGGCGGGAACGCTGTGTTCGGCGACGTTTTCCCCGAGTCTTCAAGCCGGGATCGGGGTGGGATACCTCGATCGCCCCGCTCTCAAGGCGGGAACCCGGTGCGGGGTGCGGCTTCATGGCCGGGAAGTCCCCGCCGAGATCGTCGCCATCCCGTTTTACGCGTCGCCGCATCTCAAAAAGGGAGTTCGACATGCTTGATCCTAAGACACTGAAGTTCATGAAGTCGCACGAGTGGTTGGAGTTGGCCGGGGACGCGGGCACGGTGGGTATCTCACATCACGCGCAAAAGGAGATCACCGACGTGGTCTTCGTCGAACCTCCCAAAGTCGGCCGCAAGGTCAAACAAGGCGAGGCCTGCTGCGTCGTGGAGTCGGTCAAAGCGGCTTTTGACATCTATGCCCCCGTGTCCGGCGAGATCACCGCGGCCAACGCGGACGTTGTCAAGGACCCGGCCCTGGTCAATCGCGAGTCGTACGGCCGGGGCTGGCTGTTCAAGCTGAAGGCGTCGGCGCCGGCCGAGGCGGGCAAACTCATGAACCACGCGGCCTACGAACAGTTTCTTCTGTCCGAGGCCGCGCATGGAAGCCATTAAGCGGCGCCCCGCCGTCGCGTCGGCGTCCGTCGACGACTTCGCGCGCCGTCACATCGGTTTGGGCCAAGCCGAGCGGCACGCGATGCTCGCCGAGCTCGGGCGAGCGAGCCTGGACTCGTTGGTCGACGCGGTCGTTCCCGCCTCGATACGCCTCAATAAAGCTCTGGCGCTGCCCGCCGCCGTTTCCGAGTTCGAGGCTTTGCGCGAGCTCAGGAGCCTCGCGTCCAAAAATCAAATGTGGCGGTCGTATTTGGGACAGGGCTACTCCGACTGCGTCACTCCTGCGCTCATTCAGCGCGAGGTGTTGGAAAACGCCGGGTGGTACACGGCCTACACGCCCTACCAGCCCGAAATCGCGCAGGGACGTCTTGAAGCCTTGCTGAATTTTCAAACGATGGTCATCGATTTGACCGGTTTGCCCGTGGCCAACGCGTCTTTGCTCGACGAGGCGACGGCGGCCGCGGAAGCCATGGCGATGTGCCTGCATGCGGCCGAGGATCCCGCCGGCCGATATTTCTTCGTTTCGTCGCAGTGTCATCCCCAGACGATCGAGGTCGTCAAGACCCGGGCGCGGCCTCTGGGCGTTTCCGTCTTGGTCGCAGACCCCGCGACGATCGCGGGCAAGCCGCTGCTCGGCGCGTTGGTTCAGTACCCCGACACTCGGGGCGCGGTGAAGGACTGGTCGCGTTTTGCCGAAGCCGTTCACTGCGCGGGGGGGCTTTTGGTCGTCGCGGCGGATCTCCTGGCGCTGACGTTGTTCAAGGCGCCGGGAGAATTCGGAGCGGACATCGCCGTCGGCTCGACCCAGCGTTTCGGGGTGCCCATGGGATTTGGAGGACCTCATGCGGCTTATTTGGCCGTCAAGGAATCGCTGCAGCGCCGCATTCCCGGGAGAATCGTCGGCGTTTCCAAGGACGCGCACGGGGCGCCCGCCCTGCGCCTGGCTTTGCAGACCCGGGAGCAGCACATCCGCCGGGAAAAAGCGACGAGCAACGTGTGCACGGCTCAGGTCCTGCTGGCCGTGATCGCCGGGATGTACGCCGTCTACCACGGTCCGCAGGGGCTGACGGGCATCGCACTGCGCGTGAGGGCTTTGGCGCTGGCCTTGCGCGCGGGCCTCAAGGGTCTGGGTTACGAGACGGGGTCCGACGTCCTCTTTGATACGGTGCTCGTCGCGGGATCCGCGTCGCGGATCGCCGATGCTGTGTCGGCCGCTAAAGCCAAGAAGATGAATCTGCGCTCGATCGATAAGACCACGCTTTCGATCTCTCTTGATGAGACGACCACGGAGTCCGACCTCAAGGATTTGTTGTCCATTTTCGGCGGCGCGGCCGCGGAATTCGATGTCGAGGAGCCGATTCCCGCGGAGCTCAAGAGGACCTCGCGGTTCTTGACGCATCGTGTGTTCTCCGATTACCGCAGCGAGACGGACATGCTGCGTTATGTGCGCTCTCTCGAGGGGAAGGATTTGTCCTTGGTCCACTCGATGATCCCCCTGGGGTCTTGCACCATGAAGCTGAACGCGGCGTCCGAGATGATGCCGGTGACCTGGCCCGAGTTTGGGCGTATCCACCCGTTCGCGCCCGCCGACCAGGTCCAGGGCTACAAGGAGATGACGAACCAGCTCGAGGCCTGGCTGGCCGAGATCACGGGTTTTGCCGCGGTCAGCCTGCAGCCCAACGCGGGCTCCCAGGGCGAGTACGCCGGCTTGCTCGCCATTCGCGCCGCGTTGGACGCCCGCGGCCAGTCCCGACGCAACGTCTGCTTGATTCCCGTTTCCGCCCACGGCACCAATCCGGCGTCGGCGGCGATGGTCGGCATGACGATCGTGACGGTCGCCTGCCTCGCGGACGGCGATATCGACTTGAACGATCTGAAGGAAAAGGCGAGCAGGCACGCTGCGGATCTGGCGGCTTTGATGGTGACCTATCCTTCGACCCACGGCGTCTTCGAAGAGGGAATCAAGGAACTCTGCGACATCGTCCATCGCCACGGCGGCTTCGTGTACATGGACGGGGCCAACATGAACGCTCAGGTGGGCCTGTGCCGGCCCGCGGACGTGGGCGCGGACGTGTGCCATTTGAATCTCCACAAGACCTTTTGCATCCCCCACGGGGGCGGCGGCCCCGGCATGGGTCCCATCGGCGTCACCCAGGAGCTGGCGGCGTTTCTTCCGGGTTCGCCGGAAGTTCCCGCGGTGTCGGCGGCGCCGTGGGGGTCGGCTTCGATTCTGCCGATTTCTTGGATGTATGTGCGCATGATGGGTCCCGACGGCCTGACGGCGGCGACGAAAAACGCCATCTTGAACGCGAATTACATCGCCAAGAAGCTCGAGAAGCACTATCCGGTGCTGTTTAAAGGCAAGAGCGGATTGGTGGCCCACGAGTGCATCGTCGATCCCCGAGGGTTCAAGGCGGCCACGGAGATTTCGGTCGACGACATCGCCAAGCGTTTGATGGACTACGGTTTCCACGCTCCCACGGTCTCATTCCCCATCGTCGGGACGTTGATGATCGAACCCACCGAGTCCGAGTCCAAGGACGAACTTGATCGCTTTTGCGCCGCCATGATTTCCATCCGGGAGGAGGTGCGCAAGATTGAGCGGGGCGAATGGCCCAAAACCGACAACCCCCTCAAGAACGCGCCGCACACCGCGCGGGCCGTCAGCGCCGAGGCCTGGGGTCATCCCTACGGACGGCAGATGGCGGCTTATCCCGCGGCCTGGCTGCGCGAGCGAAAGTTCTGGCCGCCGGTCGGCCGCGTGGACGGAGCCTATGGCGACCGCAACTTTTTCTGCTCGTGTTCGGCCCTGAGCTGACGGATCGGCGTCTGGACGCTGCCGGACATATGGCTTTGGATGAAGCCGTGCTTGAGGCCTCGCCGCCGCAGGCGCTGATCCTGCGCCTCTATGAGTGGGCCGCTCCGGCCTGCACGTTCGGCTACTCCCAAGCCTTCCAGAGCGCCCGCTCGGCCTGCGACGAGCGCGGCTGGAAGGATGTCGCTCCGGTTCGCCGAGCGACGGGCGGAGGCGTCGTGTTCCACGACGGAGACGTCACGTTCAGTTTGGTGTTTCCGTGGAACAAGACATGCGCGCCCGAGACGATTTACAAGAACATTCACCGCGGCATCCATTTGGCGTTGAAGGCGGCGGGAATCGCCAGCGGACTCTGGACCTCGACGCAACGAGAGGAGGGGGTCCGGCTTCACTGCTTTTCCCTGCCGGAAAAAATGGACGTGATCGGCTCGGACGGGAAGAAAATCTTGGGCGGAGCCTTGCGCAAGAAAGGGATAAAAGGCTTGTATCAGGGCTCGCTGCGCGCCGGAGTGTCCGGCGAGATCGTGAGGGAAGGAGTCGAGAGGGAGTTCGGCAGGCCGAGTCTCGACCTTCTTGCGGACTGGCTCGAGGCGGGGCGCGTTCTCGAGGATCGCTACCGCTCGTCGCGATGGAATCGGAGGAGATAGGCATGAAGACTTTCGTGCTGTGCAAGCTCGTGCCGGGCAAGGAGCAGGCCGCCGTTCGCGCGATTCGCTCGATCGCCGGAGTGACCGAGGTGTATATGGTGTTCGGCGGCTGGGACATGATTCTTGCGGCCGAGGCCGACACGGTCGATAAGCTGTCCAATCTGATCGTCAGCCGCATCCGCGCGGTCGAGGGCGTTTCCGCCACCGAGACGCTGGTCACGACGAACCTCTGAAGAAAATTCCGGCGACGCGGGACTTGGTCTTGGTCGCGGCGGCAGCGCTATTGCCCGGTCTGGTCTTGTGGGGGAAGGCATGGCAGACCGACGAGCCATTCTTTCTCGCCATCGCGGGGCGCATTCTCGAAGCGCCGGGCGATCCTCTCGGCTTTTCGTTCAATTGGTACGGGCGTTCGCAGCCGATGGCGGAGATCAACAACACGCCGCCCCTGTTCCTTTATCTGCTGGCGGGGGTCCTGAAGCTGACCGGAGGCGGCGAGTGGGCGACCCGGGCGCTTTTTTTTCCTTTCGACGCGGCGGCGGCGTGGGGGATTTTGGGCGTGGCCTCCTATTATCTCAAGCGTCCCCTATGGCCGACGCTGGCCGTGGTCCTTGGCCCGGCCTGGATGATCAACCTCAATCACGCGATGCCCGAGCGCGTCATGGCGGGTCTGGCCTTCTGCAGCCTTTACGCTTTGGTCGTCGGAGTGGAGGAGCGCGATGGGCGCGCGTACTGGGGCGCGGCCGCCTTGGCCGCGCTCGCGATCTTGTCCAAGATCAACGCGGTGTTTCTTCTGGGACCTGGATTGGCCTGGGCCTACTCGAGAGGCGTTCCGGCTCGACGCGTCGCCTGGTGGGGCGCGGCGGCCTTGTCGGGACTTGCGGCGGGCTCGGCCTGGAGCGCGTGGGCCGGCGGAGGAGCGGGCGGGGCGGTCGTGAGCGCCACTCAGGACGCCGCGAGACTGTTGTCTTTTGCCTCCTCGCATCGCGCGCGCGCCATGATGGCTTTTGTGGGAGGCTTGTCGCCCTGGATGGCGGCTGCCGCGTGGGCCCTGCGCCCCGACCGCCGGGGGGCCTGGGTGGCGGGGGCGTTGAGCGCGGCGCTTTTTGCGCCAGGGTTCGATCTGGTTGCGGGAGTCTCGGCGGCGGATCGGCTGGCGGGTGCGGTCATGGCCGCCGGGGCCGTGATCGTCGTTCTTTCGTTGCTGCGGGGTGGTCGCACGGGCGGACGTCCCTTGTGGCTTGCGTGGATCGGCGCGGTTGTCGTTCTTCAGTGGTTGTATTGGTCCGTGCTCGCCAGGTTTATCTTGTTTCTTCTGCCGCCGTTGGCATTTTGGGCGGCGGAGCGTCTGGAAGCCGACAGGCGCGGCGGCCGACTTTGGATCGCGGCTACGGCGTGCGGCGTCCTGCTCTCGGCCGCCTGCGCGAGGGTGGACTGGCTCCACGCGGAGTCGTCGCGCTCCGTGGTCGAGAACGTGGTCGTTCCCGCCGCCGTGTCGGGACGACGGGTGTGGTGCGCGGGACATTGGGGTCTGCAGGAGTATATGAGCCGCGCGGGAGCGCGCATGCTCGACGCTGATCGTGGAGGGTGGGACGAGGTCTCCTCCGGCGATCTCGTCGTCGTGCCGGGGGCCAATTCCAACGTTTTGCGTCCGTCGCGTCCGCGCCGGGCGGACACGAGGAGCTTCGCCGTTTCTTCCTCGATCCCGGTGCGCTTGGTCAGCGGGTGGACGGGGGAGGGGGGGTTTTATTCCTCGGCCATGGGATTTCTTCCCTGGTCGCTTTCCACCGAGCCCGTCGAGGTGATGACCGTCGTCTCGCCGAATTGATCGAGGGGCGCAAGGGCCTCGGGCTCGGAGTTTCTCAGGGTCGTGGCTTCTCCCAGATCATCGAGTTCCATCGACCACCAGCCCGAGGCCGCCATGCGGCCGATGATGCGCCGGGCGTTTCTTTCCACGTAAGGCCCGCGTTTGGCGGGATTCCAGCGTCGCGGGTTGGGAAGCACGACCGCCATGGCCACGGCTTCGTCAGGAGAGAGGTCCGCGCAGGACTTTTCGAAATACGAGCGGGCCGCGGCTTCGCAGCCGAAGATTCCCCTGCCCCACTCCACCGTGTTGAGGTACAGTTCCAAAATGCGGCGTTTGCCTAGATCCCGCTCCAGCCGGCCCGCGATGAGCATTTCCTTGGCCTTGCGCAGGGGATTTTTCGACGGCGACAGGTACAGATTGCGGGCCAGCTGCATGGTGATGGTGCTTCCTCCGGCGATGATCTTCCCGCTTTTCCGGTCTTTTTCCCAGGCGACGCGCAGGGCCTGCCAGTGCACCCCTTGGTGCCGCCAAAATTCGTCGTCCTCGGCCGTGATCACGGCGAGTTTGAGGTATTCGGACACGGCAGAGTCATCGACCCAAATCCAACGCAGGTTGAAGGGCTTTCCCTCCCGCCGCGCCTGGCGGCGGCGCAGATCGATGTAGGCCGTGCTGGAGGGGGGGCGCTTCTTGAGCGGCCGCACGTCCGGAAGCCAGAGCACCCAGGCCAGGGCGGCAAGACAACCGAGCAGGGCGACGCCGGCGGCGGCGCGCAAAAGTCGCGAGGCGGCCTGCTTCATTTCCGCCTCTTATGCTAGCATGAGTTTCAAGTTTCGACAAGGAGAACATCGAATGAAAATGATTATGATCCGAGCTTCAGCGGTCGTGGCGTTGTGCGTGATGAGCGCGCCCCTCAGGGCGGAGGACACCTCCGCCCCGGCTCCGGCCGTCTCGGTTCAGCCGGCTGAATCCGCGCCGGCTGACTTGGAAAAGAAGGCTCAGTACAGGGAGGAAAAGAGCCAGGAGCGCAAGGAGTTTCATAAGAACATGCGCTCGGCCCGCGGCGAGTTCAAGAAAGGCATGCACGAGGAGCGCGATGCGTTCCATCAAAAGATGGAAGACAACCGCAAAGCCTTCGAGGCCTCGGTCGCCGGGAAGTCGGAGGAGGAGCGCCGGGCCCTGATGAAGGAGTTTCATGAGAAGCAGAAACAGGAGCGGGAGTCCTTCCGGGACCAAAAAAAAGAGAAGGTGGAATCTTTCCACCAGGCGCAGAAGGAAAAGCGCGAAGCCTTCCGGCACGAGAAGCGCCAAGAGCGTCGCGAGATGCATGAGAGCAAACACGGCAAGAAGCACTGAACGAACGCCGCCCAAAAACAAGCGCCCCTTCCCAAGAAGGGGCGCTTTTCGTTAGGGCCGCGATCCGGCCGTCTCGGGGGTTGAACGCCTTCTCCGGTTTTGGCATCATCGCCCCATGGGTGCTCCCGGGGATAAGGACAATCTGGTCCTTATCATCGATGATGATGACGGCGTGCGCGAACTCTTGTTGTTTTTGGTGAGAAAAGAGGGGTATCGTGCCGATGCGGCCTATGACGGCGAGGACGGCCTCAAGAAAGCCGAGCGTCTAAGTCCCGACTTGATCATTCTGGATTTGATGCTGCCTCGCCACGGCGGGTTCGAATTGCTGAGGCAGCTTCAGGGCAGCGAACTTTCCAAGATCCCCATCATCGTCATCACCGGCCGCTACACCGATCGGGCGACCGCCGATATGATTTGCCAGGAGTCGAATGTCGTCGAGTTTTTAGAGAAGCCGATCAAGCAGAACGCCCTGGCCGCCACGCTGCGTCGCATTCTGGGCTCCGGCTCCCCGGCTCCGGAGTTTTCGTGAGTTCGGATTCCGGCGCGTCCTCGTCCAAGCTGGTGCTCCTTGTCGACGACGACGAGTCCTTGCTAGATTTGATGGAGCATGTCGTCAAGAAAGAGGGTTTTCGCACGGACCGCGCCTGCGACGGGCTCGAGGCTTTGCGCAAGGCCCAGGCTCTCGATCCGGATGCGATCGTGCTCGATTTTATGCTGCCCAGCATGGGCGGCTACGAGGTCCTGCGGGAGCTGCAGGCGCGGGGCTGCGGACACATTCCGATCGTCGTCGTGACCGGCCGCTACATGGACGATAAAGGCATCAGCTTGGTTTGTCAGGAACCCAACGTCAAGGAGTTCATGCCCAAGCCGGTTCGCCCGGTTTTGTTGTGCGGCGCCCTGCACCGGGTCTTGGGCACGCGCCCTCCGGGCGTGGGCGTGAAGCAATGAGCGCGCGCGGCGTGCTGCTGCGCGCGCTCATTCTGCTGTCTACGGTGTACGCCATGGCTCGGACGGATCTGTACTTTCGCGCCCGTTCGGCGTACTTGGAAGGTGAAAAGTGGATGGAGTGGAATCGGCGTCCCGAGATGAAAAAAGCCCACTTCGACGCTCAGTTGGCCGAGCGAGAGGCCGAATTGTCGACAGAGTTGAAGGAAGGCCGCTTGGACCGCGGGGCGTATGAGCGCAAAGCGGCGTTGGCCCGATTCGAGCGCGATCAAGCGGTGGCCGAGAGTTCCCTGAAATACGCCTTCGTTTGGTACCAAACCGCGGCGGAACTGTTCACCCCGCCGGAGAATCGCTGGACCGCGCTGGCTCGCGTCAAGATGACTCAAGCGCGAGAGCTCTGGAAACAAGAGCTGAGGGCGCAAAAAGTTCCCTACCAAGACTACATGCTGGAGTAGCGGGAGGCGCCCATGTTTCGGCTGCTCATCGCCATCGCCTTGTGTCCTTTGTCGGGGGCCTTGCTGTGGGTTTCGGCGAAGACGCTTGCGGGAGTCACGCTCTCATCCTCCAGCTCCTCCGCGTTTATCGCGGGCGTGGGCATAGTTTTTGCGTCATGGGTTATTCTGCGCTATTTGATCGTCGAACCGATTCGTCCGGTGGTCTGGATGGGGCGAATCGCGCGCTGGAGCTACGTGCTGGGTCATGAAATGACCCACGCTTTAGCGACGTGGGCGACCGGCGGCAGCGTGTACGCGATATCCGTCGGAGAAGAAGACGGGCACGTGGATTTGTCTCATTCGAATGCCTTCGTGGCGTTGGCGCCCTATTGCGTCCCTTTTTACGCGCTTTTCGTCGTCGTCGCCTATCGTCTTTTGTTGTGGATGAAGCCCGAGATCGGCGGCGAGGCCCTATTTCTTCTGTTGATGGGAGCGGCTTTGAGCGCCCATCTTCTCTTCACGTGGGACGCGCTGACCCAAGTGCGTCAGCCCGATTTGGACGCCGCCGGCGGGGTCGTGTTTTCTTGGGTCTGGATCGCCGCCGCCAACGCGCTGATGATCATGCTGGTGCTCAAGGGTTTATTTCCCGAATCGGTGTCTTTGCTTTTGAGGCTGCGCGAGGCAGTCATGCTGGCCGCGGGTTTCTGGTCGCGTGTCTGGCTGTGGAGCCGTCCGATGATGGAGTCGGCGTGGCGCCGGGCGCTGGCATGACCGAGCTCGGCAGGGAGTTCGGCAGGAAGGCGTTTCACATGCTCTCGCTGGCCTATCTGCTGATCTATGAGCTCGGCGGCTGGCCGCGAGGCGTCGTCTGGATGTCCGCTTGTCTGGCGGTCGTCGTGACCCTCGAGACGGCGCGCTTGAGAATGCCCGGGGTCGAACGGATGCTCCTCGGTTTTTTTAAAGGCATGATGCGCGAGACCGAGCGGCGGCATTTCAGCGGGGTGTTCCATACCTCGACGGGCTGCCTCTTGGCGATGCTGATCGCCGGCGGCGACGGGGCGATCGTGCGCGCGGCTATTTTTCAACTGGCGCTGGGAGACGCGGCCAGCGCGCTCGTGGGGAAGGCGTACGGCCGCACTCGAATCATGGGAGGCTCGAAGTCCCTCGAAGGGGCGGCGGCGGGGCTGGCCGTGGGGTTTGCGGCCGCGGCATCCGGCGGCCTGCCTCCCGGCGCGGCGCTGGTCGGGGCGGTGGCCGGCGTTCTTGTCGAGTTGCTCCCCACCACGGCCTGGTTCAACGACAACCTGTGGATTCCAACACTCGTGGCCGGAGTTTTGCGCGCGGTGGGAGCGCGATGAAGGGCCGGGTCGCCGTCGCCGCGCGGAGGGTCTCCGGTTTGTCCGGCGCGTCGCGCATGATCGTCGAGCACGCGCGGCGCCTGACCGCCCTGGGTTGGGATGTCCATGTCTTTTCGGAGAGTCTCGACAAGAAGGCCCTCCGGGAGGCGGGTGCCGTGGCGCACCGCGTGCCGGCATGGCCTTGGGGTTCGTGGTGGAAGCGTCGCGCATTCGCGTCGGCCGCAGGCCGCATGACGCAAGGCTTCGACCTTGTTCACGGGCACGGAGATCTTCTATCCCAGGATATCCTGAGTCTTCATAATTGCGTGCACGCGGCCCACGAAGCGGTTCACGCCACCCCCTTGCCCGACCGCGACGCGGTGGGGCGCATGCATGCGCTGCAATTATCGCGCCGCAGTTTCCGGGTTCTCGTGGCCAACTCCCGGCTGATGAAGGACGACCTGCGGCGCCGTTTCGGGGTGGCAGGAGAGAATATTTCCGTGATATACCCCGGCTTCGATCCCTGCCGCTTTAAGCCGGGAGATCGCGCGCGTCTGGGAACGCCGGCGCGAGAGGAGTTGGGGGTCTCCTCCGACGAGACACTGTTCGGCCTGGTCACCTCCGGCGATTTCGAGAAACGGGGCTTGAGCACGTTTTTGAGAGCGTTCGCCGCGGCGCACCGGGATTTTCCTCGCGCGCGGGCTTTGGTGGTGGGCAAGGAGTCGCGCTTGGGGCCGTATGAGTCGTTGGCCCGGGAGTTGGGGGTGCGCGAGCGCGTCGCTTTCCGGGAGCCGATCGTCGAGGTGGAGAGATACTACCACGCGCTCGACGCTTATGTGCACGCCGCGCCGTGGGAGGAGTTCGGGATGACCGTCCTCGAGGCGTTGGCGTGCGGCCTGCCCGTCATCACCTCCGGCAGGGTCGGCGCGGCGGAGTTGCTCGAGGGCGAGGCGCGGAGTTTTGTTTTGGGAGAGATGTCGACGGACGCTTTGGCCGGCGCCATGCTCGACATGCTCGGCGATCCGCGTCGACGCACGAGGCTGGGTGCCTTGGGCCCGCGGGCCGCCGAGCCCTGCGCGTGGGACCGGGGAGCGGCCACGCTGGCCTCTCTCTATGAGCGGCTCATAAAGAAGTAAAATCCTTCCTTATGCAGTCGATCGATGCCGCGAAAATGGTGCTGAGATTTCTTCTATCCGCGCTGCGCACTATTCTGCGGGGCTTCGGACTGACCTTCATCGTTTTAGTCGTTTTGTCGCTGGGAGTCATCGGCTACGCGCGGCATCGTTTCGGACCGGAGGAAGTGCGGCGTCTGGCCGTCGCCCAGCTTCAAGCCCTTCTGCAGAGGGAAGTCTCGATCAATCGGCTCATCTTGACCCCCCGCGGTTTGAAGATCAAGGGCCTGCGCGTCAAGAGCGGGCGCGCGACCGGGGACCTGCTGGTGTGCGACTCGGTGCTGCTGACGGTCAAGCTCAAGCCGCTCATGAAGCGGCGTTTGGAATTCGATACGCTTCGCCTGGACTCTCCGTCCATTTCGTTGACGCGGGCCGTCGAGGGCGACTGGGACTTGCTGGACATCTTCATGTCCACGTCGACGACATCGGGGGGGACTCTTCCGTTGGCGTTGGCTGCGGCCGAGACCGTCATTGTCGACGGGACGCTGCGTCTCGACGACCGCAAGATGGGACGAAAGATATCCTTCGACAAGTTTTCCCTGCGCGCCGAGGCGTTCGATTTGAACAGTCCTTTTCCGCTGTCGGTCTCCTTCGTGAATTCGATATCGATCGCCTCGCGCACGGTGGTGACCACCCTGTCCGCCCAGGGTTCCATAAATCTCGCGGGTCTGCGCTGGTCGAGCGCGACGGCCCATGCCGATCGCTTTTCGGCGGAAATCGACGGCGTTTCTTTGGGCGGCTCCGCGTCCGTATCGGATTATATCCATCCCCTCGTCGAGGTCGAAGCGTCCGTCTCGGCTTTTGGGGCCGATCTGTGGCCGAAGTGGATCGACAGGGACGCCTCCTTGTCCATGCCCGCGACGCGCGTCAGCGCGCGCGTGTCTTCTTCCGCGCCCAAGAAAATCGATGTCGAGCGTCTCAGCGTCGAGACGCCGGCCGGAACGGCCATGGCGGAAGGTTCATTCGACTTTTCCTCGGACACGCCCACGCTGCGGGCTTCGGCGTCGGCTCGCTCGGTGAGCCTGGACAAGGCGGTCGACTGGCATCCTTCCTGGGCGGCGCGAGGACTGCGCGGCCGGATGTCTTTTCGCGTCGCCGTGGAAGGGCGCTTGGGCGCCCTGCAAATCAAGGAGGCGGAGCTGTCGCTTCGGGATTTCGCGGCGACGTGGGCCCAACACAGCGTCGCGGGGATGGATCTCGACGCGATGGCCGCCGACGAGTTTTCCGTTCTCAGGGCCTCCGTGACCAAGGGGACGATCGTTGCATTTAACGATGAGTTCAAGGACTTGTCCGTGTCTCTGTCGGTGGCCAAACAGACGTTGACCGTGGAGAACCTGGGGCTGCTTTGGGGCCAGTCGCGCCTGCGCCTTCGCTGCCGAGTCGATCGCCTGTCGGCCCCCAAAGAGGTCTTGATATCTGGAAACATCGACAAGCTGGAGTGGGAGGACGCTCAGCGTCTGGTGAGATCCATCGTGGTGGCCTACTCGACGAGCTCCGCGGCGGCGCCTCGGGAGGAAAACGCGAGGCCTTGGGTGCGCACGTTCAAGTACGTCATTCCCCGGGGATTTCCGGATACGGCAGGTCATTTGCGGGTCGGCGAGGTGCGGCAGGCGAACTTTTGGTGCAAGGACCTGGACCTGCTCTGGTCCCTCAAAGGAGTGACGCCCGCCCTTGACAAGGTCGGGGGAGAGGCCCGCATGCGCTTTGGACCAGGCCGCGTGGCGGATATCCCGGCCGTGCAGGACGCCAATAAATTCCTGCGCGTCATTTTCCTGCCGTTCATTTACATGCATAAGATGAACAAGTTTTCAGTTTTCAGCACGGCCACGGCTTATCCCAAAACCCTTGACTTTAGCCGCATTGAAAGCGAGTATGCCTTGTCCAAAGGCGTGGCCGCGACCCGCTACTTCCATGTGGAGTCGGGAGAGTTGGCGGCTTTCGCGGAAGGCAAGGCCGATTTCGCGCGCGAAGAAGTCGACATGAACGTGCTGACCCGTCTGACCCACTACGACGGCGTCTTGCCGGAGTGGTGGGTGGATGAGGCGGGGCGACCGGCGATCGGATTTCGCGTTCTGGGAGATCTCAATAAGCCCGAACTCGAGCCCCGCTTTAAAAAGATTCCGGTCGACGAGATCGAGAGCAAATTGAAGGAAGGCCGCGCAGGCGGCAAGAAACGCTTCGAAGCGATCGAGAAGCTGCACACATTGTGAGGAGCTCGACCATGATACGAATAAACAAAATGGATGTACTGGGGTTGCTCCAAGAACATGGCGCGATTGTCAGCGGCCACTTTCGGCTGCCATCGGGCCTGCACACGCCCGTCTACCTCCAGACGGCGCTGGTGCTTCAGTATCCCCACGTCGCGCAAAAGGTCGCCAAGGCGGTCTCGGCCAAGTTCGCCTCCGCGGTCGACGTCGTGATTTCCACCGGGATGAGTTCCGTGGTTTTGGGACAGGAGATCGCGCGCGTCAAAAAATGCCGGGCGATTTTCACCGAGCGGGTGAACGGGGCGATGGCCTTTCGCCGAGACTTCAGGCTCGAGCGAGGCGAGCGGGCGATGATTGTCGTCGATGTCCTCACCACGGGCCGTTCGAACGCGGAGGTGATCGCCTTGGCTCAAGCCTACGGCGCGCGCGTGATCGGAGTGGGGGCGATGGTCGATCGCTCGTTGGCGGAACTGTGTCTTGGCGTGCCCGTCCGCAGCCTGATCGGCTACCCCTTGCAGGCGGCTCCGCCGCAATCGTGTCCCCAATGCAAGGCGGGCGTGCCGTTGTCGGCGGCCAAACGCGAGATCGAAGTGGGATCGGACGGGGAATGAGAACGGGGCAGGAAACGGCGCTGCGCACGCTCTTGCTGTGCCACGGCGTGTTGGTCGCCGGCCTGGCGCTTTCCTTCCCGTTCTTGACGCTCTATTTGCATGAGCGTCGCGGCCTTGAGATGAGCCGGGTGGGCTTGGCGATCAGCGCCGGGTTGATCGCCACCGCCGTCGGTCAGGCCATGGGCGGAGAACTCTCCGACGTCTGGGGCTGCAAGCGGGTCATGGCCGCGTCCCTCTGCGGGAGGGCGGTGATGACGTCCTTGATGGCCGCCGCGGTCGCGGGGTCATGGCCGGTGTCGGCCGTCATCGTCATGCACATCGCCGCAAGCTGGGTCGGGAACCTCTATGATCCCGCCGTGCGCTCATGGATCGCCTTCGAGCACCCCGCGCGCGGGCGCGTGCGGGCTTACGGGCTGCTGCGCGTGGCGGCCAACGCCGCCTGGGCCGTCGGCCCTGCGATCGGGGGCCTGATGGCGGGAAGCTCCTACGCGATGATGTTCGCGGCGACGGCCGTGATGTGCCTGATCTGCCTGGGCCTGTTGTTCGGTCTAGTTCCCTCGGCCCCGGCGGCCCGTTCCGGGGAACGGCTGCATTGGCATCAGACGCTGCTCGTGGCGCGCAACGATCGCTACCGGGAGCTGGCTCTCTTGGGCTTGGTTCTGGCCTGCGCAATGGGCCAGTTGGTCGCTCCTCTGTCCGTGCACGCGACTCGGCATGGGGGCCTTTCCGAGGTCCAATTGGGCCTTCTGTTCGCCCTCAACGGAGCGTTAGTGGTTTCCTGTCAGCAGGCGGCGGGACGAGTGATCTCTCGCTATCGCTTGACGACCGCATTGGCGGCGGGCTGCGCGTTCTACGCGGCGGGCTGGTCGTGGATCGGATTTTCTCGCGGCTGGTGGCCCTTGGCTGCGGGCATGGTGATCGTGACCTGTGGAGAGATGGTGGTCTCGCCGAGCCTGGCCGCGTTGGCCGCCAACCTCGCCCCGGAAAAATTGAGGGGCCGGTATCTTGGTTTTCAGGGCCTGTTGTTTCAGCTGGGCTCGGCCGCGGGGCCGCTGCTGGGGGGGGTCGGCCTCCAGTACATGGGGGGTCAATGGACGCCGGCGCCCTGGCTGGCGGCGGGCGTGCTGGCAGGCGCGGCAGGGTGGGGGTTCCGCCGCTTTGGAGAGGGGCTTTCACCCGTTGAGCAGGGACGCTTGTGTCCGGAGGTTCTATGATCGAACGCTACACCCGGCCCGCGATGGGCAAAATATGGTCCGACGAAAACCGCTTGCGCGCGATGATGCGCGTCGAAGAGGAACTGCTTCGGGCCATCGCCGATGAGAAAGAAATTCCCGGCTCCGAGCTCAAGGCTTTGAGGCGTTTGCTGGAGCGTTCGATGCTCGAGGCGTCGCGTCGAAAAGAGTCGACGGCCGGCCACGAAGTCATCGGCATGCTGTCGGCCGTGGCGGGAGAGCTCAAGAGCAAGGCTCCCAAAGTGGATCGTTATCTTCACTACGGCATGACGTCGTCCGACGTGCTCGACACCTCCATGGCCCTTCAACTGCGCGAGTCGGCCGACCTGCTGATCCTCGATTTGGAGTCGCTGTCCAAACGTTTGAAATCCCTGGCGCGCGCGCATGAGCGCACCTGGATGGTCGGCCGCACGCACGGAGTCCACGCCGAACCCATCACCTTCGGAGTCAAGGTCGCGGGCTGGCATGCGGAAGTCATGCGCTGCCAGCGCCGCATGCGCGCGGCGCGCGACGTCATCTCATACGGGAAGATTTCCGGGGCGGTGGGAGCGTTTTCCCAATTGGGGCCGGACGTGGAGGGAAAGGTTCTTGACGCCTTGGGCCTGCGTCCGGAGCCGGTGTCCACCCAGGTCGTTCCCCGCGATCGCTACGCGGAGTACTTTCACGCGCTGGTGCTCTGCGCCTGCATGGTCGAGCGCATCGCCCTGGAAATACGCCATCTTCAGAAAACCGAGACCCTGGAGCTTGAGGAGCCGTTTTCCCAGGAGCAGAAGGGATCGTCGGCGATGCCGCACAAGCGCAACCCGGTCTTATGCGAGAACTTGTGCGGCCTGGCTCGCCTGATCCGTTCCTACGAGTCTGCGGTGCTCGAGAATTGCGCTTTGTGGCACGAGCGGGATATCTCCCACTCCTCCAATGAGAGGGTGATCATGCCCGACGCGCATATCGCGCTGGACTTCATGCTGCATCGCCTGGGTGTTGTGCTCGACGGCCTGCAAGTGCGTCCAGAGCGCATGCGGCTCAACCTCGAGAGCATGAACGGCCTCGTCTTTTCGCAGAAGGTTCTTTTGCGCCTGATCGATTCCGGGTTGGGGCGATTGGCGGCCTACGATCTGGTTCAACGCGCGGCGATGAAAACCTGGAAGGATCATCGCCCGCTGCGGGAATACCTGGCCGCGGATCCCGACGTCTCGAGGCGCCTGTCCGCCAAGGAGCTCGACGCCTGCTTCTCCCTGGAGCCTTACGGGGTTTCGGCCAGAGACATTCTCAAAAGAGGAGGCTGCTTGTGATCAGGGACACTGACGTCGTCGCCGGCGAAAAGATCGTGCGCATCGTCCTCAACGCGACCCGAGAAAAACGAGCGTTGGCGGGCCATCTGTGGATATTCTCCAACGAGATCAAGGAAGTGCTGGCCCACGACGAACCCAAACCCGGGGACTTAGGACTCGTCGTCACCGCGGGAGGCGTCGAGCTTGGTCTGGCTTTTTATAACCCCAACAGCCTCATCGCCGCCCGTTTCATCACGCGCGATCCCAAGGAGTCCGTGGACGCGGAGTTTTTCCACCGCCGGTTGAGCGAGGCGATGGCGTACCGCCAGGCCTCTCTTCCCGCAGAGACGTCCTACCGGCTTTGTTTCGGCGAGTCCGATGGGTTGCCTGGGCTGGTCGTGGACCGTTACGGACAGTATTTGGTCTTGCAGGTCATGTCCGCCGGCATTGAGCGGCGCATGAATCACATAAAATCCGCTCTGGAATCGTTGCTCAAGCCCAAGGGTATTTTTCTGAAAAACGACCATAAGGTCCGCGCTCTCGAGGGCTTGCCGTTGGAATGCCGCATGCTCAGCGGCGCGGTTCCGGAGAGGGTGCCGATCACCGAACATGGGATGCGTTTTGCCGCGCCCATCGGGGAGGGCCAAAAAACGGGTCATTATTTCGACCAACGGGAGAATCGGATTTTTCTGAAGCCTTATTTCGCGGGGCGAAACGTGCTCGATCTGTACTGCTATACCGGCGCCTTCGCCATCGCCGCGGCCAAAGCCGGGGCGAAATCGGTCCTCGGGCTTGACAGCTCGGGTCCGGCGGTGCACCTCGCCAGGGAGAACGCCGCCTTCAACGGTGTCGACGGGATCGTGTCGATCGACGAGGGGGACGCCCAGAAGGCGCTGGAGACTTTCGCGCTCGGTCAGCAGCCTTTCAAGCCGGACATGATCGTGCTCGATCCGCCGAGTCTGGTTCCGGCCAAGAAGCATCTGCCCCAGGCTCTGCGCCTCTACACGAAGCTCAATAGTTTGGCGATGCGCGCGCTGCCCAGGGGCGGCCTGCTGGCAAGCGCCACGTGTTCGCACCACGTATCCAGAGAAGAATTCGTCTTGATGCTGCGAAACGCGCAGGCCAAGGCCGAGCGTCCCGTTCGATTCATCGCGCTGCGCGGGCAATCGCTCGATCATCCGATGCTCTTGGCGATGCCGGAGACGGAATACCTGCATTTCGCCCTTTTGGAGATTCTCTAGGCGATGGAACAGCGTTTGGAGGAGGATCGCTCTCTGAAATTCTCGCCGTCCAAGCTCGGGGTCTATAAGAATTGCCCTCGCCGCTACCAATACCGGTACGTGGATAAAATCTCCCGCGCGCGCAAGACGCCGGAGACGGTGGTGGGCGTGGCGGTTCACTCGGCGTTCGAGGAACTCTATGAGCTGGTGTCCGGGGGCAAAACCCCCAGCGCGCAAGACATTCAAAGCGTCTACGCCCGGGAATTCGACGCGGGATGGGATCAGTCGGTTCTTGCCAAGGATGACCGCTTCTCCAAGGATGATTGGCGCAAGGTGGGAAGCGATTGCGTGGAGTTGTACCATCGAACGCAGTCTCCTTTCTCTCAAGATCGGACCGTCGCGGTCGAAAAGCGCGTGGGGTTCCCAATCGCGGTCGACGGGCACGAATACCGCATCGAGGGCTTCATCGACCGCCTCGCGCTCGCGCCCGACGGGACGTTCGAGATCGTCGACTATAAAACGGCGAAGTCCCTGCCCGCTCAAGAGGATGTGGACGCCGACTGGCAGTTGGCGCTTTATGAGATCGCGGTCCGGCGCGAATGGCCCGACGCCAAAGCCGTTCGCTTGAAGTGGCACTACGTTCGCCACGGAAAAACCTTGATCTCGGAACGCGACGAGGCCGCGCGCGAACGCCTGCATGCCGATGTCGCGGCGTTGATCGGAACCATCAAGCATGATCACGCTTTTGAACCCCGGCCGGGCCCGCTGTGCGATTGGTGCGAGTACCGGGATTTGTGTCCGGTGTTCGCGCATCCAGTCAAAATCAACGCCCTAGCCCCGACCGAGCGCCTCAAAGACGACGGGGTTCGTCTGGTTGGCGATTTGGCTGATCTCGAAGCCCGGCGCAAGCGATTGCGCGACGAGCTCAAGTCCCTTGATCAAGAGCGCGACGACATCGAGCTTAGGCTTGTGCGCTGGGCCGAGGACGCTGGGGTCACGACGGTCGCGGGAGTCGGCGCGTCGGCGGCGATCACGGTCAAAGACGACATGCACTTGCCGACCAAGACCGGAGATCCGCAACGCTACGCCGAGCTCGAAGCCGAGCTGAGAGGTTCCGTTTTGTGGAAGGATGTCGCGCGCCTGGACGCTCACGCGCTGCTGGAAGGACTGCGCGCCGGGCGTTGGTCCGAGCAAGCGCGTCTTTTCGCCGAAACCGTCGTCGAGCGCTACGGGCGCCGCACGACGACCCGCGCGGCGCGCCTGAAGCGCCGAGCCGACTTCGACGAGGAATAACCTCTAATCGAAGACTGACTTGCTGGGTCCGCCGATGCCAAGTTGAACCGCCAGGCTCATCCAGTCGGACTTCAGCCGGTCATGCTGAGCTTCGAGTTCGTTCCAGCTTCGGTCGAGCTCGAGAGGCCTGCGGCCCTTTGCCTTGCGCGGCGACACTTTGCTTCGGGACCTCGATGATATTTTTTTCATGGCCTTCCTCAATCGCAGTATAGCCCCCCGCTTCGATTTCGTCAACGTCTTTTTGGTTCCTAGGGCCTTAATTGGGTCTTAAGGGCCCACTCTTGACTGGGACTTTAGGCCTATACTATGATCGGCAGAGGTCGGCTTGGGGCCGGTCCTTTGATCTAGGCCTTTTTTCCCTTGCCTCTATAGGACTAAAGACCCAAGTTCATTCGCGCACTCGACGGCATACTCTGCGTATGGTCGGGGGGAATTATGACAATGTCATTAACGAGGCTGGCTCGTGCGTTGATTGCAATGTCCGTCGCTTCGACCGCGGCGGCGCTGCCGGCTCCTAATCGATATATCATCACCTTTGACGCCCGGGCCAAGCAGCCCGATCGCGAGGCCGCGCTCAAGGCGCTCGACGTGACGGCATCCCGGTTCATCGCCACCGATGGCGACACTGATCACGAGATCTCATTCGCGCTCGTCGATCTTCCTCCTGGCCAGACTTTGCCGACCGACTTCACCGAAAACATTTGTCAGGACCCCAAGAGATGTTCGCGCGTGCTGCGACGCATCATCGCCGTGGAAAAGGACCGGCGCTTCAAGTGGATCGAGTCGTCTCGAGCGGCTCTCCCCGCGCCTGCGCTGCCCTCTTTGCCGAGCGTGATGGAGGATCTTGATTTCTTGAAGGGGCGTTCGCTACCTCAGACCCCCATGGCGTTCTCCTTGCTCGCCCAGCGGGGTGAGGAGCCTTGGGGAATCAAGCGGGTCCATGCCTCTTCGGCGTGGGCCGTCTGCGCGCATGAAACGGTCAAGACCTGCGAGGGGGCCGGCGTCAAGGTCGCCGTCGTCGACACGGGCATCGATGCGACCCATCCGGACCTGTTGGGAAAAGTCGACGGCGGCTACTCAGCGATCGCCAAGACGGAGAATCCTTCCGATTACAAGGACGACAACGGCCACGGCACTCACGTGTCGGGAACGATCGCGGCCATCAAGGACGCGAAGGGAGTCGTCGGCGTGGCCCCGTCCGCGCGCCTGTATGCCGTGAAGGTTCTCGATGCGGAAGGCTCAGGAAGCATCGCAGATGTCGTCGACGGCATCGTCTGGGTCGCCAAGAACAGGATGGACATCGCGAACATGAGCCTGGGAATCCAGAGCGACAGCGACGCCATCAGGCGAGCGATCCGCTCCGCACGAGGCGCTGGCGTCGTCGTCGTGGCGGCCGCCGGCAACACCGGAGGGGAAGTGTCCTATCCGGGCGCCCTTGAGGACGTCATCACGGTGTCCGCCTCCGATTACGAGGACAAGCTCGCACCTTTTTCTGGGCGTGGGCCGGCGGTCGATTTCATCGCGCCGGGCGTGGATATCATTTCGGACAAGATGGGGGGAGGCATCGCCTCTTATTCCGGCACGTCGATGGCGGCTCCTCACGTGAGCGGCTTGGCCGCGATCGCGATCGCCCAGGGCTATGTGGGCTTGTACGGTCCGGACGGGGTGATGACCCAGCTCAAAAAGGCCGCGGTCCCGCTGCCCAAGCTGAGCAAAAACAAGCAAGGCGCGGGAATGATCGACGCCGGCAAGCTCGCCCGTTAATTGGCCGTCTTCAGGTCGTAGGGCCCGTTGAAGGACGCGAAGAATTGCGCCCCGCCAAATCCCCCGGCCGCAATCGAGAAAGGCGTTTTCGCGGGGATGAGGGCGTAGCCCCCCGGGCCTAAGGTGTGGCTCTTGCCGGAAAATTCGAGCGAGACCTTTCCCTTGAGAACGAGGATCGTCTCGTCGTGGGAGTGGGTGTGCGTTGGCAGCGAATAGCCCTTGGGCATGCGCACGAGAATCTGAACGGCGCGCGTGGCCTTGTCTTCATAAATCAGGTGATATTCGACCCCCGGAGGCAGGCTTCCGGAGGCTTTCCATTCGATTTGGCCGCTCGGTTGAACGACGGGACCTCCGGCGTCCAGAGCCGAGCTCAGGACCGCGGACAGGGTCAAAACGACGATGGAGAACGAGCGCGTCAAAACGGTGGCGGGGGACAGGATCGAACTGTCGACACCTGGTTTTTCAGACCAGTGCTCTACCACTGAGCTACCCCGCCGAGGGGGGCATCATACCAAATCTCCCCATGAAGAGGGATGAGATCGAGCCGAGACCGGGTCTATTTTAAAGCGCGAGCTCGGCGCGGGCTTTCCTGTAGCGCGGATCGTCGGTGCGCAGCAGGTCGGGATCGATGCCGAGCCGCTTGCATGCGGCGAGGGTGAAGCGCTGGCCCCAAAAGAGCTGAGCGAGCCAGTCCTGCGACGAGGCCTCCACGAGGGGGACCTCAATGGTCTGCAGATAACGGCGGACGACGTCCCAGCGCTTTTCCCTCGGGCCGCTGAAACCCATGACCAACGATCCCGGACCTGCGGAGATGCGCGGACCATGCAGGAACTCCTCGAGGCCGAAGGTGCGCACACGCAAATAGGCGGCTTCTTGAAGCTTCAAGGCGACTTCGCGAGCGATCCATTCACGAAGGCCGTCGCCGAGGAGAACGAGATCCATCGGAGGCGTTACGGCCGGGAAATCGGGTCCCCAGGATAGGCTTGCCTGGGCGCGTTTGAACGGGGCCAGCAAAGCGGGTTGACCGGGCCAACGCAGAAGCCAAGCCAAGGTGGTGGTCAGGGATTTCGTGAAGGCGCCGGTGTCTTCCAAGACGCAGGTCTCAATGCGTTTCTTGGATCCCTGCCAAGGACTGCCCGCTCCGGTGAGCATGACGGTTTCGGCTCCCGAACGCCGTGCCATCTTTTCGGCTCGTACCGTGTAGGATTTAGTTCCACGGTGGGATAAGAAGAGAGCGAGATCTCCTTTGGACATGAGATACGGCCGAGAAACGAAATCGAAGCTGTGGACGGCGCGCGCGTCGAGACCGGCGCGGCACCAAAGCCACGCGGCGATTTGCGCGGCGTGGTGATTCGTGCCGACTCCGACAATGTAGGCCGTGCGTCCTTGCGGGCGTTTGAACCAGGCGGGAGCGGGTGCTGCGAGTGCCTCCTGAATCAGCCGCGGTTGGGCGAGGATATTGGCTTCGAATCGGCTGATCATCCGTTTTTGTAGCCGCGGGCCATCATGAATTCATAGGGAACTTCGATGGCGCCGCCCGATTGATTTTTCGCGGCCCGGCGCAGCACGGTTTTTTTGACCCAGGCCTGATTTGCCGCGCTCAAACGCCTGAGCAGGGCGCCGGTGCGTCCCGAGCCCTCGGTCATGGTGGTCCAGTAATCCTCCGGCGAGGAGAAACGGAATGTTCCGGTGAGGCGCTTCGTCGAAATTTCAAGCAGGTCCGCGCGGGCGAAGGTCTGCTCCATGGCGCCGTCGGGGCCGAACGCGTAAAGGGTCGGGGCGCCGGGCGCGGCCTTGAGGCTGGGGTCGCGCTCGAGAATGGCGTGAAGGACCAGGGAGGTAAACAGCATTTTCTCACGACGACCTTGCACCAGGCAGGCCACGATCGCTCCGGGCTTGGCGGCGCGCCTCATCTCGGCCATGGCGACGTCGGGCTGGGCGAACAGCATCAAGCCCAGCTGCGAGACGACGGCGTCGAAGGAGGCGTCGGGCACCTTCAGGGCATGAGCGTCCATGACCGCCCACTCGATGGGGGCGGCGCGCGCGGGCGCCGGCGCCTGCCGGGCGCGATCGATCATCAGCGGGGCCAGGTCGACGGCCATCAGCGAGCCGCGCTCGCCGATGCGCGCGGCCGCGGCCCGGCTGGCCACTCCCGGTCCGCAGGCGACATCGAGCACACGCCATCCTTTTTTAAGTCCGGCGAATTCAACGAACTGTTCGGCCGTGCGCGTGAAGAGCCGGTTCGAGAGCGCTTCGTAGCTGGCCGCCGTTTCGTTCCAAGCCTGCAGCGATTCCAGGGTATGCGCGGCGGGGTCGAAGTCGGGGTTCTCTTCCACAGCCGCATTATAGCGACTTGCGGGCTGCAAGGGGCGTATGCTTCAATGGCAGCATGAACCTAATTCCCCAAGTCATTGAGCGGGCCACGCAGGGCTCCGTCATCGGCTACGACATTTACTCGCGCCTTCTCAAGGACCGCATCATTTTCGTGGGCGGCTACGAAGGAGAATTCACGACGGACTCGGCCAACACGCTGATCGCCCAGTTGTTGTATTTGGACTCCGATGACAGCAGCAAGGACATCAATCTCTACATCAACTCCCCCGGCGGGATGGTGACCGCGGGTCTGGCGGTTTACGACACCATGCAGTTCATCAAGTCGCCGATTACGACGATCTGCATGGGAATGGCCATGAGTTTCGGCGCGGTGATATTGGCGGCCGGCTCCAAGGGAAAACGCTATGCGCTTCCCAATTCCCGCATCATGATCCATCAGCCCCTCGTAGGGGGGATTTCCGGCCAGGCGACCGATATCATCGTCGAGGCCAAGGAGATGGCGCATACGCGCAAGGTGCTCGAGGAGATCATGGCCAAGCACACCGGTCAGACCTTCGCCAAGGTCACCGGGGACATGGAGCGCAATTACTACATGTCGGCCGATGAGGCCAAGACCTATGGAATCATCGACGAAGTCATCATGGGCGCCAAGGCCGTCGCGTTGAACGGCAAAAAGTAGTTCCCGCGCCGCAAAGACCGCGGCCCGGCTCCCGGGAGCCGGGCCGCGGTCTTTGCGCCCATCTAAATGAGCAGTCGGAGGGGGGGATTGACAATTTTGATTTCTTGCGATAAAATACTGGCGGTCGTTACGCTTGACTGCCAGCATTGCGTCGGACCATGAGACAACTCAAACCTGAAGTCGTGCAGGAACGCAAGCGCCACCTGCTGCAGTGGATCGTTCATTATTACATCAAGACGTCCCGGCCCGTCTCGTCTTCCCTAATAGCCGAAGAGGCGGGGCTTGAGTTATCCAGCGCCAGCATACGCAACATCTTGCAGGAGCTGGAAAACGAAGGCTTCCTTCACCAGGCGCACACGTCGGCGGGCCGAGAGCCGACCGATAAGGGCTATCGCTTTTTCGTGGACTATCTTTCGGGCGTTCAGCGGTTGGCGGCCGCCGAGAAAGAGCGCATCGAGGGACAATACGAGAGCCGCATCGAAGAGCTCGATACCTTGCTTTCGGAAACGTCGCGGCTGCTCTCGCGCTTGTCTCACGGAGCCGGGGTCGTCTTGTCTCCCCAGATTCAGCGTCAGACCATCAAGCGTCTGGAGCTCATGCCCCTGGGCGGGCGCAACGTTCTGGGAGTTCTGATCACCGCTTCGGGCATGGTTCGCCATTGGCCGATCCATCTGGCTTTTGCGCCGAGCGCGCGCCAGGTCAACATGCTCAACCGTTTCCTCAATGACAACGTGTGCGGCTGCAGCGTCGAGAATGCCCAATCCATGGTTTCATCCAAGCTCTCGCAGATGGAGCGTGAATTCCATGAGCTGAGGAGCCTGGCGGGAGACCTTTTGACGGAGGTCGGTCGGGTGGTGTCCCCTGAATCGCTTTACGTCGAGGGGGCCGATAATATTCTCAGCCGAGCGGACCAATTCGGAGATTTAAAGACGATTCAATCTCTGATGCGCGTGATCGGAGAGAAGGATCGCCTGGCCGGAATGCTCGAGAAAGAACTCGAGGCCGAAAGCTCGACCTTGCCGGCCCGTGTACGGGTGCGCATCGGCGCCGAGAGCGGCCTGCCGGAACTCAGCTCGGCGAGCGTCGTCACCCATGTCTATCGCCACGGCGATCGCGTGCTGGGCGTTCTCGGCGTGATCGGCTCCAAACGAATGGAATATTCCCGGATGATCAGTCTCGTCGATTTCGTAGGGCGTCTCGTTGAAACCCGCTTGAAGGAGTGGGACATGGAGGAGGGTGGATGAGCGAGGAACTCAACGAGGCCGGGGCTTCCGCCCCGAGTTCTTCCGGCCAAGCCGAGGGACCGGACTATTTCGGCCAGCTTTTGCGCTTGAAGGCGGAATTCGAGAATTATCGAAAGCGCGTGGATCGAGACAAGCCCGAGTGGGTCAGAATCGGCGCGGCCGGAATCATCGCCAAGCTGCTGCCTCTTTACGACCTCTTGCGCCATGCCCACGACGAGGTGCAGGCCGGGTACGGGGACACGCCTCTGGCGAAGGGACTGGACGCTATTTTTCGCGAGTTCGACAAGCTCTTTCGTGAGGAGGGGGTTTCGAAGGTCGACCCCATAGGACGAGCTTTTGATCCGCACTTTCACGAGGCGCTCGGCTTCGTCGACAGGCCCGGCTACGGCGAGGGGGCCGTCGCCGATGTTCTTCAAGTCGGCTTTCTACTGGGCGACCGGGTGCTGCGCACGGCCAAAGTGCGCCTGCAGAAGACGGCGAAGCAAGGGAAGGAACTTGAGAAGGAAATTTAGGAGGTTGTCATGAGTAAAATAATCGGAATCGACTTGGGAACTTCGAACACCGCGGCGTCGGTGATGGAGGGAGGAAAGACCACCATCATCCCCTCGGCCGAGGGCACGAGCATCGGCGGAAAGGCGTTCCCGTCCTACGTGGCGTTCGCCAAGGACGGACAGCTCCTCGTCGGAGAGCCGGCTCGACGTCAGGCCGTCGCCAATCCCGAGGGCACCTTCATGGCCTTCAAACGCAAGATGGGAACGGATCATAAATTCAAGGCTCCAGACGGCAAGGAGTACGCGCCCCAGCAGCTGTCCGCCTTCCTGCTACAAAAGGTCAAGCGCGACGCGGAGGCTTTTCTCGGCGACAAGATCGAAAAAGCGGTCATCACCGTCCCGGCCTATTTCAACGACAACCAGCGCCAGGCGACGAAGGATGCCGGCACCATCGCGGGCCTTGAAGTCGTGCGCATCGTCAATGAGCCCACGGCGGCCTGCCTGGCCTACGGCATCGACAAGAAGGGCAAAGACGAGAAGATCATGGTGTTCGATCTTGGCGGCGGCACGCTGGATGTGACCATCATGGACTTCGGGGGCGGGGTGTTCGAGGTCATCTCCACCTCGGGAGACACCCAGTTGGGGGGCACGGATATGGACAACGCCCTGTTGGACTTCGTCGTCTCCGAGTTCAAGAAGGAAACCGGCGCCGACGTGCGCAAGGATCCCATGGCGATCCAGCGCGTGCGCGAGGCCGTGGAGAAGGCCAAGATCGAACTCTCGACGACGTTCGAGACGGACATCAATCTCCCTTACCTGACGGCCGTCGACAACGCGCCCAAGCATCTGGCCATGAAGCTCTCGCGCGCGAAGCTGGAATCTCTTGTCGAGTCCATCGTCAAGCGCTGCAAGGCGTCCATGGAACACGCGCTGACCGACGCGAAGCTCAAGTCTTCCGACATCACCCGCGTTATCCTCGTCGGCGGCCCCACGCGCATGCCGATCGTCCAAAAGTTCGTCGAGGATTACGTGGGCAAGAAGCTCGAGCGCGGCATCGATCCGATGGAGTGCGTCGCCTCCGGCGCGGCCGTGCAGGCCGCGGTGCTCACCGGCGAGGTCAAGGACGTGCTGCTGCTCGACGTCACGCCGCTGACCCTGGGCATCGAGACCTTGGGCGGAGTCATGACGCCTCTTATCGAGCGCAACACCACGGTCCCCGTCGAGAAGTCTCAGACGTTTTCCACGGCGGCCGACAATCAGCCGGCCGTCACCGTTCATGTCCTTCAGGGCGAGCGCCCCAAGGCGTCCGACAACGTGTCCCTGGGCAAGTTCGATCTCGATGGGATTCCTCCCGCGCCGCGAGGCACGCCGCAAATCAAGGTGTCGTTTTCCATCGACGCCAACGGCATCCTCAGCGTCAAGGCCGAGGACCTGGGAACGAAAAAGGCCCAGCACATCACCATCTCGGCCTCGAACAAGCTCGACAAGTCGGAAATCGAGAAATTCGTCAAGCAGGCCGAGCAGTTCGCCGAGGAGGACAAAGCGTTCAAGGAAAAAGTTTCGGCCAAGAACGAGTCCGACACCCTTCTTTTCTCCGCGGAGAAGGCACTCAAGGAGCACGGCGATAAAGTCTCGGCCGAGGACCGGCAGAACATCGATCGGGGCATTTCGGAATTGAAAGAGGCGCTCAAGGGCGACGATCTGGCCGCCATCAATAAAGCCAAGGAAGGTCTGCTCAAGGCCTCCCATAAGCTGGCCGAGGAAGTGTACAAGAGCGAGGCGTCTAAAGCCGGGGCCGGGGCGGCTTCGGCGGAAGGAGCCAAGCCCAAGGGCGACGGCGTCGTCGACGCGGAAGTCGTTGACGACAAGGACGCGAAATAGGGCGCTGCGGGCGGTCCGGGTGAGATATGGCTGAAGACTACTATTCCCTGCTGGGTGTCGTGCGCAACGCGACCGACGCGGAAATCAAGTCCGCGTACAGGAAATTGGCCATGAAGTATCACCCGGATCGCAACCCGGGAAACAAAGAGGCGGACAACAAATTCCGCCAGATCAACGGCGCCTACGAGGCCTTGTCGGATCCCAAGAAGCGCAAGCTCTACGATCAATACGGCGAGGCCGGAGTCAACGCGGGCGCTTCGGCGGGTCCGGGAAACGGTGGCTTCGGGCAAGGCGTGGACGTCAACGAGGTGTTTGGCGATTTATTCGAAAATCTTTTCGGAGGGCAGGGAGGGGGGAGAGGCTCGCGCAGACCGTCGCGCGGCGCCGATCTGAAATACGAGACGACCATTTCTCTGGAAGACGCGTTCAAGGGCGTGCAGATGCCCCTCCATTTCCAACGGGTCGAGTCCTGCTCGACGTGCCGCGGTTCGGGGGCCAAGGCGGGTTCCGGCCTCAAGCGGTGCGCGCATTGCCGCGGAACGGGACGGGTTCAGGTTTCCCAGGGATTTTTTTCCATGGCTCAATCGTGTCCCCAATGCGGGGGCGAAGGGCAGACCGTGGAGAATCCCTGCAAGGACTGCCGCGGCCATGGACGCGTGCGCAAGGAAGCGGACCTCAAGGTCAAGATCCCTCCGGGTATTTATCACGGAGCGACTTTGCGCATCTCCGGAGAGGGCGAAGCCGCCCCGCGGGGCGGCCAAGCGGGCGATTTATATTTGGAGATCAGGGTTAAATCCGACCCGCGTTTCGAACGTCATGAAGACGATCTGACGGTGACCGCCCCCATCGACATCGCCGTCGCGGCCTTGGGCGGGACGCTCGACGCGCCCACAATCGATGGCGAGACCGTTAAGGTCAAAGTCGCTCCCGGAGTTCAAACCGGCGCGACGCTGCGCGTTCGCGAGCGCGGCATGCCCAAGCTGCACGGCCGCGGGCGCGGCGACCTGCTCGTTCAACTCCGCGTGGAGACTCCGAGGGACTTGACGCCCCGTCAGCGAGAGCTTCTTGAGGAGTTCTATCAAACCATTCACGGCCACGCTTCTGCCAAGGATGAGAGCGGCGTTTTCAAGAAGATATTCGGCCAATAAGCCATGCCTCAGTTCTTGGTCGCGCCCGAGGACGTCAGCCGGACCTCCTTTCGACTCAAAGGTCCGGAGGCGTTTCACGTCGCCAAAGTCATGCGCCTGGGAATCGGCGCCTCTCTTGAGCTCTTTGACGGAAAGGGCGGACGATTCCGGGGCGTGATTTCGTCGATTCAGCCGGATGGATCGGTCCTCGGCGAGGTCACGGAGACGATCGCGCTCGACGACGTTCGGGCGCCGGCCCGCATCCACCTCAATCTCGGCCTGCTGAAGTCCAGCCATTGGGATTATGCGCTGGAGAAGGCCACCGAGCTGGGTGTGGCCTCCTTCACCCCCATACTGACTCCGCGCACCGTCGTCTTGCTCCATGAAATCGAACGCGCGAAGAGCAAGGCCGAGAGATGGTCTCGTCTCATCATGGCGGCGGCCAAGCAATGCGGCCGCGCCGACCTTCCGCCGGTGCATCCCGCCGTGCAGTTTCGCGACGCGATCAGGGCGCTGAAAGATGAGGGCCTGGTCTTCTTGGCGTGGGAGAAGATGAAAGGCCCTTGCTCGTCTCAAACGCTTGGAGCCGCCTTGCGCGGGGATCGTTCGCGAGGCGCCGGCCAGGCTTTTGACGTTCACGTCTTCATCGGACCGGAGGGGGGCTATACCGAGGACGAAGTCGAGCTGGCCAGGACCGAAGGGGCCGTCGTGTTCGGCATGGGTCCAAGGATTCTTCGCGCGGAGACGGCGGCCGTCGCCGCCGTCGCGCTGATCCAATATGAGTTGGGGGCCCTATGACGGCCTCCGCCTCTGTGACAGCCGTCGGCTTGACCATGCGGCAAGTTGCGCGCGCCCATAAGGCCTAACCGCAGGGGGGGCCTAGGACCCTTGCCCCGGGGGGGGCGATAAGAATATAATGGCCTTGTTGCCTGCGACCGATTGTGTATTCTGTAGGATCGTCCGACGCGAGATTCCCGCCCAGATCGTCCTAGAGGACGAGCAAGCGCTGGTATTTCAGGATGCGTCGCCCCAGGCCCCGACGCATTGCCTGATCGTTCCTAAAAAGCATTTGGGGTCTTTGGCGGCGTCGACGGACGGGGACGCCGCCCTGTTGGGGCATCTGCAGAGACTGGCGTGCAAAGTCGCAGAGCGCATGACACTTTCCTCGTTCCGTCTCGTTACGAATAACGGGCGCGGGGCGGGGCAGTCCGTGGATCATCTGCACTATCATCTGTTGTCCGGGCGGCCGATGACATGGCCTCCGGGATGATGAATCTCCGTTTCCGGGCATGGAAAGGTGGTGAAATTTTAAATGGTTTTTATTAAACTGCGCGAAGGCGAGGGGCTTGAGGAAGCTCTGCGTCGCTTCAAGCGCGAGTGCGAGCGCAACGGGGTCCTTAAGGAAGTCAAACGCCGCGAGCACTACATGTCGCCAGCCGTCAAGCGTAAGCTCAAG
>ERZ1292633.263-Hain-H41-02um-R1-263-length-66800-cov-15_pt2 | contig 37316 bp, 34 predicted proteins | sample MGYA00564406_ERZ1292633 | MGnify/ENA primary metagenome ERZ1292633 (study PRJEB36523, sample SAMEA6512639) | groundwater metagenome | collected 2019-01-08 | study: AquaDiva: Metagenomics assemblies of 32 groundwater samples
AGTAATATTGACAAGTGGCTGTTAGAAATGGGCTTAAGGCTTTGATCAATGTTGAACGCCTTCTTTCTTTATAACTTCTAATGCGGTGATAAACAGGATCTTCATGTCAAAACCAAATGACCTATGTTGAAGATAATACTCATCAAATTCAACTTTCAGCGGGATCGATAAATCATCCCTCCCGTTAACTTGAGCCCATCCGGTAAGCCCGGGGATAAGATGCTGAATCCCCTTTTCAGAGCGCAAAGCCACTAAATCATCCTGGTTAAATAAAGCGGGCCTGGGTCCGACAAAACTTAAATTTCCGATAAGTATGCTATACAACTGGGGCAATTCATCCAGGCTGAATTTGCGTAAAATCGAACCTATAGGCGTAATATAAGCTTTTGGATTTTTAAGTAAGTGTGTAGCAACTGCCGGAGCATCCAGGCGCATGGTCCGAAATTTAGGCATTTTAAATATTTTATTATTCATCCCGATTCTATCAGACCAGTATAGAACCGGCCCCTTAGAAGTAAGCTTAATAACTACCGCTATAAGAAACAGGGGAATAAATAAGATAGCTAGGAGTAAAATAGAGAAACTGATATCAAAAATCCTTTTAGATAGTAAATAAATCATACGCCTATTTGCGCGCAATATGCATCGATGACGAGTTTTTCATTGTATTCTTGGATAACCTTGGCTCTTCCTCTCTTCCCCATTTCTCTCCTCTGGGAAGCTGACAGCTTCATAATTCTGTCCATTGCTTTAGTCAAGCCAACTGTCTCCTTAACTTTTACCAAAAAACCGGTAACTCCATCCTCCACAACATCCCGGCATCCCGGAACATCAGTAGCTACAACAGGTATTTCCATAGCTGCTGCTTCCAATAATGACCTTGGGATACCTTCCCGGTAAGAAGGCAGCACAACGCAATCACAATTCTCTAGATATAGCCTAACATCAACCGCCTCTCCCAAATATTCAATTAGGCCTTCTTGAACCCACTTTTCAACCTGAAACCGGCTAATACTAGCCGGATTTCCATTGTCTATCATCCCAACAAAATTAACCTTCATTAGAAGAGCTTGCTTTTTTAAAACACGGATAGAATTAATAAGCTCTCCTATTCCCTTCTCCCAGAGGATTCTTCCTAAGAACAAAAAAACAAAACTTTCTCTATTATTTCTATTGCCGTTTGCTTTAAAATAATCAATATTTACCCCGGAACCCGGGACAACAACGCATTTCCCGAGATCAATTAATTTTTTATCCAAAAATAACTGCAAATCATCCTTATTCTGGAAAAATGTTTTAGTTGCGTAAAAACCGGCGAATTTATAAAAAATCAGTAAAAATTTGGTAAGAAATCCCATTTTGATAAATAAATGCCCCAGTCCGGAGTGGGTATTAATACACCGGCGGCCGGTAAAAAAGGCAGCAATAGTGCCGTAAAGAAAGGGTTTGGTAGAATTATGGAAAATCCAATCAGGTTTTTCTTTTTTATATATCTTTATTAAAGCCAACAACAGTAACAAATCCTTAAAAACATTTGTCCCCTTTCTTTCTAAGGCGATTGGTATATATTTAAAACCTAATTCCTGCAATTTAAAAGTGTATTCGTCTCTAGCAGCGCAAAAAATAACCTCATGGCCGAGATTTTTTATTTCAGTCATCAATCCCCGCCGGAAGTTAAAAAGGCTCCAGGAGATATTTGAAACAAAAATTATCTTCATATATTTATTCGTTGCATTCTAACCAGGCATTAAACATAAGGATATCCCATAATTCATGTTGCCAGTTACCAATACCTCTCTTATGCTGGCCCCATTTCTTAGTTACTATCTGATAATCAAAATATCCCTTCCTCTTCAAATAGTCAACTGACAATAAATCATCTGCCCAGTTTTTTAACGGCCCCCTCAGCCAAGTATCGATAGGAATGGCAAAACCCATTTTTGGCCTATCCCAATAAGCTGCGGGTACGTATTTGCTGAGGATATTTCTTAATATGGATTTTGATCCTGTTTTATTGATAAGCATGTCTGTTGGCAGCTTCCAGCTAAATTCAACTAAACGATAGTCCAGATAAACTGACCTGCTTTCAAGCCCTACGCTCATACTGGCCCGGTCGACCTTGGTCAGTATGTCATTGGGCAGATAATTGACCGTATCGGAATACATCATCTGCCTTTTGTAGTCATTCAGAAAATTCAATGAATAGGCGGCTTCTAATTTATTAATACTGCCTTTTTGCCCTAAAACTACCCTTTCAGGCTGCTTCCAATGGGATGTTAAATTTAAATATGCCGATTCAATATTTGGAGCTGATAAAACATCTAAAAATTTCTGAAATTTTATCCCCGGATTCCTTATTTTTAACTTCTGCGGGAGCATAAATTTTAATCTTTCAAAAATATTTTCAAAACAACCCGCAGGACAACAAGAAAACAGATAAGCTAATGATCTTCTAGCGCCACAGGGAAACTGGTGTGTCTTTTTCCAGATGTTTTCAAGCCAGATATATCTATTATAACCGCTGAATATTTCATCCCCGGCATCTCCGGAAAGGCATACCGTAACAAATTGCCTTGCCATTTTGGAAACTAAAATAGTCGGTATTTGCGAAGAGTCGGCAAAAGGCTCATCGTATATTTTTGGTAATCCGGGAATAATATTCAGGGCATCTTCGGCTGTAGCATATAAACTAGTATGGGTTGTCCCTAAATGTTTGGCAATTAAACGGGCATCTTTTTCTTCATTATAGCTTTTGTCACCGAAACCGATTGTGAATGTATTTATGGCTGCGCTGCTTTGTGCCTGCATTAATGCCGCAATAAGCGAAGAATCAATTCCCCCCGATAAAAAAACCCCCAGAGGAACATCTGATTCCATGCGTATTTTAACGGCGTCCTTAAGCAGCGCTTCGGCTTCTATCGCTGTTTCTTCCGGATTTTTACGCCAATTAGCTTCGTTAAAATCACGAGCAACATCAAAAACAGACCAATAAGCCCTAGTTTTAAAACTGCTATCTTCAATTTTGAAAGTCAAAATTTCACCGGGAAGGAGTTTTTTGATATTCTTATATACCGAGTAAGGCGCCGGTATACAATTATACCTAAGATATAAAGTCAAGGCCTGCCGGTCAATCTCTGCGATAAAGCCCGGAAACTTCTTTAAGGCTTTGAGTTCTGAAGCAAAAACAAAACCATGATTAATAAATCCGTAATAAAGCGGTTTTTCACCGAGGCGGTCCCGGCACAAGGAGAGGATTTTATCCTGCCTATCCCAAAGAGCAAAAGCAAACATACCGTTAAATTTTTCTAAAGCTGCTTCCAGGCCATCACGGCTGATCTGGGCAAGCATAACTTCAGTATCCGAATGCCCGCAAAACTTAAATCCGTCTAACTCCAGTGCTTTGCGTAGGGCTTTAAAGTTATATATTTCACCGTTAAGAACAACTATATAACGGCCAGATTGGGATTCCATTGGTTGATGGCCTGCAACAGATATATCAATAATCGACAGGCGCCTATGGCCCAAGGCAACCCCATAGTTTTCATCAACCCAAGCCCCCTTATCATCAGGCCCCCTATGGCGCAAAGTATCCGACATACCTGTGATAATTCTATCTAATTCGCTATTTTTATTACAACTCGATTTATCTATGAATCCAGCAATCCCGCACATAAGGCCTTTCTATTCATGGCGTAGCTAAACCTAATGAAACTTACCTTGTAATTTATAATGGTGAATAAATTTCCATACTCGAGCAGGTAAAAACGCAACCAGATACAACAAAAAAAACTTCAAATTAACGAATTTATAAGGCACCATGTTAATTCTAGCGGATACAGGATCATTACGCTCCATGTTGACTTTCGCACGCCAATATCCTAACTTCGCTTCATAATATTTAATCTGCGGCGCATATTTTTGTACTACTGAGGCATCCATCTTCTTAAGCTTATTCAATGTATCTTCCATTTCAAGCGGGAATCTGTCCAATAATCTCTGGCTGCTCATATTCTGATGAAAGCGATAAATAGCGAGCGCCTCATTAATGTATAATGCTTTAGATTTAAAAAGGAGGCGCATAAAAAAATCATACTCCTCTGACACTTCGAAATTAACATCAAACTTCTGCTGCAAACTATTTACCGCATCCATCCTTAACATTACCGTTTGCAAGTTAACTGGATATTCATATAAAAACCGCCCAAAAACATCCCCTTCTGGCTGGCTGCCTCTTAATCCCAATATTAAACTATCGGTTTTAGGCATTATCAGCCTAAAATAATTGCTGTAGGCAAAATCAATGTCTTTTCTAATCTCTAGCAGTTCTACCTGCTTTTGTAGTTTTTGAGGAAACCATTTGTCATCGCAATCTAAAAAAGAAAGATACCTCCCTTTTGCTTCAGTCATAGCCAGATTCCTAGCCTGGCCAAGCGCAATAGCAGTATCTCCTCTAAAATAGCGCACTTTTTCACCATAACCTTGGGCAATCGTTGCGCTGTCATCAGTAGAAGCATTATCCCAAAAAATTATTTCCCAATGCGTATAGCTTTGAGCGAATACGCTGTCGATAGCCTCCGGCAAATACTCCTGGCTATCCCTGCAATTCATGATGATACTTACAAGGGGATTATTTTTAGTAATGTTGCTCATGGATTATTTCCAAATATACGAAACAATTGGATCGGTAGGCTCTACCCTTAGAATCTCGTTGGGATCATGGGGGATATCGGCGCAATTCGTAACCAGAGAAAACGGTTCCATCATCCCCTTAAAACCGTACCAAACAAGCGCAGGAATTCTGATTAAACAATAATTATCTACTCCGGTTTCGATTTCCATAATCTCACCAACGGTAGGCGATTGTTTTCTATCGTCGAATATCACAAGCCTAATCTTGCCTATCGGTACCGCGAAAAGCTGGGTCATCTTTAAATGTTTTCGCCAGGCCTTGATCATACCCGGATTTATTTCGGAAAAATACACCTCTCCAAAAGACTTAAAATACGGAGCATCACAACGCAACATATGCATAACATTGCCGCGAGGGTCATCAATCTTTTTTAATTTCTCGATAAAAACACCATCGATCATGTCTTAAACTTTCGCCCAGGCAAGCTTAAGCTCTTGGGCCTTAGAAATATAATACTCAATTTGGCCTATCGTAAAATCCAGCATATCTTTGTTCTTATCTTTGTAATACTGCTCATACCACTCGGCAGTCATCTTGATACTATCGGGAAAAGTTAAAACGGCATACCAATCCAAAAATTTTAAAGCCTTATCGCTGGATACTTTTAAAAATAAACTTTCTTTTAAACCTTCTTTTTTAACCAGATATTTCCATTTATTATTGCCCCCGAAATATTCTGAGAATAGTTTAATAAGTTCACCCACAGACTCACTCACCTTATAATCCGGGCCAAAATTAAAAGATTCACCGTTTAATTTATTAGATTCTGAAACTTTTTGGCCTAACCATAGATATCCGCTTAATGGCTCAAGAACATGCTGCCAGGGCCTTGTGGCTTGTGGATTCCTGACGTAAACCGCTTTATTCCTGGTCCAAGCCCTCACACAATCCGGGATAATCCTATTTACGGCCCAATCACCTCCGCCAATTACATTTCCTGCTCTTGCCGTAGCCATTTTAAAACCATGCTTTAACTCCTCAGCATAAGATTTAAAATAAGCCTGACAAACTAACTCTGCGCAGGCTTTGGACGCGCTATAAGGATCCCAGCCTCCCAGATGATCGGTTTCTCTGTATCCCCAACTCCAACCCATATTCTTATAACATTTATCACTGGTTATTATTATAGCAACCGTATTCTTAGAAAATTTCCGGATACATTCCAAAACGTTAACCGTTCCTAAAACATTGGTTTCAAAAGTATCCTTGGGAGTAAGATAAGCCACGTTCACAATAGGCTGCGCGGCTAAATGAAACACAAAATCAAACTTATTTTTAGTAAAGATCTTCTTTAAAGAATCATAGTCACGAATATCACCATCTATATGGTTAATAAGCTTTTCAAGTCCGCATACTGAAAATGAACACGGCTTTGAAGGCAGGTAGTTGGAAAACCCTACAACATCAGCGCCGAGCAAAGTCAGCCATATAGAAAGCAGCGAGCCTTTAAAACCCGTATCGCCGGTGACTAAAACATTTTTTCCTTTATAAATATTCCTAAAAATTGGCTCTATTTTTCTATTTTTCATAGCAAACTCCAGATTTTATTATATCGATTAATAACCGAACGAACAAGTCACTTTTTAGGGGAGGCGAATTGCTGACCTATTGACGGTAACCTTAAAAAACATCCCCGCCCGTCTTCGTCTATTTCCTTAAGACAATCACCTACTGTATAACATGCTTACTCCGCCAATATCTCTTCTATTTTAAGAACAAAATCTTTAGCATCTTCTAATACCCATTCGGCATCATCATTTGTAAGTACTTCGACTCCATATTGCTCTACGACCCTATCTCCTTGTGCTTTTTCCAGGGTATTGGCATATTTTTGTTCGAGTTGCTTTGCCCTTTTAATATAGCTAATATACTCAGGCTTTACCTTGCCTCGCTCGACATAAAACTCTTTAAATGCCGCTATAGCGCAATAATGAGCCGTAGCGCGGATACCTATCTTAAACAAAGCCGCCAAGACAGCATGATACATAGCATAATACCCGCAGATAATTGTCCAATCAAATAGATCATTCTCAAACATTATCTTCATCGCTCGCAAGTTTTTATGAGCCTTGTCGATATGTTGTCGAGCCCTTTCCGTATTAACCGGTATCTTATGAAGATTTGGGCGGCCTTCTTTTGGACGAAAACATCCCTGTAATATTTTTTCAATATCTTTTGTCATTTATTTATTCTCCTCACTAATCAGTTTCCAAAATAATGATTCATTATATAAAACAATTCTGTCGTTCCATAACTCATGATAAAACTCAGTTTTTTTCTTGAATCCTTCCGTAAATTTTTCTATCGTCGTAGAAATTGGACGAATTTCCAAAAGAGGGCTTACGTCTATTTTAGCCTTGTTCAAGATATTAATGGCATCCCTATCTTTATTGGAGCTGACAGCCAATATGTCTATATCGCTGCCCTTAACCCATTGGCCTATAGCCACTGACCCAAAAAGGACTACAAGCTGGATTTGTCTTTTTGATAGTTGGATAACATTGGCGGTATATTTTTCTAACAGGCGGGCAATACTTTTATTTTTGCTATAGAATGCCCTTTTTCTTTCTAGCTCCAGATATTCAAAAAGTTTAAGTAAGTCTTCGCTATCGAGATTCGGTTGGAATAATGACATATTCGAGATTTCGCGCCTTTTAAATAAACCATCTTTTACAAATTGCCGCATAGTATCGTTAACGTTATTTAACGAGACTTTTGAAAGCCGAGAAATCTCTCGCAAGTGAATCTCCTTCGCGGGATCACTCATGAAAACTTCCAATATCTTCTTTCTCTGTAAGGGTATTAGCATATACGGCCTCATAAATTAACGTTCCATAACATGGTTCAACTGTCCTATATTATGGTACACTATGAAAGTATTGTCAACTTAAAATTTAGTAAAAAACCCTTTATTTTTTCGATTATATACTTCTGATCTTTATCAGTAATATCCGGGTGCAAAGGCAAGCTAAGCAATTCATTATAAATTTTCTCAGTTACCGGAAGGCGTACTTTTTGTTTTCTATAATATTTAAGAAGATGATTGGGGTAATAATGCACTCCGCATTCGATGTTATTATCCATCAAATATTGCCTTAAACCATCTCTCTTGCCGTTGGTAACCTTGATCGGAAATATATGTGGCACGACTTTATCGTAATCATTGGGAAACAACTCAATATCATTAATTAAACTTAATTCGCTATGATATTTCTTAGCTAACTTCTGTCGGGAGGGCTTAAGTTCCTTCTCAAATCTTTTAAGCTGGCTCAACCCGATAGCTGCAAACAAATTACTCATGTGATATCGATACCCCTGATGGAATACATTAAGCTCCCAGCTTCTTTTGCCTTGATACCTCTTTTCAGTATCTTTATGCACACCTAAAAGCCTGGCATCCATAACGAATTCAGCCACTTTTGCGTCTTTGGTCAGGACTGCCCCGCCTTCGCCGGAAGTAATATTTTTGATACCGTCAAAACTAAAACAAACTACATCGCCAAATGATCCGACCTTTTTACCTTTATACAGCGTCCCAAAAGCATGCGCCGCATCTTCTATGACTCTAAGCCCATGTTTTCTTGCAAATTTATAGGCCTCTTCAAGATTACCGGTTCTGCCGGCATAATGAACCGGCATAATTGCTTTTGTTTTTCTAGTTATCCTCTTTTCTGCATCTTTTAAGTCTATAGTGCAGGTTTCCGGAATAACTTCACAAGCTACCGGAACAGCTCCGACAGCGCTTATCGCCTGGAAACAGGCCACAAAAGTAAGCGACTGCACCAAAACTTCGTCACCGGAAACAAGCCCTATCCCCATCAGTGCCAGATGAAGCGCGGCAGTCCCGGAATTAACACAGATAACTTTACCACCACCGATATAAGTTTCAAGCTCATGTTCAAACTCCTCAACATATTTACCCATCCCAAGATAAGAATCATCAATCACTTTACCCAATGCCTTTTTCTCAAGTAAACCAACTACCGATTTTGAAAGCCTAATCTTTTTTTTCATCTCAATTTAGCCCAATCTCTTAACCGGATAAAATTTAATATTTTCTTCATAAAAGCTCCCGGATTCTTTAATAATTTTACCATACAAACCTTAAAAAAGACGAACGGTTTATTTTTCAAAAAAGATAGCAATAAAAAGCGCTGGCCGTCCGCAAGTATTCGCTTGAGCTTTCGCGCGCCTAATTCATCCGTTGATACCGCAAAACTCCTGATATATAGGTCATCAAGGGAAAAATCCGGACGGAATAATTTCCTTTCTTTGCACAAATCATACAATGCTGAACCGGGATACGGCGTGGCAATTGAGATATGCGGGGTATAAATACCCAGTTGGGCTGCCATGCGAAAACTATCCCACATCTGTTCTTCGGTTTCACCAGGCATACCGACAACTAAAAATATACCAACATCCAAACCTATTCTTTGAGCATATCGGACAAGCGGCTTAACCTTTTCCAGATTTAACGGCTTTTTGATGACTGTGTCCAAAACATGCTGATTTCCGGATTCAAGAGCAAAATTCAAATTACGGCAGCCGCTCTCTTTCATCTTATCAATTAGATTCTCATTAAGCGTCCAGGCGGCGATACCATTAGGAGTATCCCATTCCATATTCAACCGCTCATTAATCATTAAATCAAATATCTCCTCTGCCCGTTGCGGATTCAAAGTTAAGTTATCATCCTCAAACATTATTTCTTCGATACCATATAGTTGTTTTAGCTGTTTAAGCTCCCCAATGACATTTTCCGCTGACCGGTAGCGAAACCCCCTGCCCCAGACCGCATAAGCCGAACAAAAGCTGCATTGCGCCGGACAACCGCGCGACGTTATAATCGGCGAGAACCGTTTCCTCCTGCAGTCACCGTGGGACGCCTTTAATCCAAAATACTTTTCCATGCTCAAAAGATGCCAGGCTGGAAAAGGCAGAGTATCCAAATTTTCAATAAACCTGGTTTTAGGTATAATTTTAATTTTCCCGCTCTCTCTGTAGCCAACCCCATCGAGAGCGGAAACATCAGTTTTTCCTTCAATCAAATACACAAGCTCGATTATCGTCCGGTCTCCCTCGCCTATAACTACATAATCAACATGCTTATCCGCAAGAACCAGCTCCGGCATTACCGTAGGATGCGCTCCTCCGGCAACCGTGATTATATTTTTATCTATTTTTTTAGCAATTTCATAAATCGTATGCGCATTTTCGCGCTGCTTAGTAAAAGAATTGTTTACTCCTACTATATCAGGCCCATACGACCGTATTATTTTTTCAATATCTTCAAACGAAAGGCCAATTCGTATTAAATTATCCGCTATTTTAACCCGGGTATCCCACCCTTCGATCAAGCAGTCAACTATTTTTACTTCAATACCATTCTCTTCAAGAATTGACCCCAAATACCCCAGTCCCAATGGAGGCAAAGGATTTATGTCTATCCGCTCCTTAAAAGTAATCGCAGGCGGAATAAATAACAGGATTTTTTTAATTTTTTTCATCATTTGGTTCTTTCGAAAAATGGAGCTAAGGTTTTATCGGACACCGGAGTAAAATACATATCCTTTACTTTATTACCGATTTCTTTATATTCAGCTAGTTTTAAAGGATATTTCTGAATATAGCTATTAATTGCATCTGCTAATTCCAAAGGCGTATAACATTCCTGTGTAATTTCAGAGTCCAAATCTTTTAAAATATTCTGGTTCATCATGATCCTGCTCCCCGCATAAATAACAGGTATGCCATATGAAACAGCTTCAACCATAGAACTTGAATTTGCAGATATCACTATCCTTGCCTTTTTAAGAACATCAGCCAGGCTGCCGGTAACCACCTGGAAAGCTTCAGGCCAAACTAATTCACCAAATTCTTTTTTAATACGTTCCAGGTTACAGTCCGGATGAACTTTTATCAAAACCGACACCGCTTGCTTTATATAACCTAAAGAATTCTTTATTAATGACAATATTTCTATCGATTCAAATAAGTTAAAAGGAAGAACCACCAAAATAGCAGGAAGATCATTTCCTTTGCTTTGTGGAAATATTTCATTTCTAAATACATGGGCGTAGCGTAGCCCTGCCCCTACCTGGCAAGGAATAGTGTCCATAAAAACAACTGCTCTTTTGCATTGGTATTGGCTTGTTTCGATTAAGATATCCGGTACCAAGCGAGCGTCCACCTCAGACTGAGAGGGAAAAAGACTTAATAAATTTGGCGGATGCAAAAACATTTGAGCTCCGGTTATTCTTGCTCCCGGAAAAAACCTTCTGACTCCGGCTATAAGCGCCTTATCCATTACCTGATTTTCAAACCAAAGCACAAAATGCGCCGGCTCAAACTCGGTTTTACTTAATCTTAAAAACAGTTGATATACTAATACTGCATTCATCGCAGGTGAAAAACATTCTTTCTTTCTCATTTCTCGAATACTATGAAAAAAACTGTGAGATCTAAAATCCTTTAATTCTATCTTTTTCCCCGGCGTTCTGAACGGATATGTAAAAGCACGCAAATAATCATCAACTCGTAAAAAATCTTCCTTAATTATAATAGGAATCCTGCTACTGCGCATTTTTCGATAAATTGCAAGATAAGAATATTTAAAACCGTACAGCATCGGATGAATAACAATATTCAAACCATTACGAGCTGCATAATCATAGAGAAAAGGTAAATAGCGGTCAGTTAAAATACCGTCTTTGGTTAAAGAATTATCATGAATAAACGTATGAATAATGGTAGAACTTTTGGGAAGACATTTTACTTTTTTAAAAATTCCTCTCGTAACAAAAGCAGCAAAACTGCGAATAATAGAAATTACAATAAATCTCAACCAATCAAGTACAGATTTAAAGAAACTCGAGGCAGAAGCAATACTAAATGAGCCATGTTTAATTATGACACTGAAGCCATTGCTCTGAGCCCAATTTTTTAGATCTTTTGCAAACCCCGCTGATTCGACAAATACTAAATCAGGAAAAATTTCATCTTTAAGCAATAATCGTTTTAATATTTCCAGATAGCAAGTGAATTGAAATAAGTCGCTTGTATAATTATTTCTTGAAAACACAGATCCAAACCACCAGTCCAGCTCAAAACCATATTTCCGATTAAGCTCATCAATCCAGGCAACATACTCAACTTTTATACTCTCTACTACACTTTTATGAATTTCAATTATATCAATACAGATAAAGCCGTCAGTTAACTGTTGCTCAAGAGAAGTTAACGTCGAAAATTTACTCCCAAAATACACCCACTTCTTAGCTTGGCGGGCTTTCAACAAAGCTTTAACTTTTTTTAAATTACCATAAGGGGTGGAGATTATAAGTTCTTTTTTTCTCATGATAATCTTTTTCGGCAGGTATTATTTTAGATATTTAAACTTGATGATATCTTTTTCCATCATTTCAAGAATGACCTTTAAATCCTGTGGGGTGTCAACGGAAGTAGTATACTCCTCAATTACAACGCCTCTAATGTGCTGGCCATTTTCAAGAATACGCAAATACTCGATATACTCAATTTTCTCCAGTTCGGTTTGCGGCCAACAAGAAAACTTCTTAAGCCATTCTTTACGGAAAGCGGCCACACAATAAAGTTTATGTAAATATTGAACTCGTGATCTGGTATTTGATGGGATATCTGAGCGGGACATATACATAATATCTTTGTTACAATCCATAACTACCTTGCATTCTGTTATTTCGCCAAATTGGGGTGTTTTACATACTAAGGCCGCAAAATAAACTGACGGATCCACCATCATAGACTCAACTAATTTATCAATATCCTCCGGCTTAACCAAAGGCTCGTCCCCTTGGATATTTACAACTATATCACATGTCAATTTATCAGAAGCTTCCGCTATCCTGTCCGTGCCGGTTTGATGAGCAACAGATGTCATGATCGCTTTGCCGCCGTAACTTAATACACAATCAAATATCTCCGGAGAATCAGTAGCGACAAAAACCTCCGCTAAATTTTTGCTTAGCTGAGCTCTTTTAAGCACATGGATCACCATCGGCATGCCTAAGATATCCACCAGAGGTTTACCCGGGAACCGCGATGACTGCATCCTAGCCGGTATTATTCCTATTGCTCTCATGACAATTCTCCTAATAATTAAACTACTACTATTCGAGATATATCCGAAATAATATATTCCGTCTTTCCGGTAAACTGTTCTTTTGAAGTTATCCCGCTTAAAACAGCGATTGAAGCTTTGAGCTTAGCATTATTTCCCATCTCAATATCCGTAATTGCATCCCCTACCATTACGGCATTCACTTTATCCACTGAAAGCTTATCCAGAATAAAATTGATCATATCAGGATGCGGTTTATAATTCTTAATCATATCCTCACCAACGATAATATTAACTTTATCAGATATCCCTAAAACGCCAAGTGCTAATTTCGCACGCCCGGTCTTATCGGTAGTGGCTAAAGCGATACTACATCCGCGTTTATGCAAAACATGGATGAGCTCTTGCATGCCATTCATCGGCCTTATTATTTCGTTCAAATGCTGCAGGCTCATTTCATCAGCTTCTTTAAAAACTTCAAAACAAAGATTATGGGTATCAGTAAAACCTATAGCTAAAAGAGCATCCTCCATAGCTGCCATAACAATCTCTCGTTTCTTGATCCCAACCGGGCCATCGCTTCTTAGCCGTTTGTTCGCAAGATCAACCCCCATCGCCAACATAATCTCTGGTTTTTGTTTTAAATCAAATCCGAGTCTTTTCCTGGCAAATTCAACCCTATAATCAACCATATTTGACCAATAATGGTAAAGATCCATAAGGGTTCCGTCTTTGTCAAAAATCACCAAGCCTACATTTTTTATTATTTTATCGTTAATCTTTAAATTAATCACCTATCGCCTCAAGATTAACGCGTATCAATTCATCCGCAACTGATACCGCCTTCTTTATTAATACTCTATTATCGTAAAATTTATCATTAGATATGAATTCTTTCACAATTTTCCTGGCAAAGCTGCCAATTGCCACTCCATGAGCGGCTACAGCGCATTGTTTGGCCAATAATCCGGTTTTACGGTTTGTTCCCCCTGACAAAACAATCTTAACCGGTATCTTGCTTTTTACAACTATATCAGCACAGGCAACAGCTTGCAGCGTATTATTATAATCATCTTTTTCGCTGCCGCTCATCGGAATACCGTCAGCTTGAATTATCAGGCGTTCCCCTGTTAATGCATATGCCATCTTGATTCTATCAATAAGATGCTTATTCGATAAAAGAGATCGATCGATACACAAACTGATAAAATTACCTCGAATCAAATTATTAATAATTTTCCAATCCGCTAAAAATGCCTTATCATCATCTACAGCAGCATGCAACTCTAAGGTTTCAACTCCCCTCTGAATACATAAGGGTAGTATTTCATTAAGATCTAATCTTTTATTGATATATTGTATCGCTGCCTTTGGACAAATCACTTCACAATACCCGCAACCAATACAACGATATTTCCGCACCTTGAAATCATCACTTATTGCTTTCTGCTTGCATACTGGTATACATCGGCCGCATTTAGTGCATTTGTTTAAATTAATCTGGGCTTTGCGGACATGCGGATCACCTTTAAGGCCGACACTTACATTCAAATATGGTTTTATTTTTATATCCCTGCCTAATAACGGTGCAATTTCATAAGCATTACGTATGCCTTCTGCCGCAGCGTCAACAATATCAGCATTCGCCGATAAATCAAGCATGGTTGAACCGGCAAGAGTAAATACAAACGCAAGCCTCTTGACCTCCTCAGGATCTTCGTTACCTGCACCGCAAACTAACTTAAATAATCTTCTTTGTTGTAGAATTTTCTTGAGCCTGTTATATCTTGCTCTGTTCATATCAGAATTATTTGTCCTTGGTTTTTCCAATATAATTCTCCAGGCCCTTATAAAACGCCCGGTAATTGGTAGGAGTAAGAATATGTATACCCTCTTTTCCCCTGACAATCAAGTAAGCGTCAATTTGTTCAAGAAAATACTGACACCACCGATGCATCTCAAGAATCATCTCCCGATCCTCTTTTTCATCCTTTTCTTTGTAGAAATGCATACTTTCACTTGTTTGATTCTGAATATAGCCATCCATACCTACGGCAAATATTCTCCTGGCCCCCATAACTATCGCCACGCCCAGGAGCAAAATAGCAACAGTACGGCAATTTGTAGTAATAAGGCCATTCTGAATATCAAAGCGGGGATCAAGCGCATCAATATAACACAACCACTCATAATCTCTATCGGTATATTCCCGAATCAACTCCTCTGATATCGACCGGCCGATTAATAGTTTTGATCCTGGATTAACGGTATCAACATAGGAATCAAATCTACGTTTATTAGTAAATGCGTGGTAGTGAGGCTTAAAAAGCCCTCCCATATAATTTGCGCCGAGAATAACAGGATCATACTCTTCTATAAAGGCATTTATTTTATCTTTATATTCATTAAGAGAAGGTCCATTGGCAAGAATAAGAAAATCGCGATTTTTATGGCGGTTAATATATGGAATTTTAACTTGAACATCCTTATCTGTACGAAAATTACTTCCTGTCTTCTTCAGTTCATTTTTTGTGTTTTGATTGTCCGGGCCGCGCATAATCCCTTCATTAATAAGATCATCCAAAATTTTCTTTGAAAAACCCACGGGCTTCTTAAGATGAATATATTCCATGGCCTTCCAAATATCCTCAATGGTATATTCGTGAGTTTCCACTAAAGCCTTAGCATAGTTAGGATGGCATTGGAACATTCCGGATAACATATAGGGCAATTGATACCCCCATCTATTTTCATTAAACAGGCTGACAAAATACCTATCAATAATATTCAGTAAGGGTATGGAATTATAGCGTTCCTGCTTTTCTTTTTCAAGGAAAGCAATCATGATCTCCGTCGGAAGATTACCGGCAGCCCTGCCCATACCATAAACAGTGGAATCAAGTATATGAACACCGCAACGTATCGCTTCCAGAGAATTGGCAAAAGCCATCTGCAAACTATTATGCGGATGAAAACCAACTTTAATTTTCGGGATACTCAACAAAGGCTCTACGATTGATCTGATTTGATGCGGGAATAATGAACCGTAGCTATCAACAACATAGATATAATCAATGCCGGCGCCTTTAAGCATTGCAATAAGTTCATTTCGTTGGTTTTCTGAAAAATTGTTATAATTCATCACATTTAACGATACCTTATATCCTTTAGCTTTGATCAGTCCCAATAATGCAATGGCTTCTTTAAAACAATCCTTATTAACCGCTAACCGGACAAGTTCAACCACGCTATCTCCGGCATTACAGAAATCCTCTGGCTCTATTTTTCCGTAATCAGCCATTAAAGCTAATTTCGCGCCATCAATATTGGAAACAACCTCACGAATCGCCTCTTCGGGGCTAAATCTCCATATTCCATAATCATTATTATTAAAATATTTTTCCGTCCCTCGATAGCCTATCTCAATATAATCAACTCCTGATTTTGATAATGCCCGATACAGCTCCCTAACCAATTTTTTTTCAAATTTCCAGCTATTAAGGTATCCCCCGTCTCTAATAGTACAGTCTAATATTTGAAAATTTGAAGTCTTGGTAATATTCATCTATCGGCCCATTTTTTGCGTAATCTTGCGTTGAATAGACTCATGCATAGTTTTATAACTATTTAAAATCACCACTGAATCAACCATATAGGTTAAATAGCGAACACCACAATCAAGCAGTATCTCTAAATACTTCATATCCCGGGCAAAAGAGCCGCAGGCTAAACCCTGGGCCTCTGCGATCTTTACGCTCTGTCGAATAGATTTTATGATTTCCTTATCTTCGACCTGACCGGGCTTGCCTAAAGACTGGGATAAATCATAAGGCCCGATAAAAATAACATCGATATCCGCAACCTTGACAATCTTTTTTAAGTTTTTTATCCCCTCAACACCTTCGATATTAAGAACAACCATAGTCTTATCATTAGAATTGCCCGTATAACCTTGAGCATCTAAACCATAACGGGCTGCCCTAGTGAAAGGAGAAAATCCCCTCTTGCCCTTCGGATAATATTTTACGGATTCCACGGCTAATCGAGCTTGTGAATCTGTAGAAACATGCGGTATTTGTATGCCGCAAGCACCCACGTCAAGTGCCCGCAATATAAAATTTGGTTCGTTACAAGGGACACGAAATATTGATGGCATATTCGCAATTTCAGCAGCTCGGATTAGGTTTTCTGCAGATTCGATATTAACAGGGCCATGTTCGGAATCAATAACGATAAAGTCCAATCCGCTGTAGCCGATAATCTCAACTAAAGTCGCAGAGGGGATTATGCTCCAGGAACCTAAAACCGTTTCACCGTTTTTTAGCCTGTCTTTCAAAGATGTTTTTTTCATGTTTTGCCTCCTTAATAATCAATCAACAGCTAAATCATTTAAAAAAATATTTCTTAACATATTCGTTGCGTAATGCCTCAAATACTTTGTTTCCCTCAGGAGTATTACTTTCCGCCATTTTAATCTCCGGCCACCTCGATTTATCAAACTTTACGTATAGAGAAAAAGTCCGCATAATGCCCTTAACCCGCTCTTTAGGAAACTGCGGCATATTCAATACGGGCTCACCGGTAAGGCATGATGTCGGCGTATCGTCATTGATAAAACCGCGTTTAACTGATAACTCATGAAGCTCTGTACCGTGATACGGGACAAACGCATAGCAATTCATCGTATCAACTTTATCAGCGATTCTTCGGTTAAGCTCAATGGTATCCATTGCCAGCTCAGGTGTTTCATCCGGAAAACCGACAATATTATTTACGCTGATACCGGCAGGCAAACCGCGCGCCGCAATAATATTGATCGCTTCCACAATAGCATCATTGGTAATATTCCTTTTAATATATTTTTTTCTAAACTCTTCATTGCCGTGTTCAATGCCAATAGAAATCCGGTGGAGGCCAACATCCTTAAGTTTGCTGATCCTGTATTCGCTGACTGTTTCCGGCCGGGTTTGACACCAAAACGGTATTCTAATATACTTATACATTTTAATAAATTCATCAAATTCTGAATCCGTGTAAGTAAGAAATGTCTCTGCCCAGAAATAAAAATACTCCGCTTTCCACGTATCCCGATAAAACTCAAGTTCCTTTTTAACAAGGGATATTTTCTTCTTGCGCAGGAAATTGCCAACTCCGGCTTCAGAGTATAATTTCCTCTGGACCGGAGCATTGCAATATGTACATTGGTAAGGACACCCTCTATGCGTTTCAACGGGAAACATGCGGTACACCTTACCCGCCATGGGCCTATAGAAGCGGGCTTCTTCAAACAACGTAAAATCCGGCAACTGTTCATTATTGATATCCTGAAGATACTTTAGAGGATTACGGATAATTTTACCATCTTTGGCTTTTACCCACAGATTATTGATATCTGAAAAATCCTTACTCTGATGCAGCCGTCTACACAATTCTAAAAGAGCCTCTTCCCCGTCACCAATACACACAATATCAATTTCTTTATTGCTGATCACTTTCTCCGGAGCAAATGTAGGATACACTCCTCCGGCAATCGTAAGGATATTATACTTGTCTATATGCTTCAGTAGTTTTAACCCTCCCGGAAATATATCCTCTGTCGCGGACAATGCAATCAGATCAGGTCGGTATGACCGCACAAGCTGATCAAGATCATCAAACGGATCAGTGGCCTTGAGGGTAACCTGTCCGGACATATCAAATGGCCGCACTTGGAGATTTTTTTCCTTTTCCTTATCCGAATCAAACTCCCCTGCCTGATAATAAGTGGTATCAAATAATGCTACATTAAAATCATTATCCTTTAGGATCCGCGAGAAAATAGCAATCGCAGGCGGCAGCATATTCATCCCCCTCAAATTAGGATAAATGAATAGCACTTTAAATTTACTCATTCCTATGCTCCCTTATTCTAAGCGGCCTACACAATCATTCTGCTTTATAATCTTATTGTGAACAACAGTTACGTAGTAATAAAACGCCGCGCAAAAGCGCGCAAATAACTCCACAGGAACGTCTTTCTAAGAAACTTGATCAACCTTTTCTTAAAATTAAACGGATAAACGAGCATCTCCCAATTTTCTAAGTAATATACAAGCTTTTTCTTATACTCCGGAGAAAAATTCAGGACTGATTCTCTTCGTTCATTTGAAAAATCAGAATAAACGCTTTCATTGACCAAACCCTGTTGGAAACATTGATCGCCAAGTTTAGTGCCTTTATAGGGGTAGAAGATATTAACACAGCTTACCGTGGGCTTAATAATCCTGTTCAACTTTATTGTATCCCAAACCATATCTTCAGTTTCTCCCGGCAAGCCCATCATATTTATTGCATTCGTCTGCAGCCCGTATTTGTGAGCAATCCTGAATGCGCGAATAATCTGGTCATTTGTCATATTACGATTCATAATAGTTCTTCTAACAAAATCATTCCCCGACTCAATACCAATGAATATCCTAAAACAACCTGAATCTTTCAACATCCTCATAAATTCATCATCAATCACGTCCACGCGTAAGATACATATAAACTTGATCTTGATCCTTTTTTTGTATTCCGCGCAGAATTCCAAGCGCCACTTTTTATCTATACCGAATATATCGTCAAGAATCCAAATGGTCTTAAGATCAAACTTTTTTACGGTTTCTTCAATTTCAGCTATACAGGACTGCACGCTACGATAACGCGGGTTGTTCCGCAGAAGCCCGTACCTTTTTGCAATCATGTGATTACTGCAATATGAGCACAAAAACGGACAACCGCGGGAGAAAAGAAACGGCGCATGCCCGGTTTCTTTCAAGGTATCCGCATACGGATATATTTCTTTATCCGGATACGGCAGTCTATCAAGATTAGCAATTAATGGTTTAAGCTTGTTTATCTTTACCTCTGCGTCCAATACATACGCCAGGTTATCGACGTCTTTGTAATCTTGGCCACGCTCGGCCTTATTCAGAAATTCAACAAATGAATCCTCGGATTCACCGACAAAGATCGCATCAAGGCACTTTGCCTCTAATATGCAACCAGGATTAATCGTTGGATGAACGCCGCCGCAAACGGTAATACAATCAGGGATTTTTTCCTTCACTAAACCTGCAATATCTTTCACGAAACTGAACTGCGAAGAAACAGAGGTAAAACCTATAACCCGAGGTTTAAAAGCAATAATTTCTTCCAGCACCTTTGGGTACTCCGACTTTCCTCTCACAATAATCACTTTGGCATTATATCCGCTATCCCTGGCTACGCTCACAATAGAAGCCAACCCAAACGCATACGAATCATCATGCAATCCATTAATATTTGTATAAATAAAAAGCACGTTCATCCGGCAATCCACGTCATAACTCCTTTATCCTTTTTGCGACAATCTGCCAGAACGCAAGCTCTTCAGAACCGGTTTTTTTAATGTAGTCATTTTTATAATTATCATATAACTTTTGGTTAATTTTTAATTCAGCTTCCAAATCAATACCATCGAACTTATTTAAATTATAAACTCTTTTATTAAAGAATGACGCAATATTATGTATCCATACTCCTTCCGGGCTGATGTCCAATTTATCGGTAGTGACAAAAATAATCGGTTTTCGGAACAAAACAGCATAATTCAAAGAAGTGCTTGCATGGCTGATTGCAAAAGCCGAATTCCGTATCAGGCGTACGGTCTGCCCCTTAATCACCGGACGCCCTTGAAAATAATCTTCATGTTTCTCATAATGAGCGCGCGGGTGAGATGCAATCACAATATGCAACCCATACGTATTTTCGAGAAATTTAAAAAATGAACATAAAAACCCGTAATATTCGACCGGATTAGTAATAAAAGGCTTTGCCCCAAGATATTGATACGCCGAATGAAATGGCATATATTCATCCAAAAATACCGCCTGACGCGGATCTTCAAAACTAACATTGCTTAACTCATCCAGGTAAATGTCGTAGTCCAATGTATGTATCCACAATGTCTGTGTATGCGAATTTACCGGGAACTTCGCGACGACTGCTGATCTTCTGCCTCCAGCCAGGCGTAAAGTCGCAGGAACAATTCTTAAAAGCTTAAGGTTAAGCTTAAAAAATATAAATTCTAATATCTTGGCAACCGTAAGATTTCGTATTTTATCCGCTACTTCCTTAAACGAGATGTTTTTTACGATATCATTGATATTATAACTACTGCAGGCAGTTAAAGGGATGGCATTTGCCATAAAAACACTATATTGAACTTTTTTTACTGAAAGCTTGCGAAAAATAAAATAGGTTTTTATAGCATACGGAACAAAACATATTACAAAACAATCTTTAGCGCTTAATAACGACATAGCATTAAGCAACTCTCCCCTATTGCTGAATATCCGTAACTTAGAATAGTTAATTGTATCGAAAGTCTGCGTACATGCCTGATCCCGAGGATAAAGTAATGGGGAAAAATCCCAGACCTCAACATCAAAGCCGAATTTTTCGAAAATATTAATACCGAATCGCGAATGATCTCTCTCCGAAAAAGGACCAATCACAAAATAGACTATTTTTCTTATTCCCTGCAAATTCATGTTTTGAACCCTATTATCGTTCGTAATTCCCTTCTCTCATTTCCGGAAAACACTAATCCATATCCGGCAAACATAGTAATGGTGTAGGCGGCTCCCATTTCAAAAATAACAATCCAAAAGTTGGTAGGTGGATATAATCTATATATCCATATAGACACTGCCAGAGCTACCAGAAAAACACTCAAATTCTTCTTAACGGCAATATTAAAATACTCCCCAGCCGTAATTCTGAAAACCATAAACACCTGCCGCATAATAAGCGGAAAATATATAAATATCATTGGTATGGTCGTGCCCAAGGCAACTCCGATAATACCGAAAAAACGCACTAAGATAAGGCTTAAGACAAGATTAATGATTGCATTAAGAAAAAGCAGTTTAAAAATTATTTTTACCATCCCTTTAGCGCTTAACATCCCTGAGCCAATCTCAAGAATCCCATTAAACAACCAGAAACTTATGAGTATCTGCGCTGGCATAACGCTCATTACAAACATATCCCCCATCCAGTATATAATAAGCGGTTTTGCAAATATCAGTGTAACCAGCACCATTGGGATAAAAATAAATCCTAGATATTTAGTGCCCTTAAACAGAACCAATTTTTGTTTTTCGTACTCGCTTTTGCCTTCCATTTCAACATAGGCCGGGAATAATGGCCCACCAATCAGGCTATTGAGCATGCGAAACCCCTGCTGAATACTAAAACCTACATTATAAACCGTAACAGCAGCCAGAGAAACAAAAGCCCCAACTATAATCGTATCTAGATTAAATATTAGAATACCGGCTAAAGAACTCAAAAATGTATAAAAACTGAAATCAAAAATGATTTTAAAAATATCTTTCTTGAAATAAGGAAAATGTATCTTTTCTTTAAGCAGGCTTTTTTTAACAATAAAATAAGAACTTAAATATTTCAGGATAGTCAAAATAGATGATGCTGCCAAAAAACAAACTATGCCATAATTACGGTTAAAAATAACATACGCTGATATTCCTATTAATATCGTAAAAATTATATTGTTAATCGCATACTGGTCATAACGTTGGAATCCCTGGAGGGCATAATCAAAGATTCTTCCTGGCCAAATAAATAACGATGAAACAGATGCAACCCAGAAAAGATGCTTGATGATAATCATACTGGCTATATCTACTTTAAAAAATACATCAAAACAGTACGATAATATGAAAAGCGCTATTGCCGCTAATATCCCAATAATGACAAAAAGAGTAAAAGAAGCGCTAATAATATCAGTTACTTTCTTATCATCGTCTCTAGAAATAAATTCCGCAATATATTTAACAGTTGCTCCTCCAACACCTAAATCCATGAGGCCCAAATAACCGGTAAAAGTAACTACCAATATATAAATTCCGTATACTTCCTTGCCCGCATGCGAAACAATAAAAGGCAGCAAGGCAAAATTGATTAAAAAAGCGGCAACTTGGCTTATTGCGTTATATTTAATATTTTTTTTTATCTTTTCAAATTGGCGCATTTCTTTTGAGGTCTTAATATTCGTTTAACCAGGGTCTTCAATTTAACTAAATTAAAATTGATTTTAGTTTTTTTACACCTAAACGCCGGCCTATCCTGCGCATCGCCTAAACGAAAGATGCCGAATAAATGTATATTTTGGGCCTTACCAATTGCCAGCAGTCCAAGTCCAGCTTCAGCGCAATAACGCTCCAGCGTATACGGAGAAAAATAATATGTGTGAGCATTCTGCAGCTGTCCCATATTAAAATTTAAAATATTTGGCACGGAGATATAAATAATGCCTTCGGGTTTACTATGAAGAGCGATTTTTCGCAAAGAATCAACTGGATTCAAAAAATGCTCTAAAACATGATTAATCACAATAACATCATATTGTCCTGGTATAGTATCAATGCTCCCTTGTTTCATCGGAATAGCATGTTTCAAACCTAATTCAATAAGGCTCGGGCTATAATCGATACCTAAAACTTTTGCGCCTTTGTCTATGAACGGTAACAGGTTCCACCCGCCTCCGGCACCGATCTCTAAAATAGAAATTCCCGGATCGATACGCTTAACTTTGTCTATTTCATAAAAAATATGCCTACCGTACTCCGGTGTATATTTGTTTTCGTATTTTTCAAGATAATTCTCACCGTCGTAGCATAATCTGTAAAGGTCGGAAGAATAAAAGGCAGTAAGCTCCTCCTTCGTCATCCTGGGGTTTGACTGGACCAAGCCGCATTCGACGCAGATTACGGTATCCTGTAAAATACCGTACCTGTCAACTTCGGCGATCATATCAAATGTGTTAGAGCCGCATAAACACGGAACCGACTCGAACTTGACTAAATCTTTCCGGATCTTATCATTGAATTCCGAAATAAGCTTACATTGATTTCCGGTGCATGCGACAGCGGGTTTGCCGGGAGAATAGAATTCTTTCAGCGATAATGCCTTTTTTCGAATGCTGATCATACGTATCCTTATTCTATTTAACGCCTGTCTTAATGCCTGAGCCCAATACCATCAGCTCTACCGACCACCTGAAAAATTTGATGCCCGTTATTTTGGTAAATTTCCTGGCTATTGGTACAGAAAACAAGATTTGCAACAGCTTACAGAAAACTTTTAAAATGGCATAACGCCACAATACCGGAAGCTGATAAAATAGCTCTGCCTCGGCCTGCGCGAAACCGCAGACTCTCAATAAATCGGCAATCGAGGTAACGTCGTACGGCTTGGAATGAGTAAAATCCTCATAGAATACCTTCATCTGGCTGGCCCAATCCGGGGTCAATATTATAACCCGGCCGCCTGGTTTCAAAACCCTTAATGTTTCTTTCATTAAGTTTTCCGGATTATATAAATGCTCGATTAAGGATTTGTGATATACGATATCAAATACGTTATCGTCATAAGGCAGGCGCTCCTTGGAAATATCAGCTTTCTTGATCTCAATATGCTTGAGTTCTCGTAGGCTATATTCGGAGCGCTCTACGGCATGGCATTCAAGGCCCAAATCCTGGAACGCGGAAACAAACTCCCCTCTGCCGCAGCCTATCTCAAGCAGTTTATCGCCTGCTTTCATGCCGTACCGCTTAAAAAGATAAGAGGCTAATCTTAAAGGATATTCCGTCTTAGGGGTTCTTTGCTCAGCATAAACTACAGCAACATAATCATTAGCCATTTTTCTTCAACACCTCCACTAATTCGATAAAATTCCCTTCCGGATCGCGAAAAAATACGACTTTCGCATATCTGTCAGGAGATATTTGTGGCACCGAATTAAACTGAATTCCGTTTTTTCTCAATTTCCTATATTCTTTTTCAACATCTGCAGCGGTAAATGCAATATGGGATATGCCCGTATCGCACAATTTTCTATCAAAAGAGATCGCTCGGGGATGAGAATGAAAATATAACAGCTCAATAAAGCTGCCGTCATCCGCTGCTATTTTTACCGTTGTAACCTTTACTTTTTTAAGCATAAGTATTGTATCAACATACCGGCTTGACTCATTCTTTTTTTTAATTACTTTAAATCCAAGCAAATCTCTATAAAAATGCATCATTTTTTTTAAATCTTTAACCACAATTCCCGTGTGCCTTATGACTTTCATTTATTCTCCTCTGCGGCGATTTCCTGAATTGACTGTTCTAACACTTCTAACCCTTCTAAAAGCGCTGCGTCAGTGATCATTAGGGGCGGGCCGATTTTTATGGATTCTCTTCCTGTATGCACCAGCAACAACCCTTTCTGCATCGCCCTTTCGCAAACCTTACTGGGAAAAAGATTATCTGCTTTACCGCTTTTAGGATCAATAAAAATAATCCCGGCAAGCAAACCTTCTCCAAATACATATGCTATCCTATCCTTATATCGAGATTTAAGATTACTTAAATATTTATGTAAAACCTTCCCTTTCCTTGCGGATTCTTTAATCAGATTCCCTCTTTCGATTGCCTCAATATTAGCCAAGCCTGCTGCGCAGGAAAGCGGATTAGCAGAATGAGTGCTGCTCATCGAGCCAGTTTCAGGCAAATCCATTATCGATCGGCTGCCAATTACCGCTGACAACGGCAAACAGCCGCTTATCGCCTTTCCCAGGCACAACATATCCGGATCTACTTTATAGTGCTGGTAAGCAAACAATTTACCTGTCCTGCCAAAACCTCCCTGTATATCGTCAAAGACTAACAGACTATTGTGTTTTTTCGCGAAATCCGCCAACTTTTGTATATACATGCGAGGATAAAATATAGCCCCCCATCCTAAATACGATTCTATGATAAAACCGGCGATATTTTTAAAATCAAGGCCTTTCTCTTTAAGCCTGCCCATGTCTTCCACAAAATGCCTTTCCCAGTCATACTTACTTTCTGAATTGTTGCGTCTGGACCATGGATATGGAAAAGGCAGCTGATAAATATTGGGATCGGCGTGGCCTATCCATGATGAAGCCTTAGGCTCGCCCTTTAACAGCTCTGCCCCCATAGTGCGCCCATGCATGGCGCCTAAGAAAGAAATAACCGCTAATTTTTTCGGATTTATAGCCTGGCCGCGCATCCGGATCAGCTTCAGCGCACACTCAGTTGCCTCGGTACCGGCTGAAAGCAAGAATGCTTTTTCAAATTGCTTTGGAGTAATGGCGATGAGCTTTTTCAAAAATCTCGCCCTTATTTCACTGGCAAAGGTATAGGTATGCAGCAATTCTTTATCCAGCTGTTTTCGTATACTTTGAACTACGGCCGGATGAGCATGGCCTGAGTTTGTTACAAAGATAGTTGAGGTAAAATCAATCCAACAATTACCGTCTTTATCAAAAACCTGAAAACCTATTGCTTTGTCCCAGACAACCGGTAACTGCCCATGCATAGATCTTGATTCATACCTCTCAAGGTCCTTAATTATCGACAAGCTTCCTGGCGCCGGGATCTTGGTTTTTATTGTCCTGTACCTGGTCTTAACCAAAGCAACGGTTTTAGGAATTTTGTTAAAATCAAACCTTGGCATAACTTAATCCTCTCTTGGATAATTCTTAAGCAAATATTCCTGTAAGGAATTTCCCGGTTTTTTCAACTGATACTCTAAATATGCAAAATCATCCGGCCGATCAACTTCTGTAGTAGCGGGAGTAATAAAACCAAGAATACGATTGCCGTGAAGATTATTGGCGCTCAAGACAAAATCCGTACTGATTATATCAATGTAGCCATTCGCTAAGTAAGCCTTTGGAAAAATTTGCCTTGGCAGATTATAATATTCCGGCCTAGGGTTATCCGGAAAAAATCCTTCTAAATAACTTTCCTGATTCAATTTAAACATCTTTTGCGGAGGCTCTGCAAGTTCCTGGATAGACCGCAAGGAGGTCGCCTCCGTGCGCGTCTGAATTAAATCAATAGCTTGCTGAAGTAAAACTGCATCTCTAAGGGGCGTTGTAGGCCTCAGATGAATCATTAATCCGGGGACAAGATCATTTGATTTAAACCACTGAATCGCATGACAAAACAGTTCTAAATCAGTAGAATCATCGCGAGAAATTTCCTCCGGCCGCATAAACGGCGCTTCAGCTCCGTATTTCTTGGCAATCCTAGCGATATCTAACGAATCTGTTGAAACGATTATCCGTTGTATGCCTTTTGTTAATTTTGCAGCAGCGATTGTATAAGCAATTAAAGGATATCCTCCTAAGATTTTTATATTCTTACCCGGCACACCTTTTGAACCGCCTCTGGCAGGAATAATCGTTACAATAGATTTCTTCATATCTTCCCTTTATATTAAATTACGGAGAAGTTGGGACTCCCCAAAAATGGCAAGCGGAGCACAACGGAACATTTCCTCTTTTCCCCTGCTTATGATATTCAAGCCACTCCATACGTTTCTTGCTATTCCATATCTCCTCAAGTGAATCCTTATTAAGATTACCGATGACTCCGAGCCCATTGGAATCAAAACGCACGCAAATAGAAACTTTCCCCTCTCTGCTAACGCAAAGATGATGAAGAAAATCCCAGCAAATGCCGATCTCAGGTATCGTGGGATCTTTTTTTTGATAATTAAAACTGCCCATTTGAGCATGCAACACCCTTTTTATCATCAAAAGCCCTAATTCTTTATAGCGCGATGAATCAACATTACCGATAAGCCTAAGGCTAGTATATGGCTTTCTATCCGCCTTAAGCACTAAGAACTTTCTTATCAATCCTAACTGCTCTTCACTTTCTTCATCATTTTCGAAAATAGATATAGACATAGTATCAAGATTATCAATTATCTCATCAGCCTTCTCTACGATCAATTTACCGTTAGTAACAATATTCTTAATCTGCTTTTTAAACAGGCTTACGGCTTCTTTGAATCGTGGATAAAGAAGAGCTTCGCCGTCTTTATGAAATTGAACCACAATATTTGGAGGCAATTGTTCTGATATCTTAGCCACCAGATCAAAATCCATATCACCGTAGTTTATAGCAAGTTCCGGATATTCCTTGTCGACTTTACGCCTGCCGCAAATCCAGCATTTTTTATTGCACCTGCTGGTAAGTTCCACATTAATACATCCTAACCCGTAGAGATTCATCTGATAGGTACTCTCCTTAATTTTTTCATGATCGGGACTTCACTCTCATAAATCCGGATCTCTCCGTCACCTTTTGCTAATTCCCAATTACGAATATCCGCAATAAGGCGTTTCATGCCCTGAGGTTCTACCGAAGCAGCCTGGTCACTTCCCCACATCGCTCTGTCAAGTGTAATATGACGTTCCACGCAGGATGCGCCAATCACTGAAGCCGCAAACGTGGTGTACAGCCCAACCTCGTGCCCAGAATAACCTATCGGCACATTGAACCTTTTCTTAAGGGTTTCAATACCCTTGAGATTCAACTCCTCAGTTTTTGACGGGTAAGTACTAGTGCAATGCATGATTAACAGATTATCTTCACCCAAAATGTTGACTGCATGTTCAATTATCCCCATATCGGACATTCCGGTTGACAGAATAATTGGTTTATTCTCCTTGCGATGATATCGCAATAACGAATCATCAGTGATACTGGCTGATGCTATCTTGTAACAAGGCGGGTCGAATTTTCTCATAAAATCCACAGATTCCTCATCCCAACAGGACGCAAACCAGATAATATTTTTTTCTTTACAATAAACATCAATCTCTTTATACTGCCGCAGGCCAAATTCAAGCCCTCTTTTAAGATCGCCATTAGTCAGGCCAAACGGGTTATCTCGCCGCTTTTCGAGTTCCTCCTTTGTATATACAGCATCAACTGTCCTTTTCTGAAATTTTACTGCATTGCAACCCGATTCTACGGCAACATCGATCAATTTTTTTGCGATATCCACAGATCCATTATGGTTTATGCCTATTTCAGCGATAATATAACAGGGTTGATTGTCACCAATCAGCGTATTGCCTATTTTTATCGTCTTACGAACCATTAAAAACCTCCAGTTTTTAAATTAATTTTTTCTCTCAGGGTTTCCGGCCCAAACCGAAACTTCGATCTATCATCATCTTCAGCCCGGCCCAGCATGATCATTGAAGCTTTCCAAATTCCATAAACAGAAATCATGTTTGCGGCTAGGGCTAATCCCCAAAATTTTTCTCCCAAAAAATCGATCATCCTGTATAAAAGAATACTGCTTTTTAGGAGCTGCTTGATATTAGTTTTTTTCCTGTGGCGCTGATTCGGGAATTTCCAGCCATGGCGTTTCAACCAATAAATAATTGTAAGCGTTGATATTTTGGCTTTCCATAATTTTACCTTCGCAAGAGCCTCTTCCGATACATTTATGTACTGCCGAAATTCGCTTGCGTTAACATCAGCTACCTTAATCAGATATTGCTCTTCCTCGTCAATCGTGCTTCCCAATAAACTACGCGCCCTGAGAAATTCATAACAGAGCGTTCCAGGCAAAGCCTGAAGATAATTTATAGCTACGAATTGTGGCTGCGTAAATCTTTCGGTTGCGGTATTAATGAAATCAATCGTCTCATTTATCGTTGATTCATTTTCTCCCGGCATGCCGATAACCAGCTGTATGACGGTATATATACCCGCTTCGCCGCAAAGCTTAATCGCTTCAAGGTTTTCTTTTTTTGTCGCGTTCTTTTCCATTATTCTAAGGATCTTATCGCTACCGCTTTCTATTCCGAAATAAACCGCGGTCAAGCCTGCATCTTTGAGCCGCAGCATAATACCCGGGTCTTTTTTAACCAAAGATACCCGGGCGCCTCCTATCTGGAAAAGAATGTCCAGGGGTTTGACCAACTCAATAAACTCTTCCAGCCAAATTCTGTCTTCCCCGAAGCTTTCATCACTGATACAAAAAAAACCTACATTATACCTATCAATAAGGTGCTTCATGGTATTGATTACCTTTTCAAGAGGAATTACCCGATAACCTTTTACGAAACGATGGCAGAAAGTACAAGTGTTTATGCAGCCTTTTGAGGTAAAAATAGTAGCCATCTTCTTGCCGCGCCGCTTGTACTCGTAGGTACGCGAATCGAACATAAAATCATCCCTGTTAAACGGGTATTGAATATATTGAGAAATACTGGAGCTTTTCTCCAACAATTCATAATCAGGTTCTTCTATTTCATCCCTGGCTATAAGCTCCGCTTGTCCGGTAAATCTGCACACATTTTTATCATCTAGAAAAGCCACTCCCTTAATCTCCAATAACCCTTCTCTGAAGCGCGTAAGATCCACGGGTTTCACTAATAATCTTGCTACCTTTAGCAAAACCTTCTCGCCTTCCCCAATGACGCACAGATCAATCGAACATTTACGCAATATAACTTCATACGCAGAAGCAAGGTTACCTCCGAGCGCTATCTTCGTTGACGGACAGGCTCTTTTTATGAGGATAGCCAGCTGTTTTGTATAAAGATATCCCGTAGAAACAACCGCGCTTATACCTATTAAATCAAACTGTTCTTTACGAAAATATTCCAAAAGCTCATCCTGCGAAGGCCTTTTTGCATCAATATCATAAAAAACCGCGTCATATCCATTTTCATTTAGTGCGTGTATTAAACTCGTACATGCGACCGGAGGAAAAGGATCAGGCTTCTTTCGAATGGCTATATTACATAATAAAATTTTCATACCCGCGTCACTTACTCCGGAGATCTCTACCGGCAGACCTGCTTCTAGTTTGATATAACAATAACCCTAAAAATATTGGTAAAATTTGCACCCTATACCGGCAAATAGTGCCTAAATTATAGCTAACAAAGGAATAAACGCCAGCCCATATCAGTATTAACGAAATTGCCCAGATCATTATTGGATCTAATAACTCTTTCCACCTAATTCTTTTAATGGCGAGAATAAATAATATTAGCATAAACGCGCCTTCCAGCCCTGCAAGAAAACCAAATACATTTTTAACCTCTCCCGGCATAGGCCGAAACAATGCAGTAAACATACCTTGGGGGATAAAAAACAGCATTTGCTTTTTGTTGCTAAATTTAACTTCTTGAACGCCCGAAACGGAAACTATAACAGAAGAATTATCGGCTGCCAGTATCCTACTCTCAGCCGTCATACTCCCTCCTCTGGCAAACCCAATGAATTTTTGATTTGCAACGCTAATCAGATCTTCAGCGGACTTAACCTCAAATTGCGTAAAAACTTGTTTAGTAAAAAACAAGCCTATAGAAATTACTATTAGCATGGCCGCTATTTTAATTACCCTAGGTTTTCTGTTAAAAATAATAATTGTTACGATAAAAGCTGGAATACCAAGTATAAATCCCATCCAAGGGCGTATTATTGTGGCAATTATAATCCCCATCAACCAGATTATTGCAGACTGCCACGAGCTCTCTCTAACCCACCTTACCATTCCGTAACAATATACGCATATACCAAACAATACCAGAGGATCTTTACCCAGAGTTGAAGACCAGAATAGTATTGATGGAAAAAACGCAAACACATACAATAACCTTATATTCTCCTGTTTCAAAAAAACTACCATACTACGATAAAATATATATACCGCCATAAGCCCTATCATGCCAAAAGTAACCTTCACCGCGTGATAGGAATCAAGGAGAGTATGTTGATGCAACCAGGTAATGAAGACTGGATAGAAATTCGTCCCTCCCAAATCCATACTTTTCCACAGGCTTATATCAAACCTTGCACCTGAAAAATAACCAAATGAATCTATTTGATAATGATATTCATAAAAAAGCATGAAACCGAGCATGACAAAACACTTGATTAGCCAAATCCATAAAAGAGCTTTCTTATCATTTACCTGGATAGGCCAAAAAAATATACTCAAGCCAAGTAATCCAGCCCAAATTAGCCCTTTGATATAATCAAGCGGTATATTCTTTTGCGGAATTCGCTGGCCCAAAAACTTAACCAACTCAAGAAACAGAGGTACGGCAACAATAAATAATACTGTCACTATAGCATAAAGTAGAAAGAGCAGCCATTTCGGTATTAGTAGTGAATCAATTAGTCGCAACTCGCGCTTAATCCAATTTTTCATTTTTTATAATCCTTTCTTATCGGCACACAAAAAATGCCAATAAGGAATATTTTCTGAAACCTTAATATTCGCAAAAGTATCTTTTAAGCCCAGAATCTCTCTTCGGCTAAAACGTTGTTCTAGACGGGTAAAAAAACGATCATATACATCTTGCTTAATTCGCTTAAGCCCCTTACCGTTATATGCTTCATAGAGCGGAATAAATCTTCCCCGCCTAAAAATATTAAAAATCTTGCCCAAAATGATAAGGGGACAATAGATAAGAACCGCGGTTAAGCTTACAAAGGCCGCGCGAAAAGCATAATTACGTATTTTGGAAACAAAAATCCTTATAGCTGTTACTAAAGACAACAAAAAACGATAACTAAAAGGACGGTTATCCAAGGCGTAATATAAATAAATCAATAAAACCGGGGCGTATCTTTTTAGCCTTCTAACTTCCTCTAACGCATTTGTCGGCAGATGATGCAAAACGCCCAAGCAGAATAAAAAATCAGCAAAACCTTCCCTAAAAGGGAGCTGTTTTAAATCACCCATAAAGAAAATAGCCGAGTTACAATCTCTTAAATTACGGCGCGCGGTAAAAATAGCTTCTGAAAAATCTACCAGAATAAGTTCGCGACAGCTATCTTTTAAAAAATAACTCCAGCGCCCGATCCCGCAACCAAGATCGCAAACCCGAGACTCTTTAAGAGCCGAAATATCCACTAAATCGAAATACGCAGAAAACTCTCGGCGATGCTCCGGCAGGATATCCGGAAACCTCCGCCATTCTTCACCGAAAGTAAACTGGATATCCTCTGCGAAATCAACAACCCCCAAAGGATTATTATCGCGCCCTTCAATTCTTTTCTCCAACGAATTAGGATATTGCGCAGGATTAAGCAAAATTATAACATCGTCGACAATTGGGTATATATGCTGATCAACAACAAGGCCATCTAGTTGCAAGGAGATATTCACAGTCCCAAAAACATCTTTCAAACTCTCAAGTTTATCTAAGTAGTACATCAATTAATAATTCCCTCCGCGATGGCCGCTTGGCGTAATAATTGCTTCGTATGAGAGTTAGATAGGACTCGGCCAATCCCCGTAGCATCATCGCCAAAAATTTTAAGATTGCGCCGGATATAATCTTTCTGCGCTTCAGTTAAATCAAACCGCCATGTAACCGGATTCAAGCAAGCATAATAACTGGCCTTTTGAGGATTCTCATCTAAACTAAACTGCAAGATATCATAAGGGAATGCTTCAACTATCTCATCATCCATATTTTTTACAATACCTGAAAAACGCGCGACATCCCAACGAATAACAGAATCAAGAAAATCAACCAATTCAAAATCAACCCGGCCGGCTTCGCTACACAGGCGCTTTACCGCAGCCTGAACAATTCCTGCCATACTCTCTGCATTATTTACTAGCGCAGAAGCTTTAAAAGTATATAAAAGATTAAACCCAATCTCTCCGCTGGCATACTTCTCAATAGCGCCGGGCTCTTGAATAAAATCCTCTAAATCTTCTCTATTTTTCCAAAGCTCAGTCTCGGTATGTCGCTTAAACTCTTTGAATAATTTATCAAGATCTGTCCCGGCTAGGCTTTCCTGAATCAGTTCAAACCACCTGAAAACAGATAATCCGTTAGCCCGCATGGCTTTTAATAAAGTACCGAAAACAATATCATTATAGAAAATAGTTATTACAAGATGCATCAATCGGCATTCAATATAATCCTGATAAGACATGGAATAGCTGGCCACGCAAATATCTTCAATGTCAGCAACAGCAATATCCTTATCACCAACACTATATTTTCCAAAGGCGCGCGGTAAAACACGGGAGCGCAGCTGCATTCCATATTTAGTAATTGTCTCCTGCGTGGATAACTCACTCCCCGCAAGAATCATAAGCTGATACGGAATCACCTTATTAAAACCTGCATTAACGACAGTCCGCAGCGTCTGAAAATGCGATGCCTTGGTTTCCCCCGGCAGGCCCAATATCACTTCACAATAAGAATTAGCATCAACATCTCTGGCCTCTTTAGCCAATGCCATCAACTCCTCTGTTGAAATATTCTTTCGTTTTATATTTTCCAACACAACCGGGTCTAAAGACTGCACTGAGCCGGATAATACGATTCTGCCGTCAACTATTCTCGCAACTTCAAGAATTCGCTGTTTATGGTTCTTGCCTGTGGAGGTATTAATATGATCAGGCCAACCGTAAAGCTCATACGAGATGGCTAATGCCCTGGCAATCTCCAGATCCTCCTCATACATACCAAAATTAGAATCACCGATATAAATATCGCTTCGCCCGCCCTGAGCGCGAACATAAGACATTTTCTTACCGATATATTCAATCTGATCCTTCAGGTAACCCAGGCTGAACTTTGCAACTTTATTATGATAATCATTGCCTTCAATGCAATATGTGCAACTAAAAGGGCAGCCGCGTTTGGTCTGAATCAGGGGCCATAACTTGCCATCAAAAAATTCATCAAACTTCCCCGTTACATAAGGCGACGGAATTTGATCCAAGCTATCTAACCTTTCGGCCAATCCTGATGCTGGCAGGAGCCTGCCCTCATTATTTAATGCCTGAATAGACGGTAACCCTGGACCTTCTTTAACTTTTTCGGCGTCCATTTTACAAGCTTCAAGCGTAATAAGTAAATTAACAAATGAAACCTCTCCTTCATGAAGAATATAAAAATCAACTTCCGGATGAGCCCGTAAAAATTCTTCTTGTTTTATACGTTCAAGGGGATAATTAGGCCCTCCCATTACCACAATAGTCTTAGGGCTTAATTCTTTAATGCGCCCGGCCATCGCCAGCGACAACTCGCAATTCCAGACAAAATTACTAAAACCGACGATATCCGGACCGCCTTCCCTGTCTAATGCTTGTGCAAATCTATCAGGATAACGAAAAATCCGGATAGGATGATCAAAGATTATCTTACTTTCAGCATAAGTGGCAATACAGCCGATAGCCAAGGGAAAAGTGTCAACGCCAAGGGATTGGCTATTCACACCAGTATGAGTTAGGTCTGCCAACCACACGCGCAAATTCGATTTATTGTTTAAATTATGCATAATGATTACTTACCTAATACTGATTGGAATAAACAATCCCACTGCTTTAAATATTCCTCTTCGCTATAATATTGATCAGCAAACGCCTTACCTTTTATTGCTACAAACTCTCTCTTTGCTGAATCTGCGATAAGTTCCTCTAATTTAGCCAGCCACTGGCTGTCATCCCGACAACATAAATCTAGCCCACACTGCACCATCACTCTCCTGTATGCCGGAGTCGAAGAAACAATAACAGGCATTCCCATCCGCCAAAAGAGAATAAGTTTATTTTCCGGCTTACCGCGCATTAACGGATCTGCGAGATTCAAAGGTATAATAGCAATGTCAGCTCCTGTTACAATCCGAGATAACATCTCTAAATTCCACTGGTAAAGATACACAAAAGAACCATTGCCGCTTGCTGTGTTGGAAAGATAAGCGCTGCCAAAAATGCGCCTGAGATCATCTAACACAGATACTTCTCTGTATTTATTCATATATTTTCTTCGCTCAAGATCTGTAATAATATGTAGCGCAATATGGTATTTTTTCCTAAGCTCAAGTAATGGTTTCTTAATTTGGGCAAAGCCCTGAATATTCTCCGCCTGGCCTTCCCAGACTAAATTAATACACTTGCCAACTTTATAATCCAGCTTTTCCTGACGAATAATCTGAGAATTAAAATCCAGAATAATATGTACATTTTTACAGTAATTTTGAATATCCTCTTTCTGCTCCAATGTTGTGCAAACAACAGTATCTGCCCTCGAACACATCTGCCGGACAGCTAAAGAATAATTAAGTTTTAAATTCTTATGTTCTCCTGCGACATATTTAGCCAAACCTCGCAAAATCCCTTTAATATCAAATGGCGGTATCGCCAAATAAGAATCTACGGTTAAATAAATTAGCTTGGCCTTGCCCTGATAACGGCTCCAAACACTCAGATCAGCCCGCGGTGAAAGGACAATCACATCATATTCCTCATTAAATTTCGCAATTTCAAACTTGATATTACGCTTACGGGCATAATAAACAAAATTCCTAAGGTCAAAAGGATGCATCTGCGCATCACTCATCGGTACAAAACCAATTCGCAACCTTGAAAAATCCATATTATCCTTTTATCGGTAAATAATTAATATTAAATTAAAGATTGGTCATAATAAGTAATCCTTGACCCTGCGTTTTCGAATTTAAACGGTAAACAATAAAGGCCTGAGAGCGCGCGAGCCACTGCCTTCTGCTTTTTCGGCTCCACAAAGAAAAGCAAAAAGCCTCCGCCTCCTGCGCCTAAAAGCTTTCCGCCAAGGGCTCCGGCTGCCATAGCGCGGTCATAATAACCATCGATTTTCTTGGAGGAAATTTCATCCGTGATGCTTTTCTTAAGCAGCCATCCACGATGCAAAATACGGCCAAATTCCCGTAAATCAGCTCCGGAAGAAAGCAGCTGGCCCAATGGAAGCACCAGGCTCTTCATCTCAGCAAGCACATGGCGTTTTTCTTGGGTCTTCATATGCTGAACGCTTAAAATCTTATGAGCATCCCTTTTTATAGCGGTATAAAATAGCATTAAGTGGTTCTCCAAAGATTCTTTTATCTCAGGCTTATAAAAAACCGGCTCTACAGAAACAGCGCCATCGGTATGAAAAGTGAATATATTGAGATTGCCATATGCGGCAGCATAATGATCCTGCTTGCCGATCTTACGTTTTAACTTGTCGATTTCAAGATGCGAAGCCATTCCGGCTAAAACTCCTTTAGTAACCATTTTCCCTTTCAGCGCAAAAAGAGCGTGCAACAATCCCACAGCAAAAGAACTGGAAGATCCCAATCCGGTATTTGCAGGTATGTCCGCAAATGTGGAAATCTCAAGCGGAATATCCATATCCATCATCTTTAAAGCTTCGCGGACAATCGGATGCTCAATATCCTCAATTCTGTCTTTAAACTCCACCTTGCTCCAATTTATCCGGAACTTATATTCTGAAATGGCTGTCTGGCGCTTAACCGCCACATAGATATATTTATCTATTCCGGTAGAAATTACCTGGCCTTCATCTTTTGAATAAAACTCCGGTAAATCGGTTCCGCCTCCGGCAAAACTAATACGAAAAGGGGTTCTTGAAATAATCATATCTTCTCCAAGTAAGGTACTGCTTCGTTTAGATTCTTAACCACAAATTCAGGCTGTTCTTGGAAACTTAAATCCTTTAAATCATTATCTTGGCCTGTGTAAACACATCCGCATCCGGCCCGGTATGCAGCCTGGCAATCCCTGGGATCATCCCCTATAAAATATGTCTTATCCAGGCGAAAAGCCCATTTACGCGAAGCCTCAAAGAAAAGCCCCGGTTCAGG
>ERZ1292633.716-Hain-H41-02um-R1-716-length-37308-cov-6_pt1 | contig 37308 bp, 39 predicted proteins | sample MGYA00564406_ERZ1292633 | MGnify/ENA primary metagenome ERZ1292633 (study PRJEB36523, sample SAMEA6512639) | groundwater metagenome | collected 2019-01-08 | study: AquaDiva: Metagenomics assemblies of 32 groundwater samples
GCCAAACAGATTTACCCTCAACCCAACCCATCAAATGCCGGGACTAAACACCTAGCGCCTGCAAGGCCAGATCAGCGTCCGCCGCCTTGTTCGACGCATCGCTATCAAGCATGACCGAGGCTTCATTAGTCATCACTTCTTTTAAGATGCCCGCAACTGACTTGCGCTTGGCAAACCACTGACGCCTGATTTTGCTGAGCAATTTGGTCGCGTCGCTTTTATCAAGCATGATCGCACGCGTTGACCAGCGGTAGGCGAAGGCCAGTCGGTTCATTTCGTCAAGAATGCCGGGGTGCGTTTCACTGGGAAAACCGATCACAGTGAGCGTGCGCAGATGTTTATCCCCCAGCCGAGGCTCAAGTCCGCCTGTCAGGGGTTCGTCAGCAAGCAGCGCGTCCAAATACATCGGCGTTTCTGGAACGCGGACGCGCTGGGTTTTGGTTGAGATGGTACTGTGAAGATAGGTGAGCGTGTCAGCATCATTTAGCCACGCCACTTCGGGCACAAAGCCTTCGATCAGTTGGAGCAATCGGTCAGTACGGTCAACAAAGCTTGCAACCTGTGCATTTGCATCAACCCCGCTTTGGGCGCGGCCCTCATAGAGCCAATTTTCAGCACGTGCCGCATCCTCGGCAGGCGGTAGCCAGAGGAGTGTTAGGAAATAGGCGCTTTCAAAATGTGCGCCTTCCTCGGCAAATTGCTCTGCGCGCTCAAGATCAACAAGGGCGGAAGCTGCATCGGGAAACACGCTCTTGGGATAATCCTGCGCTGCGCGCCTAACTGCTTCGACAAAGATCGCCCAACCAGACCCCAAACGCCTAAGCGCGTTATTCAATCGCGCTGTCGTTGCAACCAACTCCGAGGGCGTAGCTGAGTCGAGATCAGGCCCGCGAAAATGCGCAGTGCGCTGAAATGATCCATCTTTATTGAGGATTACGCCCTCGCCGATAAGCGCTGCCCACGGGAGAAAATCAGCAAGCCCTGCGGTTCGGTTGCGGTATTCGCGTAAGTGTAGCATGGGCCTGCCCTTCAAACGCGCATAAAGCTTGGAAAACGTAAGTGACGCCGTGCGACCTCGACAAATTGGGGATCGCGCTTAGCCGCCCAGACCCCGAGCAAATGGCCAACCGCCCAGACTACGAGACCAACCAGCCAAAGTCGTAAGCCAAGGCCGATGGCACCTGCAAGCGTACCGCTTGCTATTGCGAGGCCTCGCGGTGCGCCGCCGAGCAGGATGTGCTCAGTGAGCGCACGGTGAACCGGAACGTAAAATCCCGACACCATTTTTGCTTGGTTGTCGCCACTCATGCAACAAACTCCGCGCCACTGATCAGCGCGCCGCCGCCAAACGAGAAGAAGGATAGGAAGAATGAACTCGCTGCAAATGCGACTGAAAGCCCAAAGACAATTTGGATCATCTTTTTACCGCCGCCGTTCGTGTCGCCAAACGCCAGCGTCAGCCCGGTTGCAGTAATGATGATCACAGAAATGACTTTGGCGACTGGCCCTTGGATCGACTCAACGATTGATTGGAGTGGGCCTTCCCACGGCATCGACGACCCTGCCGCATAAGCCGGGGTGGCGAGCATTACCGTGACGAACCCCGATAGACAGAGTGCGCCAATGCGAGAGCGTAGGTGGGTAATATGATTGATCATTGAGCTTCTCCTTTTGAAAATGTCGGTGTGTCTGGATTGATGGCTGTGAGCTGGTAATCACCGTTCGCGCCAAGCCCTTCGACGCGCGCGAGTTCGCCCAAACGGCGGCCAGTGCCGTCACGCACCAAGACCGCGATGATGTTGATCGTTTCAGCAATGAGCGCGCGCGGGACGGTGACGACCGCCTCTTGGATAAGCTGCTCCATCCGCCGCAGCGTGCCCATCGCTGTGCCTGCATGAATTGTCCCCACGCCGCCGGGGTGCCCAGTCCCCCACGCTTTCAAAAGGTCAAGCGCCTCAGCCCCGCGTACCTCGCCGATGGGAATACGGTCAGGGCGCAAGCGCAGCGCTGAGCGGACAAGATCAGCAAGCGTTGCAACCCCGTCTTTAGTGCGCAGCGCTACCAGATTGGGTGAGGCGCATTGGAGTTCGCGCGTGTCTTCAATCAAGACAATCCGGTCGCTGGTTTTGGCAACTTCAGCCAGAAGCGCATTGGTGAGCGTGGTTTTGCCTGTTGAGGTGCCGCCTGCAACGAGGATATTTTGGCGGCTGGCAACGGCGCTCTGCAAAACGCCTGCTTGTGCCTCTGACATGATCCCAGAACTGACATAATCAGCTAGTGTAAAGACCGCGACGGCGGCTTTGCGGATCGCAAAGCACGGCGCAAAGGCAACAGGGGGGATCAAGCCTTCAAACCGCTCACCGCTCTCGGGCAACTCGGCTGACACACGCGGAGCGGCCCCATGAATTTCCACGCCGACATGATGGGCAACAAGGCGAATGATCCGTTCGCCGTCAGCCGCTGACATCAGCGTACCTGTATCAGCGAGACCTTCTCCCAATCGGTCAATCCAGAGTTTGCCGTCAGGATTAAGCATCACTTCAATGACAGCGGGATCGTCAAGCCACTGGGCAACTGCGGGTCCAAGCGCAGTGCGTAACATCCGCGCACTACGCAATGTGCCTTCAGACCTGACTTGGGTAACGCTCATATTTGGCCTCACAGCGTGTCAGGCCAAGAGCGACCTAGACAATGAGGCTGAGTAAGAGAGCCAGAAAATTGCGTGTTGCAACAGCTTTTTTGGGTCGTCGTAGGCTAGCGCAGAAAGACAGGGAAACGGCGGTTTTGTAAGATTCTGCAAAGCCTATTTTTGCAGAAGCGCTCGCCGGTAACAGTCGATCAAGCTGGGTGCGCGCAAGTCGCGCGGCGATAGCTATTTTATCCCAGAAAAATCGATTGGCGCTGAACGCGCTTTGACCTCTTTTGAGAGTTCGCGCGCAAGCCGGGGCCCAAATTCCATCTTGCGTGTGAGCGCTTCAACGAACGCCTGATAGCGGTCTTTGCCCATTGCTTGGGCTGCTGCTTGGGCGGTGTCGGGAAGCGGCGCGTTAGCGGTCAGCCAAAAGCGGATAAATAACGCAAGCGCCTCAGTCGTCACCTCAACATGATAGCCAAGTGTGTCAGCCTGACGGCTTAGACGGTCAAGCCGCCGACTTAACGCGGCCTCCATTCGCTCTGAACCATCGGGCGATAGAAACGAGGCAAGTGCTGTCTCAACGATCAGCGCCTGGCTCACGCGTTTGCGCGCAGCATAATCCGCCAGCCGCCCCGATAAATCAGGCGGCAGGCGGAAGGTATGCTTGATGCGGTTGCCGCTGCTCACAAGGGTACGCCGTCGTCAGGATCAAGCGAGACTTGGCGCGCGACTTGATCCATCTTTTGCTCAAGTGCGGCACTATTGGCCGCCTCAGCCTGCCCATTATCCTCCTCACCAAAGCTAAACTCGCTTGCGCTAGGCGTAAGGTTTGCAATAATCTCCTCATGGACTGGAAGCGCTGGTTCACGCCTTACCCCTGAATTTTGCTGGTCGCTCTCCTGCGCCGCCTCGCCGTCAATCTCAGCTGCTCCAGCCTTTGTTGGGCGAGGCTTATCGGGGCGAGGCCGTCCCGTCCAATCATCGGTTGGCGCATTTCCGTCGTTGATTGGCCCGTTGCTATTTGGCCCGTCTTCGCTTGGGCCGCCGTCTAGCCCGTCGTCGGCTGATCCGCCGCTGCTTGGACGCGGCTTTGGCGGCGGCAATATCCGTGACGATAGGCGGGGATCGATATAGTAGCGCGCTTTTTTGGCCCGGATCGGCGCCACGCCAGAAACCATCACGATTTCATCGCTATCAGGCAGTTGCATAACTTCGCCTTGTGTCAAGAGCGCGCGCGCCGTCTCCGAACGCGAGACCATCATATGCCCCAACCACGGCGAAAGCCTGTGCCCTGCATAATTTTTCATCGCGCGCAGTTCAGTCGCTGTACCAAGCGTGTCTGATATTCGCTTGGCGGTGCGCTCGTCGTTGGTCGCAAAGGCAACGCGCACATGGCAGTTATCCAATACCGAATTATTGGGGCCATAAGCCTTTTCAATCTGGTTGAGTGACTGTGCAATGAGAAAGGCTTTAAGGCCGTAGCCTGCCATAAACGCCAGCGCGCTTTCAAAGAAATCAAGCCGCCCAAGTGCTGGAAACTCATCAAGCATCAACAGCACCCGGTGGCGACGATCAGTTGAATTGAGTGTCTCAGTCAACCGCCGGCCAACTTGATTAAGGATCAGCCTGATCAACGGTTTGGTTCGGCTGATGTCAGATGGCGGCACGACGAGATACAAAGTCGCCGGCTGCGCGCCATCAACCAAATCAGCAATCCTCCAATCACAGCGCCGCGTAACCTGAGCAACAACGGGATCACGGTAAAGCCCCAGATAAGACATGGCAGTTGAGAGAACGCCCGAACGCTCATTGTCAGATTTATTCAAAAGTTCGCGCGCAGCGCTTGCGACGACAGGATGAACGCCTTGCGCCCCTAGATGCTGTGTCGTCATCATGCTCGCAAGCGTTGCTTCAATTGAACGCTCAGGGTCAGAGAGGAATGCGGCAACGCCAGCCAATGTCTTATCATCCTCAGCGTAAAGGATGTGGAGGATCGTACCGACCAAGAGCGCGTGGCTCGTCTTTTCCCAGTGATTGCGTTTTTCAAGGCTGCCTTCAGGGTCAACCAGCACATCAGCAATGTTTTGGACATCACGCACCTCCCATTCGCCGCGCCGCACTTCAAGCAGGGGATTGTAGGCCGCTGAGTCCGCATTGGTCGGATCAAACAGTAATACCGTGCTAAAGGTTGAACGAAACCCAGCGGTCAACGTCCAATTCTCGCCCTTGATATCATGGACTATGGCTGAGGCTGGCCATGTGAGCAGGGTTGGTACCACGAGGCCAACGCCCTTACCGCTACGCGTTGGCGCAAAGCACAACACATGCTCGGGGCCGTCGTGGCGCAGATAGTCATTTGCGAGCTTGCCAAGGACGACGCCTTCAGCCCCAAGCAGTCCTGCCGACTGAACTTCGCTGCGTTTTGCCCAGCGCGCCGAACCATAAGTCTGCGCGTTCTTGACTTCGCGCGCGCGCCATACTGACATACCCACCGCGACAATGATCGCAGAAAAGCCGCCTGATGCTGCGATATATCCGCCCGTTTGAAAAATGCCGGGCGCATAGGCATCAAAGCTGTACCACCACCAGAATAAATCAAGCGGATGGTAAATGGGTAGGCCTAAAAGCGAAAACCACGGCGGCCCAAGCTCAGCCTGATAAGCAAGCGCAGCGGCTGTCCACTGCGTAGCTGACCAGAGGCTAGCGAGGATAATCGAGAATACAGCGAGTATCTGTCCCCAGAGAATTTTGGTTGCGTTCATGTGTGTCACTCCTTTTTCTGCGCCGAGTGATACACGGCGATCACGCTTTGCAAGAGGCACTAAAGGTCAAGCGTAGTCTGGCGCAGAAAGACAGGCGCTAGCGTAAATCGCTATCCAGCACAGCGCTGATAAATATAGCAATCTGTTAAAGATGACGCAGGCTATTTTGAGTTTTTTCGATTAGATTGGCTGGGCTTGCAAACAGCACTTTTTGTTTGGCGAGGTGCTAACCTTCTTCTTTGTTCTTTTTAGAAGCCTGCAAGGCGCATTCCGCTAACATTGCTGCTGTTCGCGGCGCTTCGCTGGGCTGTCGAAACCCGCCGTTCATTCACGCCGCGAGTTTTGGCACCCTTTGGGCCGCTCGTAGCATTGATTGATACCTCGGTTTCATCGGATCATCCGCCGAGACGATGGATCGTATCGATCATCAGCTTCAGCGATTGTCCAGGCCAAAGCCAAAATCGCCATGCTCATCATTGAGATGAAGAGCACAATGGCTGATGCGGACAACTCTCCGGAGAGCCAGTCCCGCCAGCCGACATAAGTGATTGGAGAAAACACTAGGCTGAACCAGCACGTCGCCATACCGGCGAGGGCTCCGGTAGCCAAGGGCCATTTATTGCGACGCGGTCGGGCGGGTAGCTGTTCCATCACACGATCGCAAAAGCCGTCGTCCGGTACCGGTTCTTTGAACTGTTTGCGCAGCTCAACGTCAAAAATATCTTCCATCTCGTTGTTCATAACCCATTTTCCTCTTGAGATGTCACTTGCCAGTCCGTCAGTAGCGTGCGCAGCTTGGCTTTGCCGCGCGCCGTATGAGATTTCACGGTGCCGAGCGGCATTGCCAGCACATAGGCTGCTTCATCATGGCTCAATCCGAGCTGCACAACATGCAACAGTACATTTTGCTCGGTCGCGGACAAGCGGCGCATCGCGTGCTCGACATCGATCCGCAGTTCGGCCGCGTCACGCGGCGTCGCTCGCTGGCCGAGCGTGTCGCCATCAATGTCTTCCGCAGTCAATGACCGCTTGCGGCGGGCTTGAAGAAAGCAGGAATAGGCGATCCGGTAGAGCCAGGTGGAAAAGCGTGCCTCGCCGCGAAACTGGTGCAGTTTGCGCCATGCCAACAGGAACGTCTCCTGAGCAAGATCATCGGCCTCGGCATTGTCGCCATGAAGGAGGCGGCGCAACTGCGCGCGCACCATGCCCTGATGACGTCGCATGAGTTGTTCAAACGCGCGCCGATCATCCGTCAGTAGAACACGCACCACCAACGCATGATCGACTTGCGCTGCGGCAAGTTGATCAACCACGCATGTCATCGCGCCGGTTGAGCCACCAGCTTGCGAAGTAGCCAAGGCCGGTCATCAGCGGCAACAAGCCGAGTCCCCAAAGGCTGGCGATGCGCTGTCCGTTGTGGAGCTCAAACGGGAGAGCAAGGAACATTGCCATCAATCCGATACCGCCGCTTATCAGCACCAGCGCCCGGCGCCGATCGGCGTTGGAGACATGCGGCTCGACCAATAGATCCTGCGGCAATTCCACCCCTTTTTCCGCGAGCTGCAGCAGCGTGCGATAGCGTTCCTTCGTCAGTTCCGTGCGGTAGCGCAGGAAGATCAGGAGGATCGCAACGGGTGTCAGCATCACCACGCTAGGGATGAAAAACATTAAAAAGTCCATCAGTGTTGCTCCTGAGAAAATTGCACAAATATCAGATAGGTAAGAACGGGCGTCATGACTTTTCCCGGAGGGTGGCGAGTAGATCGGCAATGCGCTCGGCGAAGAGCCATGACTGCCCCGGTCCTTGGTTGCTGGTCAATACAACAGTGGCTCCGGTTTCCCAGACAATCGCCAAATTGGCATCTGTGCCCTCAATGCCGCCCGCGTGGCCGCGAATGTGGCACCCGTGGGAACCGCGATCGCCAAAACCGGCGGCATAAGCACCGGGACCAGTCGGCACTGCATCTTCGAACATCTTGACGAGCGTTCTAGGCTTCACCAGCTTGCCCGCGCGCAAGGCCGCAGAAAATCGTACTAAATCTGCGTTATTCGAATAGCCGCCGCCGGCCGGACTGGCATGATAGGGAGTCTTGATCCAGTCTGCCTTCCAGGCGTCGGCGAATGCACCCTCGCGGTAATAGCCGACGGCGAGTTTGGGCACGATATCGTCCACACGGTCGAACCCGCTCGCAGTCATGCCTGCGGGCGCGAACACATGGCGCTGGATGTAATCGAAATACTTCTCTCCTGAAGCGTTCTCGATGATGCTGCCCAGCAGCATGTAGCCCGCATTGCTGTAGCTCCACTCTCCGCCCGGTTCGCCGACCTTGGGCTGGCGGGCAATCAACCCAAGATAGTCTGCGGGATCGACGAACTTTTCCCGCTGCTCAAAGATTTCTGGAACCAGAAAATCGCCAAGCCCGGACGTGTGATGCAGGAGTTGCCACACGGTAATTTTGCTCGCCGTCGCTTGGTCTGGATATTCCGGAACCCGCAACGCCAATGTGTCATTCCATGATAACTTCCCGGCCTCGACCAGTTGGGCAATGGCGACAGCCGTGAACATCTTGTTTATCGAACCTATGTGGAATTTCGTCTGGCGATCCGCCGGAATGTTGAAGCGGCGCTCGGCGAGGCCACGACATTCGTCGAAGATCGTTTTTGTGCCGTCGCTCACCGTCACGCATCCGGAAAAATCTTTGGTCCGCACGAGTTGATCCAACGCAGCCTTGGTGAGCCGGGTGATCTCAGCCTGCGTCGCGGCGGTTTTAGGCCAGGCAGAAAAGAGCGTGGGATCATCGACTGGCACCATATCGACCATGGCCAGCTTTCCGGGCTGTTCCAGATCGGGGAGCAGCACGAGCGCGACTCGTTGGCCGGTCCGCCGCCCTTTGATGGTCACGACGAGCATCCCGGGCGGTCCTTGTGTTCGCGCATCGACAAAGTCGACCCCGCCGCTGTCACGCACTGCTACGGCAAGCTGCTTGAGAACGGCGGCCCGCGCATCGGCGTCGACCGACGTGGACAGGATCGTCGGTGCCCATTGCTGGATGCTCTCAGGGGAATCGGCATTGATATGCGCGATCACCGCCCTGCCGATCTTGCCCGCGACCGTATATGGGATGGTTGTGCTTATAGGATCAGCGCTGACGGATGAACTGGCGACGGTGGCGCTGAACGCGAGGATCGGAGCCAAAAGCGACGATACGAACAGAGCGGGCCGGATTGATAGCTTCATTTTCGACATTCCTCTGGAGGCCATATGGCGGGTGGGATAGATTTCGATAGGTTAGATGCAGCCTCGAACGCATTTGGATGCAGCGAATTTTTGCGGCGGACATTGAGCGCTTGGTCAGGCCGTGTGTCGGCGTGCAAATTGACGACTGGCAGCGCTAACACTTCTGCCAGTAGGTCAGTGATGCGAATGCGCAATAACAGGCCATAGAGTTGAGCCTTGAGATACTCCGCCTCCTCCGATACCCCGTTGCGGAGCGGCGATATTTTCAACCCGCCGCCATCAAGAATGGCGTCGGGTAGCGTACCACTCAGTGCTTTCTGGTTGACCTCTGCCAGACTGGATGAAAGCCGCTGGCGGCGATCCTTGAGCTAAGTTTTGCAACAGCAACGGGAACCATCTGATCGGCCAGCATCGTCTCGAAAACCGGCTTAGGGAGCAGATAATCGGTGAGGTTGCGATAGGCTCTGCTCCCCTCGACCCAGATTGCGCCTGAGCGACTGCTGGATCGAGCGCGAGAAGCTACCGGTCGGCAAGGGCTCTGCAGTGCGGGCATACAGAACCATCATCGATCTGAACGAACACCGGTGTTTGCTTCTTCTACGATCCTATGCCTTCAGCCCCAATACGCAAAACCCGTTCCCGAAGGGGTCACTGCAAAAAGCGACTGGTGGGTGCCCATTGCCTTCGAACTTCCTCTCGCATTGAGCTCCCGCGTCGAGTGCCCGCGAGATAAACTCGTCGAAGTCATCGACATGAAAATCGATATGCACCGGCGTCCAATGCCGTTCATATCGGCGTACATCGACTGAGCCTTCGGCGGGCTTGCTGCCTGCAGACTTTTCCATCAGCCCCAGCTTGGACGAGCCGCATTGGAGGATGGCATAGGAAACGATCGGCCGAGTTACCTCTGCCATGCCCAAGGCATCTCGGTAGAAGTGCAACCCTTCGTCGAGCGAAGGGACATCAATCGTTACCATATAGTGCATTTACTTCTACCCTTCTGGTGAAACGCTAAGCAGCTCAAGCACACCGCAGCGCTTAACTGTCCGTCGTCATACCGATAGCTAATCTACCGGCTTATGCCCAAAACTCAACACGCGGTGCAGTTTCCATGCGCCGCCATTCCATTGCCAGACCATAGCGAAGCCTGCACGGCCGACCAGTTTTTCTGGGCCATCGCCTTGGCGTTCGTAAAAGAGATGCTCGCCCACCTCCATGGCACCAAAGTCAGGGACGGGGTCGACATGTAGGCTTTCGGTCACCAGTACACGACGACTGCGCCAAGCATCTGGGGCTTTGCGCGCTTCACAGTTTTTCGCATATTCCGCGATAAATTGCGTGCCCGATGTCGCCACCAACCCTGCCTTGTCATGGTAGAATTCAAGGCTGCTGCTGACCATGGGGCGCAGCTTTTCTGGATTACAGCCGATGAAGAACAGCCCGAATAGGTCAGTATCGGCGATGCGGATGGCCTCGGTCAGCGCCGGGCCTTCAGCCATTGGCGCGGGTACGGACGGACCGGCAATCGCTGCGCAGAACGGAAGAGCGAGGGCGGCGGCGGTCAAGGCAAGACGAAACATCAGATTCTCCAAGCTGTTATAGTTATATAATACAGTGCCCGTAACTATCGTCAATGGTGCATTGTCATCTGGATTTGATAGATGATAATTTGGCTTGGAGGCCGTGCCAACGTCTCTGCAAGCCAGCTCTCTTCGGGAAGTCAGACTTGGCTGGTGTGTCAAACCGCCCCAAGGATGTTGTGGCAAGGCCTGCGCCTTCGTGAGTGAGCAGCGTGCCGAAGACGCAGCTACGTTCATTGCAAACCTGCTGCTTCCGAGGGATCGGTTGGCGAGATTGGCGCAACCTAGCGATGCTGCGCATGTCGCCCATTTAGCTAGATTTCTCAGAAACGATACTCGAGTCATCTTTGCGGCGTCACGCTTGGCCAACCAGCCCACTTTAAGAGCAAGCCGACATCTGTTATGATAAAAGCAACCACGCTTGGTGTTCACGCCGTAATATAATTGCACCATCGTCGTTCAGATATTTGCATCACGTCCTTTAGGCTGCTGACGTGTATAATAAATTTTTTTGATACGTTTCAGTTATGCCAACAATAAAAGTGATCGTCGCGCGATGAGTTCAGGCCACAACAGGGTCGAAAATGAATATGTCGCGTTGCTCAGTGAGGGGCAGCGCGATTGCCTCCGTTTGGTCTTTCAGCACCGTTCATCAAAACAAATCGCCCGTGAACTTGGCATCTCCTCACATACAGTTGATCAACGACTCAAGGCAGCTATGCGGATATTGCGTGTCAGCGCGCGCATTGACGCAGCCCGGATACTCGCTGCGTATGAGAAGGACGACCCATACCAATCGCTGGTACACCAATCCCCGGGCATTGCCCAACGCAGCAGCCCGGCCATGATGCTCCCACCAATTGACTATCGGGAGCTTCACCCAACTGACATTGATGGAAACGCTGTTCATGACGTGGTTGCTTCAGGGCAATCGCTCCGTGACATGACTTCACCATCATCCAGTTGGCCGCTCCCAATGTATGTGGGAGAGCGAAATGACCTGAGCCTTATATACCGTCTGGGTTGGATTTTTGCGATTGCAGCTACCGCAGCCCTTGCCTTTGGTATGATCCTCGCGGGACTTGATGCGCTCGCTCGACTTATCTGAAATCATACCAGTTTCCAGCATTCACTAATGAGAAACGTGTCGGACCTTCCGGCATGGGAGGAGAAAAGTATGCTCAAACAACGTAAAGATGCCGCTCAATATGTGGCTGATCGCCTCATGGCCGCCGAACTAGCCATTGATTGCGCACTCACGTGCACCGCAGAGTTAAGTGGAAGCATTCCGAAGGCACGTATTGATGCAAATCTTGCCGCTGAAGTTGGACAAGAGGCGCTTGAGCAAGCAAGTCATACCTTCGTCTCACTGGTTGCAGCAAGGCGCAATATCATCAACACCCACCGAGAGCTTGCACATACCAGAGATCAAATAGGCCTACGCGAAGTAGCTCTCGGTGGGCTTATGGACAAGCCGCCAATGGCGAAGCATATCAGACATCTTGCCATAGTTTCAAATGATTCCGACCGCGCGGCCTAAGACTGTGACCTACATCCTTGACCGGAGCATGAGAACATGATTCGGTCAGGATCCTATGCACAAACTCATCTATCTTACCACCCTCTTGATCATTTGCGGATTTGCGCTGTGGCGTGGTGGAAGACCGGAACGCTTGGCAGCCCTCATCATGATTGCTGGTTCGCTTGCAAGCGTGCCAGCCGCCGCACTTGTCGCTGCGACATGGCTTACTCCAGAACTTGGTATATTGGGAGTCGATCTTATCGTGCTTGGCTTGTTCATCGCCCTTTCGTTGTGGAGTGACAGATTTTGGCCGATGTGGATGACAGGTTTTCAACTCACCAGCGTAGCAATCCATCTTGCAACGATGGCGGAGCTGACCATTGTCCCCAAAGCCTACGCGATGGCACAAGCGTTTTGGGCCTACCCAATGCTCGCAACACTTTTGATCGGTACGTGGAACGTGCATCGCACAGCGAAGAAGAAGATGGTGAGCGACAATTAAGTCGATTGTTGCGGGCGGTTTGTGGAGATGACGCTCCGGGGTTAGCGCGCAGACTCATTGCTGAATACGGATCACTTGCCGCAGTGTTTTCAGTACGCCGCGACCAATGTAGCCGTATCGTCAAAGATACCGTTGCCGCAGAATTTTTATCAGATGTGAGTGAGAGTTTTGCATCAGCGCTTCGCTTTGAAGTTGAGCGCGCGCCAATCATCACCTCATCGCAGACCTTGGTTGATTATCTGCACTTGGCTATGGGGTGCGCATCGTCCGAGCAATTTCGTGTCCTGTTTCTCAATTCAGCCCATGCCTTAATCCGCGATGAGGTGATGAGTGCAGGTAGCGTCACGCACGCCCCTGTGTTCCCGCGTGAGATTATCAAGCGCGCGCTTGAATTGGGGGCCGCTGCCATTATTCTTGTGCACAATCACCCATCAGGCGATCCGCACCCAAGCAAAGCGGACATTGACATGACGCACAAGATTGCGAGTGCCGCACGGTGCATGGATATTGCCATGTGCGATCATATCATCATCGCGCGCATGGGGTGGGTCAGCTTTCGTGCGCTTGGGTTGTTGTAGACATACGATTGCAACATTTTGCCCCTCCTATGCTTGTTAGCACAAGTTTCATTCACATTTCGCTGGTAGTCTCCTATTATAACGGGACGAAAAAAGGGATATCCCCTATGCCGCACGATATGGATCATACAACGACGTTGGAACACCACTCGAGTATTGAATCGGTAAAATCTGATCTTATGCGTAGCCTAACGACGCTCGACACACTTGGGCTTGATCATGCTGCAATCTATGTCGATCAGGCGCTATGGTCGCTTATGTCAAAGGACGAAAAGAAAGTAGCCACGGCTCAAGCGAACACCTCGTTTGAGGAGGTTTTAGACAAGCGGGTGTTGACGACGGTTTGAAGTCGCGATTTTCAATGTGATCTCAGAGTCTGTTTGGAAAATCATGGATGAGCGTTTCGTCGTAGCATATTTCCGCCCATGGCGACGAGGATCATGGCGTGTGAGACGTCGATGCGCTTCTCGTAATCACGGACAAGTCTGCGCCATCTGATCATCCAGCCGAAGGATCGTTCGACGACCCATCGGCGCGGCAGCACTGTGAAGCCTTTCTGGTCATCCGAGCGGCGGATGATCTCGATAACGAAATCGAGGTAACTGGCCTTATCCATCAGCTTGAGCCGGTCATAGGCTCCATCGGCAAAGAAGTGTTTCACAAAGGGCCAGCGTTTGCGGATGCCCTCAAGGATGACCTGCGCGCCTGCACTGTCGGAGATATCGGCATTGGTCAGGTTGACCATCAGCAAGCGCCCGTCAGTATCGACCGCGATATGCCGCTTGCGTCCGACGATCTTCTTGCCAGCATCGTAACCCCTTGTTTCTGCATGAGGAGCCTTCACCGACTGGCTGTCGATCACGCCCGCGCTCGGGCTTTGTTCACGCCCTTGCCGTTTGCGATCCAGCATCAGTTCGATGTCGTGGATCGTCTGAAACAGGAAACGTCGCGCAAGTTCCCGGAACCAGCCATAAACCGTCTGCCAAGGCCCGAAATGGATCGGCAGCATCCGCCACCCGCACCCCGAGCGCACCAAGTAGCGCACAGCGTTGATCACCTCCCGGAAGTCCACTTCCCGAGGACGGCCACGCCGCCCAGGACTGGGCATCAGCGGCGCAATCCGCTCCTACTCCTCGTTCGTCAAATCACTCGGATAGCGCTTCGTCTTGCGCTCAATCCTCAAAATCCGCCCTCGGCTCGCATCAGTCCACATTCAAACCATGAATCAGACTTCAACACAGTTGGGAAACCCTCAATAACCATTTTCCAAACAGACTCTTAGCTCGGTCAACATATTAGGGATATTGCTGTGTTGTGGTTGGTGACGATCCGGTAGTATTGACGATATCAATGTCATTTGCCACGCAGCAGTTCTGCGAATTGCAAAGCGAATCGGTGTGCGTCGCCGGGCCAGCGTGCCGAAACATAATTGCCATCAGTGACGACGAACGAAGCGCTTTGATCGCTCATTGTGTCGCGAGCTAGCCCTGATGTTTTGCGCCGAAAAGCAGGGTCAGTCGGCGGCACATCCAGAAAATCAGATGGTTTTTCAAGCGAGCGAATAATTTCATGCTCGACTGACATATATCCCACAGGCTCGCCCGCTGCTTCGCGGTAGGTGCGGTAGTAGAAGGGGTCCCAAAAGCGGATAATTTTGCCGAGCTTCGCCGCCGAACGCTCAAAGTTCCAGGTCAGCGCCGTCGTTTTCCGGCCAAAAAGCACCGAACGCCCCGTTGCCGGATTTATGCTGCGCGCGGGGATAAGCGCCCCGTGACAAATCGCGCCTATGGGCTTATCGGCGCTGAAGAATTTCACAACATGTTGTTGCAGGAGCGGGCTTTCAAGATAGGCTTGGATACCACGTGCCCGGTGGCCGCCGGGGAGAAGCAACCCGTCAAAGTCGCCCTCGCGAAGGCTGTCCCATTGCAGCGGTTTTCGAAAGGCTTCAGTCTCAATCATCGCCCTATACGCGCTAAGCCCATCGCTGTTGGCCCGCAGCAATCGTCCGATAAGTGGCAGTTTTTTGAGACCGGGAATCAGCCCCCATAAATCAAGGCCTTCGCCCGTAATCATGATCTCATCGGCCTGACCCGGGTGACCGTCAGGAGTAGCGAACGACACTTCATGGCCCAGCTCGCTCAAAACCTTCCAGGGAACCGCGACTTCCGTTGGATCAAAGTCGAGACTGGGGATCGGGATGATGATTTTGGCCATTCCCCCATTTCATGCTCGCTCAGTGTGAGAAGTCAATCGCCGTAGCTAAGAAGGCATCAAAAAATGCGAACCGACGCAGTGCTCATCATCGTCAAGCGCGGTGCGCCAATGCGTGGCTTCGATGTTGGCTGCTTCCGCTAAAATTCTGTCGAAAAAGTCGCCTTCCCAAAGGGTGACGAAATTTACTTCCGATCTATTCGACGCATTTGGAATTATGATTCAAAAGTGCGGGCTACCAGATTAAATTCTATCCATTCAGCGTAATAAAATTAGGCGCGCTGACTTTTTCAACACAATTGCTAACATTTCCGCCGTTCGCGTTGCTGATTGAGAACCTCAAACTCGCCATTCATTAATCATCGCACGGACGGCGGTCTCGCGCCACGATGTTGCCGCCCATGTCTGTCATCAGAACATATGGTTGATTGTTGTGCAGTTACGGGCCAACAAGTGCGAAGCCAAGGTGTGAGAGATTTGATGGATATGGGATTTTCAGCTCGAAGCCTGTTGGCGCTTTGCGCAACCTTCGCTTGTGGGGTGTCGCCCGCATTCTCGGCACCGGTGCGCTATTATAGCGGCGGAGACGGCTTGCCTTTTTCCGAAGCTGTGCAAGTTGGCGACATGCTGCTTCTCGCAGGGCAGATCGGTGTTGCTCCCGGTGCCAAGTCTGTGGTTCCCGGCGGCATCGAAGCTGAAGCCCGCCAGGCGATGGAGAATATCGGCGGCATATTGAAACGGCGCGGATTGACGTTTGACGCGGTGGTGAAATGCACCGTGATGCTCAGTGACATCAAGGATTGGCCTGCATTCAATACGGTCTATGTTGGGTATTTCAAGCCAGACCGGATGCCCGCTCGCAGTGCCTTTGCCGCTTCCGGCCTAGCTTACAATGGCAAGGTCGAAGTTGAATGCTGGGCGCATAGTCCTGCCAAGCAACGTTGACACTGACAGCGCTACCCATATGCCACGATTGACCAAGCGACAGTTTTTGGGCGCAACTGGGGCAACTCTCGTCGCGGCTGCGGTTGGTGGCTATTTCGCGTTCCGTCCAAATCCGGCACCGATCGGTTTTGCAGTGTCGCCAGACGAACTGGCGGCGGCGCGCGCGCTCCTCGCCAAATACCCGTCGATTGATGCGCATGCCCATCCAGGTCGGCTATTCATGCGCGGGGCCGAGAACGTATCGGGCAAAATATATCTCGCGACTTGGCTCGGCACCTTCGAACAGGATACAATCCGCGACATGAAGGCGGGCGGACTGACTGCTGCCGCCTTTGCGGCCGTGTCGGATTTCCAGACGCTTGGATTTCAGGGAGAGGGTCTGGCAGCGGTCCGCGCTTTTGAACCTGGTGAGGCCTGGGCAAGCTACAAGCGCCAGATCGCCAATCTCCAATCATTGGGCGAAAGCGGGCTCGTCTATCCGATCAAGGCGCTTGGTGATTTTGAGGCAGCGCGCAAAGCGGGAATGCCCGGTGCACTCCTCACCGTAGAGGGCGGCGATTTCTTTGAAGGCAAGCCCGAGCGCGTTGCAGCGGCCTATGCTGACGGGGTGCGCTCGGTCACGCTGATGCATTACCGCAACAATGAGCTTGGCGACATAATCACCGGCAAGCCATTGCATGGGCGGCTGAGCGATGCCGGGGTCGCCGTCGTCAAGGCGATGAACGCGGCCGGAATGCTTATTGATGTTGCACATGCGTCCGAAGCGACGGCGTTTGGCGTCATCAAGGCATCGGCTAAACCCGTCATGGCCAGCCATGTCCATATTCATGGCGGGAAGGTCGAACATCCCCGCTTTATCAACCGCGACCTAGCCAAGGCCGTTGCACAGGCCGGCGGCGGGGTCATCGGTGCCTGGCCCGCTGGCATTGGGATCACCGACCTTGCGGGTTATGTCACACGAACATTGGAGCTGGTCGACGCAATCGGTATCGATCATGTTTGTATGGGGACCGACATGGATGCCAACTATAAGCCGGTGTTCGATACCTATGCCAATTTGCCATATTTTGTCGCGGGCTTGCGTCAGCACGGCTTACATGACGAAGAAGTCGCCAAACTGGTCGGAGGGAATTTTTTGCGGGTGTTCGACTTGGCATAGCTGACATCGCCAAGCAGCGAGGCCTAGGACAAAGCTGCTGTTCAAGAACCTAGGAGAAAGCGTCGTCGCAAGCGGACCTAAATTCATGGTCCGGCTAAGGCTGCATTTCGGCCGGGAAGGGTCGGTCCAATGTCGGATGCGGCATGTTGGAATGCTGACGTTCGAGCAGCCGGCACATTGGACGCGCTTACGCCAATCTTGCCGGCTTTCTCGATATCCGAGCCGCTCCCAGCCCCCCATTCGTTTATCTGCTCCATCGGCGTAAGCGAGAGCGCGGATGTCGCTGGCATTCACATTCGCTTCGATTTCAGTCGATCCGTGACTGCCCGGAGCATCCACATCCGCGCTGGTCCGGGCTGGCAATCTTTGCGCCACAAGGCGTTGAACCCATAGGCCATGCCAGGCGCTTCGGGGATCGACAACTTGATCAGGCGACCAGCATGCAGATCGTTGGCTACTGCATGGTGCGGCATGTTGCCCCAGCCAATCCCCTCGAGTAGAAACGCGTGCTTTGCGCCAAGATCGGCGAGCCGCCAGGTCCGGGCACTCAGCACTGAAAAATCCCGGCCCGCGGTAAGCGCCGAACGATCGGTCAGCACAAGCTGGCGGTACTTCCGGCTGACGCCGGGAACTATGGACGCCATCTGGGCGAGTGCATGGGATGGCGCGGCGACCGGCACGAGTTCAACCTCGCCGATCGCCATCCTTTCCAGCGCGGGATCTTCAATGATCACCGGCCCGCCAATTCCGAGGTTGGCTCGCCCATCAAGGACCAGTGCCGCGATGGCCCCCAAGGCTTCAACATGCAGCCTCAGTTCGACCGTCGGGAACACTTGCTCGAATTCGCGAAGGATGCTCGCGACCTCTGCGGTCGGATACATGACATCGACTGCCAGGGTAAGTTCGGGTTCCAACCCCTGGTTGTAGCTGCGCACGCCGGCGACAAGGGCATCGACATCGTCGGTCACGGCCCGGGCATTGGCCAGCATCGCCTTGCCCGCTTCGGTCAGGATGGGCCGGCGGGAGCCTTCGCGATCAAACAGCGTGATCCCAAGCTGCGTTTCCATGCTGGCGATCCCGTAGCTGACAACCGAGATCGCGCGTCCGAACCTGCGAGCCGCGCCATTGAAGCTGCCTTCGTCCACCACCGCCAGGAACAGGCGGATCTGGTCAAGGGTTGGCTGTCCTACATCCATTGTTCAACTTTCTTGTAGATTTTGATAAGTTTTATCGGAATTTTCAGATCGAATGGCAAGGTCTAGTTTCACCCCAATCCCTGAACAGATGGATTGGACAAGACATGATCGAACTTCGCCCCTTCACCAGCCTTGGCGCTGCCCACCACGGGTGGCTCGACGCCAGGCACCACTTTTCGTTTGCGGACTACCATGATCCTGCCCGAACCACTTGGGGCAGCCTCAGGGTTTGGAACGACGATACCATTGCTGCCCAGACTGGCCTCCCGCCGCATCCGCACCGCGACATGGAAATCATCACTTACGTGCGCAAGGGCGCGATTTCCCATCGCGACAACCTCGGCAATGCCGGACGGACGGTGGCCGGAGACGTTCAGGTGATGTCTGCGGGAGCCGGCATTCAGCACTCGGAATACAACCTTGAGGACGAGGAAACCCAGATCTTCCAGATCTGGATCATCCCCAACGCTCGCGGTCATGCGCCAAGCTGGGGCACTCGTCCCTTTCCTAAAGCGGACCGCGCAGGAAAATTCGTGGCGCTCGCTTCTGGTTTCGCTGACGGTGACGACGCCCTTCCGATCCACACCAACGCCCGCGTGCTGGGTGCGTCGGTCAGGGCGGGCGAGACTGTCCGATACGAACTGACGCGCGATCGGCATGCCTACCTCGTTCCCGCAACTGGCCGCGTCCGGATCGGCAACACGCAAGCCGATTGCGTCGAGGCCGGTGCGCGCGATGGCGTCGCCATCACCGATGTCGAAATCATTGAAATCACGGCGTTGGAGGACAGCGAACTCGTCCTCGTCGATGCCGATTGACCGTCAAACACTTCAACAAGGAACCGAACCATGACTGCTATCACCACCAATTCCGTTTCGTCCGCCGCGATCCCGGCGCAGAGCGCCGCACTGCTCGCTGTCTCCGGTCGCGTCATGCTGGCGGCGATCTTCGTGCTCAGCGGCTTCAGCAAGATCGCCGACCCTGCCTATACACTGGGCTACATCAACAGCGTTGGCCTGCCGCTGCCGTACCTGGCCCTGGCCGGCGCCATTGCCGTCGAGGTGTTCGGCGGATTTGCGCTCGCTCTCGGCTTTCGTACCCGGCTTGTGGGCCTAGTCCTTGCCCTGTTCAGCGTTGTCACCGCGCTGGTGTTTCATTCTGCGCTGAGCGATCAGAACCAGTTCATCCACTTCTTCAAGAACATCGCCATGGCGGGCGGCCTGCTGCAAGTCGCTGCCTTCGGCCCCGGGCGCTTCGGCATCGACCGGAGCTGATCCCCTTCAACAACGCATCCAAGGAGGCGGGCAGCCCGTTGCTGCCCCCTTCACTCAAGACAGGAGATACCCATGGAAATCCGCAATGCACACCCCCGCGTCCTGCCCTTGATCGCTGAGCGCTGGTCCCCGCGCGCCTTTGATGGTTCGGCGGTCCTCGAGGACGATCTGGACGTGATCCTGGAAGCCGCCGCCCTTGCCCCATCGGCGTTCAACTACCAGCCTTGGCGCTTCCTCTATTCTCACCGCGACGATGCCAACTGGGGATTGTTCCTTTCGCTGCTCATTCCCTTCAACGCGAGCTGGGCCAACGGGGCCGGTGTTCTGCTGTTCATTGTTTCCGACAGCGTGATGCTGCAAGGCGATGAGGCGAACCCATCGTACAGTCACAGCTTCGATGCGGGCGCTGCTTGGGCACAAATGGCCCTGCAGGCAACGGTGCTCGGTTATCACGCCCATGGCATGACCGGCATCGACTTTGATCGCATCAGGACGGAGCTGGCCGTGCCCGACAGCTTTCGGATCGAAGCCGCAGTCGCGATCGGACGTCGCGGCTCGCCAGAAATACTGCCCGAAGGCCTCCGCGCCCACGAAGTGCCAAGTGGCCGCAAGCCGGTGTCCGACTTGGCCAATGCAGGCTCGTTCGCATCATTGCTGCGCCCCCAGTGATCTCGGCAGCGTCGGCACCTCCGGGGACGACCAACCTCAGTTCTCTTAACCAGATCCAACATTCGCGAACATTCCGGACATCAAATGGACCAAGATCGCACTCTGAAAGCTGCCGTAGGTTCATTTTTCCTTGCATAGGTCGAGTTTGCAATTTTCACGGCACGACGAGACGGTAACCAATCCCGGGTTCATTTTGCAGCAGCACCGGATTCGCTGGGTCGGCTTCCAATTTGAGTCGTAGCCCGCGCATGGCAACGCGCAGATATTCGACATCATCGATATGCGCATCGCCCCAGACCGCGCGCAGAAGGTGGACGTGCGTGATCACGCGTCCAGGATAGCGCGCCAGTTCGGCGAGCACCGCAAATTCCTTGCGCGTCAGTCGCACGTCTTCGCCGTCGCGCGATATCCGGTGTGCGAGCGTATCGATCTGGACCCGGCCTGCCGCAATCTGGCCGTTGGCGGTCGCGTTTGCCGAACGGTGGCGCAACGCGGTCCTGATTCGCGCCAGCAGCTCTTCAGTATCGAAGGGTTTGACGACATAATCATCGGCACCGAGATCGAGCGCCGCAACCTTTTCTGCAGTTGCATCGCGGGCGGTCAGCACGATCACCGCGCGGTCCATCGCCTTGATCAGCGGGACCAATTCTAAGCCATCCCGATCAGGCAAGCCAAGATCAAGGAGCACCAGTTCGCAGCCTTCCCGCGCCGCGTGTTCGAGCGCTGCTTTGGCCGTCTCCGCTTCACTGACCGTCAGGCCCGCCCGCTCGACTGCACCGCGCACAAGGCGGCGTATCGCGGCTTCGTCGTCAACAATCAGGACATGGGCCGTCATGCCTCTGGCTCCTCAGTGGATGCCTTGCGAAGCAATGAAGCAGGCCAGAAAATCTCAAAACGCGAACCCTCTGTTTCGGTGCGGTTTGCGGCAGCAACGCGCAAACCCATCGCATCAGCAAAGCCTTTGACGATGGCAAGACCCAGCCCGGTTCCGCCTGCCATGTCGCCACCCTCGACGCGGGCGAACCGGTTAAACAGCGCCGCTTCGCCCCCTGACGGCAGCCCGGGGCCATTGTCGATGATGGCCAACGTCAGCCCATCGGGAGAGCGTCTGCCTTCGACGATGATCGACGTTTGGCTTGGCGCAAATTTCGCGGCATTGCCGATCAGGTTGACCAGAATATGCTGCAACATACGCGGGTCAGCTTCAACGAGAGGAAGGTTTGACGGCACATCCAGAACCAGTTTGTGCGCGACCAATTCTGCCTTCAAATCTTGTGCCGCTGCGACAACGGCATCGGTCAGATCGATAACATCGTGCCGCACGACGAGCGCATCGGCCTCGATCCGTGTCATCTCGACCAGATCGTCGAACACCCGCCGCAAGCGGCGCGCTTCGGCTTTCAGAGTCTTTGATGTGGCATTGTCGCCATGTTCAGCCGACAGCGCATCGGCTGCGGCAACGACGGCGGTAAGCGGCGTCTTCAGGTCATGGCCGATGGAGGACAACAAGGTCGCCCGCAGATCGTCGCGTTGCTTGAGCGCGTCAATATTGCGTGCCTGTGATTCCAGTTTGATACGTTCATGGGCGAGTGTCGCCTGCCCAAGCAGTGTCGTGAACAATATCCGTTTATCAGGCGGGATTGGCGGGCCGCTTCCGTTACTGCCAACCGCAAGCACCGCCAGCACACCAAGCGAGGTGATTAGCGGGTGGAACTGCCAGTCGCTCGCTGCGAGCGTTCCGGTATCGCGACCCGTCGCCTCGCCGCGATCAAGCGCCCATTCGGCTGCGGCCACATCGATCGGACCGAGCGGAGACTGACCTTTTTGACCGCCGATGATGGCGATTTCTGTTCCCTTTCGCGTGATCAGCAACGTCGAAACATCCAGCATGGCCGCGATCTCTTCGCAGACCGCTGCGCCAGTTCCCTCTTCATCTGCAACTGCCGCAAGTTGCTGTCCAAATGCTGCAATCGCCGCATTTTCGGCGGATGTGCGCGCGCCGATATTGGCTTCGCGCTTCAACCTGCCCGTCAATTGGCTGGCCACGATCGCAACGCCTGTAAGCACCAAAAAGGTTATCGCATTTTGCGGGTCGCTGATGGTGAAGGTGTAAATCGGCGGCAGAAAGAAGAAGTTATAGGTAAGCGCAGCGGAAATGCTCGCGATGAGAGCGGGGCGCAGACCGAAAAGCGTTGCCGTCGCAATGACTGGAATCAGGTAAAGCAGATCGACCGAATTGGGGCCGATCCACGATGCGACGGCCACCGCCACGCCGGTTGTGGCGGCTACCAGCGCCAAACCGATGCTGGTGCCTGACCAGTTAAAGGGCCTCGCGCTGCGCTCTTCGTCATTTGCCGCGTTCGAACCTTGCGATGTCGGCATGACGTGCACCGCTACACCGTCGAGCCCGCGCACGAGCTGATCGACAACCGAGCCGTGGCGCAACTCGAACCACCAGCTTCGCCGGGATTTGCCGATGACGACCGCCGTCGCTTTGGCTTCTGCGATATGCGCCCGCAGCCCTTCGACAACCGACGCCGCCGGAATGGTAGCCAGCGTCGCACCAAGTTCTGCCGCCAGTTTGAGCGCAGCCGCAATCCGGTCGCGTGCATCGCTGCCAAGCGTCGCGCTGCGCGGCGTTTCCACCGTCACTGCCGTCCACCGCGCGCGCATCGCGTCGGCCAGGCGTTTGGTTGACCGGATCAAGGCTTCATCGCCGGGTTGGTCGCCAACCGCCACGACCAGCCGTTCACCCGCCGCCCAATTGCCGACTTCGCCTGCGATGCGGACATGATCGAGCATTTGCAAATCGACCGCTTGTGCGGCCCGTCGCAACGCCAGTTCGCGCAGCGCCGACAGGTTCGATTTGGAAAAGAAATGGCCAAGCGCCCGCGTGGCTTCGTGCGGGATATAGACCTTGCCCGCCTTTAACCGTTCGATCAGTTCATCGGGTGGAAGATCGACGACTTCGATTTCGGCATCGTCGAGGATGGCATCTGGCACCGTTTCGCGCACCCGCACCCGCGTGAACCCGGCGACCACATCGTTCAGGCTTTCGACGTGCTGGATATTGAGCGTCGTCAGGACATCAATCCCCGCGTCGCGCAATTCCTCGATGTCCTGCCAGCGTTTGGGGTGTCGGCATCCCGGTGCATTGCTGTGCGCAAATTCATCGATGAGCGCGATGGCCGGCTTTCGCGCAATCAAACCATCGAGATCGAGTTCGGTCAGCATGTGTGCGCCATGTACGATTGTGAGTCTCGGCAGGACTTCGAAGGGCGCGACCAGTGCCTCAGTGTCGGCACGACCATGCGTTTCAACGATGCCGACGACGACATCCTTACCCTGTTTGAGGAGATCAGCGCCTTCGCGCAGCATTTCAAACGTCTTGCCCACGCCAGGGGCAGCCCCGAGTATGATCTTCAATCGGCCACGCGTTTCCTTCCGCGCCAGTTTGAGCAGCGCTTCCGGGGATAGGCGATTATTCTCCGACTTGATCACTATAGCGGTTTAGCGGAAATTCGATCAACTTGTCGATTGAGCTTCAGCACGTTGACGCGTGGTTCGCCGATAATGCCGAACAGCGGATATTCAACCGACCGCTCAACGACCGCCCGGAGCGATTGCGGGGTCAGACCGCGCGCACGGGCGACACGATCGACTTGGGCAAAAGCCGCCTCGGGACTGATATGGGGGTCAAGCCCCGAGGCGCTAGTGGTGACCAGGTCAGGCGGGACAGAAACCCCGGTCATTCCTTGAGCGCGCGCATCCTCGACTCGCGCTGCAATGGCGTCGCGCAAATCCTGCGAACCCGGTGCAAGGTTGGTCGCGGCGGACGCAGACGCGTCGTAGCCATCACCGGCAGCCGAGGGACGTGAATGGAAATAGCGCGGCTGGGCAAAACCCTGCCCGATGAGTTCGGAACCGACGATGGTGCCGCGCTCGCTAATCAGGCTGCCATTTGCCTGCGCTGGAAACGCCGTCTGCGCGATCCCGGTAATGGCGAGCGGATAGGCAACGCCCGTCAGCAGCGTCAGCAAGAGGAGCAGCATGAAGGCGGGACGGAGACTGTTACGAATTTCTGTAAGCATGATCGTGGTGCCTTTACGCGCGGAGCTAAGCAAGGTTCAGGCCGGTGACGGCCATATCGATAATCTTGATGCCGACGAACGGCGCGAGCAGCCCGCCTACGCCGTAAATGGCGAGATTGCGGGCAAGCAGACTGCCTGCGCTGGCGGGGCGATAGGCCACGCCTTTCAGCGCAAGCGGCACCAACGCGGGGATGATTAGCGCGTTGAAAATGATGGCCGAAAGGATCGCGCTTTCCGGGCTGCCGAGCTGCATCACATTGAGCGCGCCCAGCCCCGGATAGAGCACAATGAAAATGGCGGGGAGGATCGCAAAATATTTGGCGACATCGTTCGAGATCGAGAAGGTCGTGAGCGCGCCGCGTGTCATCAGCAATTGCTTGCCGAGGCCGACAATCTCGATGAGCTTGGTCGGGTCGCTGTCGAGATCGACCATATTGCCCGCCTCGCGCGCCGCCTGTGTGCCGGTATTCATCGCTACGCCGACATCGGACTGTGCGAGTGCAGGCGCATCGTTGGTGCCATCCCCGCACATGGCGACGAGCTTGCCACCTGCCTGTTCCTTGCGGATCAGCTCCAGCTTGTCCTCGGGCGTCGCTTCAGCGAGAAAATCATCGACGCCGCTTTCAGCCGCAATCGAGGCCGCCGTCAGCGGATTGTCGCCGGTAATCATGATCGTGCGGATGCCCATGCGGCGCAATTCGCCAAAGCGTTCACGGATGCCCGCCTTCACAATATCCTTGAGGTGAATTACGCCAAGCAATCTTGCGCCGTCGGCGACTGCCAGCGGTGTTCCGCCAGCGCGTGCAATACCGTCCGCAATATCGCGCAGAGCCTGCGCCGAAGCTGGATCGACGCTGTCGCCAAGCCGTTTGAGCACCGCATCGACCGCTCCTTTGACGAGGGTCCGGTCGCCGATCTGCAAACCCGAAACCCGCGTTTGAGACGTGAACGCAATCGGCGCGGCACCAGCAGGCATTGCCCCGCCTTCGCCTGCGAGGACGACAATCGAACGACCTTCGGGCGTTTCATCCGCCAGGCTGGCCAGACGCGCCGCCGCAATAAATTCTTCGCGCGACACGCCGGGAATAGGCAAAAACTCCGTCGCCTGCCGGTCACCAATCGTGATGGTGCCGGTCTTGTCGAGCAGCAGTGTGTCGATGTCGCCCGCCGCCTCCACTGCGCGCCCCGATTTGGCCAGCACGTTAAACCGGACCAGCCGGTCCATTCCGGCGATGCCAATGGCCGAGAGCAGCCCGGAAATCGTCGTCGGTATCAGCGTGACGAACAGCGCAACGAGCACCGGCACGGCTATCGACCCCCCGGCATAGGAGGCAAAGGCGGGGAGCGTGCCGACGGCAATGAGGAAAATGAGTGTTAGTCCGGCGAGTAGGATCGTCAGCGCAATTTCGTTTGGCGTCTTTTGGCGACTTGCGCCTTCGACCAATGCGATCATGCGGTCGAGAAAGCCTTGCCCCGCACCAGCCGTTACCCGCACCTTGACGCTATCAGACAGCACCCGCGTTCCTGCCGTCACTGCTGAACGGTCTCCGCCAGCTTCGCGAATGACCGGCGCACTTTCGCCGGTAATTGCCGCTTCGTTGATTGAGGCCACGCCTTCGATGACTTCGCCGTCGGCAGGGATCAAATCGCCAGCTTCCACGAGCACGATTTCACCAACTTCGAGCAGGCTTGCGCCGACCATCTCCCACGCATCGCCCACGCCAATCAGTCGTTTGGCTTGCAGATCGGCCTTGGTCGCCCGCAGCGAAGCGGCCTGTGCCTTGCCGCGCCCTTCGGCGATGGCTTCGGCAAAGTTCCCGAACAGCACCGTGAGCCACAACCAGAAGACTAACTGCCCTTCGAACGCAGGGTTGCCGGTGCCCGTGGTTAGCCCGCGCACCCACAGGATTGTGGACAGCGTCGCCACCATCGCGGTCACGAACATCACCGGGTTGCGAATGAGCGCGCGCGGATCGAGTTTGACAAAGGCATCGCGGATTGCCTCTGTCATTAGCGGGGCGGTGAAAAGCGATGGCGCTTGTGTTTCGGTCGTCATTATCATCGATCCTTAGAGCAATGTGCTAGCGGAGACCTGGAACTGGTCCGCAATCGGCCCAAGTGCGAGGCTGGGGAGGAAAGTCAGCCCGCCGACAATGAGGATGATTGCGACCAGCAGACCGACCCACAGTGGCCCTGTCGTCGGGAAAGACCCCGGCCCCGGCGGCACGCGGCGCTTCATCGCCAGCCCATCGGCAATCGCCAGCACCGGCAAGATCACACCAAAGCGACCGATGAACATGCCGAGCGCCAGCGTGATGTTGTAGAAGGGCGTATTCCCCGTCAGCCCGCCGAACGCGCTGCCATTGTTCGCGACCGCACTCGAAAAGGCATAGAGAATCTCCGAAAAGCCATGTGGCCCCTTCGAAAGCGACCCCGCAAGCCCTGGACTCGTGACCGAGGCAAGCGCGGTCAGGCCGAGGATCGCCAGCGGCAGGATTGCAATGGCGATCACCGCCAGCTTCATTTCGCGCGCCTCGATTTTCTTGCCGACATATTCCGGTGTCCGCCCGACCATCAGCCCCGCGACAAAGACTGCAAGAATGGCATAGACCAGCATCCCATACAGGCCCGCACCGACACCACCGATGATGATCTCGCCCAATTGCATGTTGAACATCGTTACCAGCCCACCCAATGGCATGAAGCTGCTGTGCATGCCGATGACCGCACCGCATGACGCCGCCGTCGTCACGACAGCGAACAAAGCCGTCGCAGCGATCCCAAAGCGGACATCCTTGCCTTCCATATTGCCGCCGACGAGACCAAGCGCCTGATGCGCAGAATTGCCAGCGGCTTCGGCCCAATAGGTGAGTGTGACGCCCATCAGGAACAGCACGACCATTGCCGCCAGCAAGGCCCAGCCCTGGCGTTCCTTGCCGACTGCCTTGCCGAATGTGACGGTCAACCCCGCGCTGATCACGAAGATCGACAGCATCTGGATGTAGTTGACCAACGCGGAAGGGTTTTCGAAGGGGTGCGCACTGTTGACGTTGAAAAACCCGCCGCCATTGGTGCCTAGCATCTTGATCGCTAGTTGCGAGGCGACCGGCCCTAACGATACGGTTTGCTGCGCGCCTTCAAGCGTCGTCGCCGTCACCGAGGCTGCCAGCGTCTGCGGAACACCGAGGATGACATAGACGATCGCCAGCAGGGCACAGGCGGGAAGCAACAGATAGAGAGTCGCGCGCGTAACATCTGCCCAGAAATTGCCGATTCCTTGCGCGTTCGTTCGCGCAAAGCCCCGGATGAATGCAAAGGCGACTGCGAGACCCGTCGCGGCGGACAGAAAGTTTTGCACTGTCAGCCCTGCCATTTGCGAGAAGTGCGATAGCGTCGTTTCGCCGCCATAATTCTGCCAGTTGGTATTGGTCACGAAGCTGACCGCCGTGTTGAATGCCAGCCAGCTTTCCAGCCCCGAGAAGCCTTGCGGATTGAGCGGCAACCCGCCTTGGAGCTTGAGGATGGCGAAGAGCAGGGCAATCCCGGCCAGGTTGAACATCAACAGCGAGACAGCATAGCCGACCCAGCTTTGCTCGCGTGCCGGATCGACGCCGGACAGCCTATAGAAACCGCGCTCAACCAGGCCGATGATGCGCGCCATCGGCATCTTTCCGCCGCCGTAAAGCGCAAAGAGCCACGCCCCCATCGGCTTCGCAAGCGCCACGAACAGCGCAGTAAAAAGAAGGATCATGGCCCAGCCGGAAATCGTCATCGTGGTCGCCCCTCAATAACGCTCAGGCCGCGCCAGGACGGCGAGCAGGTAAACCAGAATGGCGGCAGCGGTCAGAGCGCCGAGTAAAAGATCAATTGGCATGGAGGACTCCCGACTGTTGGGAGCTCAGTGCCATGGCATCGCATTATGGCGCGCGGTGGATTGCCGAGCCGGAGCGTAAAGCGAGCGTAAAGTGTTCACGTCAACGTCGGTCTCCGCTAACAAAGTTGCCGTTCGTAATCACAAAATGGTTTATTGAAAGCGGTCTTACATTAATGGCCAGGCAAGGACGGCGAATTGGTTAACAGCGGGTCATCCGCTGTTATTATACCGTCCGGCGGCAGCGCGCCTTTACAGAGGCGGCGTTTTGTTGGATTTCTAGGTAATCAGGCCGGGAACGCAAAAAATTTTACCGAAAGAGTAAGTATTACCTATGCTGCCATAGCGGCATAATCTTCCGGTCCTGCCAACAATTGTGGAAGACCTCGTTCAATCAGTTTGGCACGGGCGGCCAATGTAAATGGTCGATTGGGCAAAGTACGGCTGACGATGGTTTTTCGATGCTTTTCGATTAGCTCGGGATCGTTGGCTCGCTCGGCGTCCATAGCGCCTTCGTGCAGCATAAGAAGCTTATCAATATCGTCGTTAAGATCGATCATCACCTGTCGGCGCGCGTCTAATATATCTGGCAGATCAAGACCATAGAAGCGAACGCTGGCTTTTACACGTTCTGCACCGGCATTCGTACATGTCCGTGAAGTTACGATCAGCCCGTCCGATCCGATGTCAATGAGGGCGACGTCGGCTTCCACGGTCGGATCAAGCAACAGCGGCTTTTCTTGGCCGATACACCGATCATCCCAGCAGGCAACCGGGCTACCCGACACCAACGGAAACCAACTAGACTTGCCGAATGTTTCGCCCGTCTCTTCGTCCGTGCTCAGCCTATTTGAACGTTCGGCAGAATATCGGAAATTGTCCCAATCGAAAGCTAGCCAAGGGTATCCATCGTCCTTCACTCCGTCCGCGCGTTGAGCCTCAGATTTTGGACGAAAATGGTCAACATCATAGGGCGATTGTGACCCCACGGCTTCAGAATACCAGCATTTTCCATACGACATCGACCGAAGGTAGCGCTTGAAACCACGCCAAACGTGTGACTTCTTCTTGATGAACGCGATGCGCTCTTCAGCGGGAAGTGCTTCCAGTTGGGCTTGTGCTCTTTCAGCGATCTTAAGAACTTTCTCCGGAATCTTCGCCGGATCACGCTTCACGTATATCAATGCGCCTTCCCCTGTTCTGTGGAGAGCGATTTGATCAGCGCCTGCATAGCAAGCCGCCGCTTCTCTATCTGATCCTGCCTCAAAACCGGGCGATCTTCATATTTGTAATCATGCACAGCCTTTAGGAAATCATCATACAGGGGGTCACGGCTTTCATGAAGGAACCCTAGCCGGTCTAGCTTGTCGTTCAGTTCAATAAGCTTTCGGTCCTGATCCTCTGAGCGCTTGTCAATCCGCGCGAGCGTGTTTCTATCATCAATTTGTTTCTGAGTTTCTGGATCAAGCGTTGTCGGCAAGCCAAAAATCTCGGTGAGCGTTGAAGTGAAGCCCAAGCCTCGAGGGTCAGCGTAGGGTTCGGAAACAACGATCTGATCACGCTCTCCCTTTTGCATCACCCGCACTTCTTTTTTGGTCAGTGCGGCGATGGTCAGCGGGTTGTGGGTGGTCATGATGATCTGGCATTTGTCCTCGTCCGCCGCGACTTCGGTCCATTCGCGGATCAGGTCGAGATAGGTGAGCTGCCATGCGGGGTTGAGGTGGGTGTCGGGCTCGTCAAGAAGGAAAAGCGCCTCTTTTCCGCGCGAGACGCGGATTAGGCCGAGGACCATCAGCAATTGCCGCTCGCCATCGGAAAGGTCGCTGAAACTGATATCGCCGCTCTCGTCATTCTTGCGCGTGACCCAGACGATCATATCACGGAACAGATCAGAGATGTCAGCGGCTTCAAGCGCGGCGAACATGTCTTGGTCGGTCTCATATTTCGCGGCGAAGGCCTTCAGCGCCATTTTGTCGCGCAGGAAGCAGGCGAGTTGGGCTTCAGTGCGCGGCTTAAGTCGATAATCGTCGACGACTTTACCTGCCAAAGCGACTGGATGAAAGCCAAGGTCCCGAAAGGCACGTGCGCAATTGCCAGCGGGACCTTTTGCGCCCCAGATATCCCAGGATTGCTCGCTGAGCTTGTCATATGTGCGACGCCCACGACCCGCCAGATCTGGGCTAGATGAACGTCCTTTTTGCCAATTGCTGTGATTGAACCAAGATGGCTCCTTGAAATGTGCCAGCGCTGAATGAAAGCCGGTAATTCCCAATTTCTGGGTCAAGAGTGTTTTGGCATCGGCATTCTGGCCGGGCTTTGCAAGGTAAGCAAGTAATCCGAATACGCCGTGAACAGGACGACAGTAGAAGAGCCTCCGCGCAACGCGCGCATTTTCATACTCTTCTTCAGAGGCCGCTTTGTTGATAACGCCGTAGTAGCGCGCCTGGTGCCCATCGAAGAGTTTCTCGAGCTTTCGTCCGCTTCCGGAATAATATCCAAAAATCAGGTCTGGCAAATGGAATGAGCGAATCCGGTTCCGACGGGAATCGATGAATTTTCGCCATAGGGTGCGAATTATCCCGGCGGGAACGACAGGCGGGGTTGGTACAACAAATTCCGGGGGAATTTCCGTCGAGTCATCACGGTTGGAAAGCCGCACATCATATCCGCCAAGGCGATAAAAGAAATCGTAAGTGAACTTGATCTTAGCTTGTTCCCCCAAATCATGCGCCCGAAACACCTCGACAATTGCTTCGATCAGGTTAGATTTGCCGCTCCCATTTTCGCCAATCACGACCGTGGTCAGGCTGTCCTCGTCGAAATTGACCGTGACATTCTTCAGATTGCGATAGCCGTCGATATAGACGCGGAGGAGGCGCATTAGGCGGCTTTCAATTCGTTGGGATCGTCAAGAATATAGCCCTTGCCGATTTCCGAGGCCAACTGCTTGTAGAAATCGGCGACGGGCAGATTGGCGGTTCGGAATAGGGTTTGGACGTCGCGGCGTGATCCGCTCTTGAGCAGGCCTGCAAGATAGGGTTTGTCCTTCACGTCTTCATCCTGGCGGCTTTTGGTCATGGTGGATCTTTTCGGGTTGGTGCGATTGACGGTGAGAGTTGGATTGCTGACTTGAGGTGGGCCGGTGCTGGCACTTACGCCTTGCAAGTGATGCACCTTTGGCTGCTTCCGCCCCTGCCCACTTTTCGGCATAGCAGCATCCGCGTCTCGCTCCACCTTGATCCGTTCCAGCAGCTTGGCCGCTGGTTCGTCATTGGGGTCCTGCGGCGCCAACTTGCCCTGGAAAGCTTTGGCGAGGATGGCGGCGTCGAGTTTGGGGAGGAGGAGGGCGGCGGCGGCGTGGTCGGCGGCCATGCGGTCTAGCCAGCCAAAGGCCGACTCGATGCGGCGGACGATTTCGGCTTGCTCTTCTATGGTAGGTAGGTCGAACTCGAACTGCTTGAGGTGTGTGAGCGAAATGCGCGGGCGCGTTGCGCCGTGCACTGCCTCCTTCAAAACCTCGTAGCACGTTGGGCTGGCTAATCTGTATGCGAGAAACTTTGGCAAGCAAATTTCGGGATCGGCTCTGACGCAAAAGCAATCGGCTTTGTTGATCGCGATTGTTTCGAGATCCTCAGGCAGAAGGCAAACTCTGATTTCTTCCGCAATGAATGAAGAGAACAATACATCATTTGGACGCAGTTCGTGCCGCTGAAGGGATTTGAACTTCGTTTTAGAAACATAGGTTTCTTTCTCGCGGATGAAACGCAAGCTGCCGATGTTTTCAAGGCGAACAACTCTGACGCCGCTTTCGACATAATCGGCTGATTTGAGGTTCGAGCCAAACGGCCCATCGAATGTAGTTTCCGCTAATTCTGCCACAGTTATCCGAACCCAACCTGGGCTGCCATTTTGATCGTGCCAATTTCGTGTTAGCAATCCTTCAGCGGCCAGCGCGAGGAGGCGTTGTTTGTAGCGGGCGATGAGGGTGGGGATGCGGTTCAGGTCTTTGCGGGCGCGGGCGGTGCGCGCGGTCAACCCGTCCACCTTCGCCACAATCCGCCGCTGTTCGGGGAGAGGTGGGAGGGGGATTACGGTTTCCAACGACTTTGTAACCCTAACAAACGGCTGAGCGCTCCCGCCGCGCACCCAGAAGTTCTCATCATTCAGCCTAAACCAAAGCCAACGTTGGTCCACCAAATCGTGATGAGGAAAAATAATATGGGTGTTGGCGACTGCGCTCCACTGCCCTGAGGCCAAGAAGGCTTTACCGCACCTAGCGCCAACGGCTGAGACTATGATAGCTTCCCCTTCATGCTCAGCATGGTTGACCCAAACATCTTGTCCGGAAGCACTGAAGGCTGGATAGCTATTCTCAGTTGGTTCCTTGAGAAGAGTCCCTTTAACAAGCTTTGAGTTGCCTGATCGTGATTCTGCAAGCGCGTTGACGGCTGTTTCGGCCCATCCATTCGGCAAATCGCTCATGCGCTCACCCCATCGGCGGCAATGCGCGCCTGCTTCACATCGTTGTAGGTCCGCTTCTCGCCCTTCACCTTCCATTCGGACAGGCCATTGCTGTTGCGATCCAGCACGACGGCAGCAGCGGCAGACGGGCTGGAGAAGCTGTATGGCCGGGCAAATACATAGAGCGTTTCCGACTGCACGATCAGCACGCCCTGTTTGACGAGATTGCCCTTCAGGCCGACATAGCTTTGCTGGACATAGCCGGTATCCTTCAGCGCCTGTGATCCTTCCAGCACGATGAATTCGCCGTCCTCCTCCACCGCCTGCGCCTGCACGCCGGATTTGTGGCGGATTTCAAAGCTGATCTCGCCGCTGATGCGCTGTGCCACCGGGGTGGCCGTCTGCGTCACCGCTCGCGGCTGTGGCTTCAGCAGATCAAGCCCGACCACGGGCAGGATGATTTTCAGATTGGCGAGGAACTGTTCCATGTTCGCCTGATCCGCCTCTGGCAGGCGGCGGCGCTGCCCGGCGGGGCTGGTCCCGTTGTCCAGCGTAACCCGATTGGCCTCGGTCGCCACCTGGATCAGCCGCGCTTCCAAATACTCGACATGACCTTTGGACAGATCATCATCGCTGGTGGTGACGGCAATCGCGCTTTCCCAGAAATCGCGCTGTGCCGCGCTCTGCTTGATCCGCTCGCGCACGCTGTTGGCCGAACCGATATAGGCGCGGGTGCCTCCCACCGCTTCGGCATCGGGGCCGGAGAGGATGTAGATGCCTGTCCGGTCCAGCTCTGGCCGGGCCGTCAGTGCCGCAAAGGTGGTGCCGGTGGCGACGAAGGTTAGCCCGGTCCAGCCGTGGATGGTCGCCTTGCGCAACCCGGTGGGCGTGCCATCGACAAGGAATAGCTGGATGGTGCGGCCAAAGGTTTCTGGGGTCACGCCTCAACCTCTTCGGTCTCTGCCAGTTCGTCGGCAACCGCCTCAATCTCCTCCAAAGCGTTGCGCAGGTGGCTGAGGATGGCGGCGGCGATATCGTCTGGCTCATTCAGATTATCTTCAATCTCTTCCTCACGCAGCCAGCTGATATCGAGATTGTCATTCCGCTTGGCGATTTCCTCGCGGGTGAACATGCGGAAGCGCCCGGCTTCACCTTCATCTTTTCGCTTGGCCTTGCCCAACGGATCATCGCCATAGGCTTTGATGAAGTTCGCAAAATCATCCGCCATCAACGTGCGGGTTTTGCCATAATTGGGCATTTGCGCGCGCATGTCATAGAACCAGACTGCTTTGGTCGCGTTGGTCGTTTCATCTGAGATTTTGGTGAAGAACATGACGTTGGTCTTCACGCCAGCGCTAGTGAAAATTCCTGTTGGCAGCCTTAGAATGGTGTGGAGATCGCACATGGCCATTAGATCCTGCCGAATCTGCTTACCAACACCGTCTTCAAAAAGCACATTATCGGGCAATACAACTGCTGCGCGACCACCTACTTTGAGATTCAGATAGATATGCTGCAAAAAAGCTAGCTGCTTGTTTGCGCTTGGATACGCAATATCGTTTCGCAGGGTTCGCTTGCTGCCGGATTTGGCTCCGAATGGAGGATTGGCAAGTATAATGTCAGCCGGTTCAAAAGAGCTGGCATCATCTGTCAACGCATCACCGAAAACTATATCTGCATTCAGGCCATGTAACAGCGTATTCATTAAGCAAATACGGCGAGTATTCTTCTCTATCTCTGCTCCTTGATATCGCGGTGGCTTTTGAGAGTAGGATTTTTGCGTATTATTTGATCGAATAAACCGGTCTGCCGCTACTAAAAAACCACCGCTGCCCGTTGCTGGGTCTTGAATGAGATCACCAAGATGTGGTTGAATAATCTGTACAATGGATTCAACTAATGCTCGTGGTGTGAAGTACTGCCCAGCGCCTGAGCGGACATCTGCACTTTTTTGCAACAATCCCTCATAAATTTGCCCAAAGCTGTCATCTGCTCGGTCATTCCAATCAATTTTTGTAATCCCATCGATAACCGCACGCAAATTTTCATCGTGTGAAAAAACTGTCGTGGGAAAAGCAAATATTGCTCGGACGGCCTCAGTGCCTGCGTGATGACCGAGGTAAGTTAGCATTTCTTGATAAAAATTGAGAAGGCCATCATCAGAGGCCTTTGCCAAATTTTTCCAATGATACCCTTTTGGTAATAAAGCCTCACTGCCATTTTCTTCAGCAATTTTGAGAAACAACAGATAAGTTAGTTCAGAAACATACTGATGATAACTTATGCCGTCGCCGCGCAATATGTGGCAGAGGCCCCAAATTTTTTGAACTATGTTTTGGTTCTGCGACAAATTTTCATATCCCCCAATCCAAGGTATTGCATTAGTGTGAGGGCAGTCGCCAGTCTAGCTAAAGCGAACTTTCTCAAGCCAAGCCTTTAACGAAATGGGTGGACTTGCTGCAATCCCGTCTTTGCGCTCAGTTGGGAGGAGTGCCGGACAGGCGCTTAGCCTCCATTCGATTGAGGAATGAACGAAGGGCGGCTTAACGCTAATGCCGGGCCAAAGGCTGCCTGTCCGGATCGTCCAACAGATGCTGCCGATCGATCCAGTCGTCTCGACGGTTCGGCAGCGACGATTTTTTGGTCGTTCGGACGACTCGCTAGCGATTTCAATAGCGGACACCACCGCACTCAGTTCGTAGACTATATACGTTTGTCCAGCGGCTTGTCGTGCAGTGCCGCGACAGTCTGATCCACAAGTCGCCTGATGTCACCTACCTCCTCAAACAGCCCTTCATAAGCGGTGACGATAAGTTTTGCGCAGCGCTCGAATATCGCAAGCTGCCTTATGCCTTCGGCCGTCAGATGAAATACCCGTCGGCGCGCATCGTCGTCATCGTTACTATGCTCGATGAGGCGGAGACGGATCAGCTTTGGTATCTTTTGCATAACCAACTGATGCGAGTGTCCGAGTTCCCGCGCCAAATCGGAGGCCGAGGCGGTGCCGAGTTTTGCAAGAACCGTCATCAATGAGCAGGACCGCACCGGGATGATAAGCCCTGTCGCATCGAAAACCGCTTTTGACTGGTCGGCAATAAGGACGCTTAGCCGCTCGACGGCGCGGCCAAGAAACACGCCGTCATCGAGCACAGCCGGAATATTCGTCGGCTTAGTCAAGGCGCTTGTAGGTCTGGATACTGCCGTCCTTGTTCACACGTTCCAGCGCCGTTTTCCCGCGCTGCGTATTCAGCCGATATCGGAAATCTGAAACGCCTTCTACCGCAAACAGATTGGGAGCAATTGGCTCCAAGGCGACGCGAAAACGCTCGCGCCAGTTATAATAAAGCGTGCCGTTCTCGAGGGTAATCTTGCGCCCCTCATACGTCCCGACGACGTTCCGCAGAATATTGGTGCCGATATCGGGGCGCTGAATCTTCGCCATCAGTTCGGGGAGATGCCAGGCATATTCCGCCTTTTGCGCCGCGTCGGTCTTCGCCAGATTTTCGAGTGCCAATTTGTGAGCGAGCGGCAGGGCTCTTATGGATGGGCTTTGAATGTCGGGCTGCACCCCGGTTCCTTCGAAATCGCCATGATCGACCGGATCCCGAATCTGACCGATCGGCACCTGCAAAAAGAAATCCGCATCGATTGGCTTGCGCGCAACCGGATGGGCACCGCCCGCTGTCCGTTCCCCGATTAGGGTCGCCCGCCCAAGTTTTTTCATCGTGTACGAGAACCACTCCGCAGAGGAAAACGACGTGGATCCGGTGAGAATATAGACGGGCTTGTCCACCATGCGCTTGCCGGGCAAGCCGGGCAGCACCCATTGCCCGCGCTCGATGCGCTTGCCATCTTCGTTATAGTAATAGTCAAAGAGCAGCTGGTCTTTTTCGCTTGAAAAGAAATAGCTTGCTATGAATTGCCCCATTTCTAGCACGCCGCCGTTATTATACCGTAGATCGATGATAACCGCATCGGTGTTGCCGACGAAGCGCATCGCGGCGGCGACCGTCTCATACGCAAACTCTGGATCGGCAAAATAGCTGAACCTAATATAGCCGATATTGCCCGTTAGGCGGCTGACCTCGTCAAAACCGAAGTTTTGTTCCTCCAGACTAGCTAATTCTTCTTTCCGGATCCTGGCCTTGTGCGCCGGATCGGCTTCGGCCTGAAAATCGGCAACCCATTTCGGATCGACGCCCACGAAAAAGTGCAGGTCGCCGCTGATCTTGACGATATCCTCGGTCAGTTTTCTAGCAAGCTGATCCTTGGTGGTGGCCGCGTCATAGTCTCCCTTTGTCAGATGATCCTGAAGCACGGGTGCAATTTTTTGAGCGACATCTGGAAATACATAGTTTGTTTTCAATGTAGCATTGAGCGCTGCGATAATGGCGGCCTTTTCGGTCGGAGAGATGGCTGCAGCGTCTGCCAAAGCGCCCGTCGCCCAAAAAAGTGACAGTGTCGACAGCGTGGAAAACGTTAACAGGCGATTGCGCATTCTGACGATCCCTTAAGTGGCATCAAACTTTACAACATATTGCACAATATATTGCAATACTAATTGTGAGAAATCTGCTTTGCGTTCGAGCGTGTAGCGCTCTTTGCTGCCCGGCA
>ERZ1292633.717-Hain-H41-02um-R1-717-length-37267-cov-7_pt1 | contig 37267 bp, 32 predicted proteins | sample MGYA00564406_ERZ1292633 | MGnify/ENA primary metagenome ERZ1292633 (study PRJEB36523, sample SAMEA6512639) | groundwater metagenome | collected 2019-01-08 | study: AquaDiva: Metagenomics assemblies of 32 groundwater samples
TTACTCTCTCGTATTAAGGTATTTTTTAGCAAGCTTTTTTAGAATATGAGGCAGGGTTTTTGTTGATGAAAATACTGATAATGGGTTCAGAAGGATTTGTAGGAAAAAACTTGGTCAAGGGACTATCTGAAAAACATGATATCTATACATCTGATCAACTTGACTCTACTCATCAAAATTATTCTAAATGTGATATTACAAATTATGATTCTGTGGAAAAAGTAGTTAGAAATATAGATGCTGTAATTCACCTTACTGCTCATTCTCTGGTTTCTTCTCTTGATGGTTCTATTACCAATGCCAGAGTTAACATAATTGGATTGCTTAATTTACTTGAAAGCTGCAGAAAAAATTCAGTTCCTAAAGTGATTTTTACTTCTGCTTCCTCTCTTGTAGGTGAGCCAAAATCTTTTCATGTAAATGAAGATCATACTCCGAAACCAAAAACAGCGTATGGGATAACAAAACTAACCTCTGAACATTATTTGCGTCTATATAACGAGCTATATGATATAGATTATACTGTATTTAGATTTTTTAATATTTATGGACCATTTCAAAAAAATGGATTAATCCCTTCTATTTTTAATAAAATTCGAAACAATGAACCTATTACAATTTTTGGGAAAGGAGATCAAATTCGTGATTATGTTTACATTGAAGACATTCTTCCATTTTTTGAACAAGCAGCTTCCTCAGAAATCGGGAAAAACAAGATTCTCAATATGGGGACTGGAATCGGCAGTTCTATACTAGAAATTGTAAAAAACGTGTCTGAAATTCTTGAAATTGAGCCAAAAATTGAATATCAATCTGTCAGACCAGGTGAGATAGGTAATTTTGTGGCTGACACAACTTTGTTGCATGAAACATTTGGCAAAATACCTTCAACAGATGTTAAAATTGGTCTCAACAAAACAATTGATTGGCTCAAAAATAACTGATAACTACTTTTTTGATAAAATTTTTTGAAATAACATAATTAAATTACTACTTAATTTACAAATGGTTGTAATTGACTAAACAAATCTTATCTAAAGAAGTTTTTGCAATATATGGACTAGGTAATGTTGGAGGTTCTATAGCTGCTGTTTGGCTTAGGGCAGGCGCTAAAGTTATTGGTGTTGATATTTCTAAAACTCTTTTATCTGAAATCAAAGATGGTAGTTCTCATAAGAAAGAACCATTTTTATCTGAAACTTTTTCAAAATCTATCAGAAACAAGTCATTTTTTCTAACTTCTGATGGAATTGACGCATCGAAAAAATCCACAATCAAAATTATTGTAGTTCCAGTAGGATTAAAAAACAAAAAGGTAGATCTGAGTTCTGTAATACAAGTCACTAAAGATATATCTAAAGGTCTCAAAAAAGGAGATACTGTAATTTTATCTCCGTCTGTTCCGCCTGGAACTACTGAAAAAATAGTTTTGCCAATACTGGAAAAAGAAAGCAAGCTAAAAGGCGAAAAAGATTTTTATCTAATATATAATCCTGAAAGAATTTTTGAAGGAAGAGCAGTTAAAGATATTGAAGAAAATTATCCAGCCATAATCTCTGGACTTGGACCAAAGAGTTTGAAGATTGCTGAAAATCTGTTTAGCATTATTTCTAAAAAAGGTATTTTGAAAATGCCTACTTTAGCAGAAGCCGAAGCTGAAAAATTATTTGAAGGGGCATATAGGGATGTTAATATCGCACTTGCAAACGAATTAGCGGAATATTGTGAAAAAATTGGAATTAATTTTTGGGAAACTCGTAAAGGTGCCAATTCTCAGCCTTTCTGTCATTTGCATTATCCTGGGACAGGAGTAGGTGGTCTTTGTATTCCAGTTTATCCACGTATTATCATAGAAAATGCATTAAAATTTGGTAAGACAATGAGTCTTTTACAATATTCTAGAAGAATAAATGACAACATGCCAAAAAAGTGTGTAGAAGATGCAATCAATATGCTCATAAAAAATAAAATTAAACCTAAAAATGCGAAAATATCTGTTTTTGGATTAGGTTTTAGAGGAGAAGTTACAGATACAAGATTATCTCCTACTTATGATGTAGTAAATGAATTTCTCAAAAAAGGATGCATCGTAACTGTTCATGATCCATATATTTTTGAAGATAAAAAATTACCAAAATCTGTCTCTCTTACAAAAAATATTGCAGATGCCATGCATGATGCTGATCTGATCTTTATTTCATCAGATCATAAAATTTACTCAAAACTTAATTCTAAATTATTTTCAAAAGGAAAAAAATTCATTTTATTTTTTGATGGAAGAAATATTCTCAACCCAAAATTATTTTCAGAGGGACTTCTTAACACTATAGGAATTGGTAAAAGTTAATTTTTATTAATGCTTTCAATTAGAAATTATGTTTTTTCATCTGTCTATTCTAAATATTTTTACATGATAATTATAACCCAAGTCTTTTGAATCAAATTCTTTTATCAAGAATTTATATTGATTTTCATTTTGATAAATATTTTTTAGAAATTCTGGTCTATTTTCATTTTGATCAACGTAAATGTGAGTAAGTTCCATATTTTGTTTAATATATTCTTCAATTGAAACATATCCGTCAGTAGAAATAATTCTTAATGGATTCAAAATTGAATTTCTTACACTCTCTCCTTCTATTCTTTCAATTAGAAACACTTTTTTAAAATCATTCCATTTTTCTGGATATGCTGTAGGTTCTAAATAATGATCTTCTGGATAAAATGAATTGATTACTTTTGGTTCCTTAACTATTTCCTTTGTAATTTGATAAATTTCATATTTCTGAAAATTATCAGTTGATTTTAATTCTAAAAATATTAAAGATGAAAGAATAATTCCTATTACTATTAAACCAATTATGATATTTTTTGTTTTAAAATAATCAGAATATTTTTTGATGGCAAATATCGAGATTACACAAAAAATAGGATACAACATAAACAAATATCGTGTATCTGGTAAAGGGATAGAATAAGCATAAAACGCTGGAATAGAAATTCCAAATCCCGATAAAATTAAGGTTAGTTTTCTATAATCGTATTTTTTAAATAAATAAAAAATTCCTATAGGCACAAAAAATATGAAAATTGGCACAAGATCCCACATAAAGAATTTTACAAAATTTTCAACTCCATGAATAAAAAATGGTAATCCTGATCCTCCACTAGTTTTACTTGGATCTTGAATGTGATATGAAATTGTGTCTAACGTTCTTCCAAAAATTGCATCTTTTTCTTGCATTTCAATTTGATATAAAATCATTGGTGTTATAATTAAAATAAAAATAGTTAATCCAATTAGATATTTTGGAATCACCAATCTATCTTTTCTAAATCTTACAAAAAACATTATACTAATTATTACAAACAACATTTGTCCTTCTCCTCTAGTCATAGATGTTAATGCTGCAAAAAGAAATGAAAAATACACCAATCTCTTATCTGAGCTAAGAAAAAAAAGTATAGTTATTGTTCCTAGTAAAATGTAAAGCGGTTCAATTATTCCTAACATGGAATTTTGAATTATACGTGGTTCTACTGCAAAAATAAAAGATGCAATAATAGAATATTTAGGCTCAAAAAATTTTCTACTTAAAAAATAAATTGGAATAATAATTAATGTAGATAAAATCATTGATAAATTTTTTTGTAAATCCATATATTGAATTGTATTTTCAAATTGAAATAATTGAAAAAATAATGATAGAAAAATTGACCATATATTATTTGCTAGTGAATAATTTTCAGGTAAATGTCCTAATACTGTAATATCTGTGGCATAAAAGAAATAGCTTAAAGAATCAAATGTTAAAGGAATGCCTGGTACAAAATAATAACTTTTAATTAAATATGAAATTATTCCTATTGGTAAAAGTAAAAAAATATATTTTTTATTTTCACTGATGAATTTATTTTCCCTAGTCTTTAATGTGCTATCAGTCATTATTTTTTATCTTCCCAAAAATCTCTTTTAACATAATTTATTATCAGAAGAAAAATTGCTTGTACACTAGTTGATAATACGTATGCAATTGCAAGACCCACTACCTGAAAAATTTCACTCAAAATTAATATGCCTAAAGCTAAGGTAATTGCTGAAATTATGAATCCAATTAACACATAGGAGCTCTTTTCCTTACCTAGAAATTTTGAAGTGTACATTGATGCTATAGTTGATGGAATTAGTGAGATACTCAAAACTGGTATCAGGCTAAGTGATTCTTCGTATTGAGGAAAAACCATTGGAATTAATATTGGTGCTAAAAATATGCCCAAAAATGCCAATAGCACTGAACCTAAAATTGTAAAAATTCTCAGTTTTCCAGTTGATTTTCCCTTAGCATCTTGAGGAAGTATATATGTGAAAATCACACCTGGAATTATGCCTAACACCGAGATGACTTGTAATCCTAAATAATAATTTCCCAATAATGTAAATCCGAACAATGGGGCTATCATTAATTTATCAATTTCCCCTTTAATTGAACCCGTAAGATCCAATGAGTAATTACTAGTAATGAATCCTGATTTTTCTTTAAGAAATTTAAAATCATATTTTTTTATTTTTAACGAATCATACATTCTTTTGAAAAATGGTATAAATGAAAGCCCATATCCAAGTATTATTCCTTCAGCCCCGATAAATTGAAAAAGACTTAATGAAATTAGAACAAAAAATAATTTTTGTAAAACAAAAAACATTGCATAATTTTTGTATAATTGTCTCCCTTGAATTTCCGCTAATATTAGATTGAAAATTACAAATCCTATTACATATACACTTAATCCAACATTTTGAAAAATTACATATAAAATTAATGCACTAATCCCACTTGAAATTAATGAGATCAAATACAAAACAGGTTGAACTTCTTTTCCTTTTGCAGTATAGACTGTCATTACCCATACCCCGCCTATTAATGCAATATTGGAAGTAATCCCTGCAACCGCAATCAAATAACCTAACTCTCCATATTCTTCTTGTCCTATTAGTCCTGCAAGATATAGCCAAAAAATTGCTGAAATCGCACTACCAACAATTGTTGATGTAGCTAATGATGCTATATTTTTAATTCCTTGAGAATTAAGTAAATGATTCCAATCCATTATTTTTCACAAATTTTATTTCAAATATGGGTTGATTATCTCTAATTAATGACTGATTTGTAAACTTCAAGTATTTTTTTAGTCATATGTTCAGAGTTAAAAACCTCTTCTACTTTGTTATACCCATTTTTACCCATTTGTATTACTAGATCTGGATTTTTTAGAAATTTTCTAATAGCATCTGCCAAATCTGATGTATTTTCAGGATCTACTAGTAACCCTGTAACATTATCTTCTATAACATATGGAATTCCGTGTAATTTACTACTAATTGTTGGTTTTTTACAAGCAAAACCTTCAACAGGGGTAAGCGGTGATAATTCCCATCTCGAAGGAAGTACAAGAAATTCACATGAATGATATGCAGATATTACATCCTCTCTACTGGGTTTCTTTAAAAGTAATATTTTATCTTGTAAATTCAATTTTATGATCAAGTTTTCCATCTCATTTTGATAACCAAAATCAACTCCCATTATAACTAAAATTATATTTTCAGATATTTGTTCAGAAATTATTTGAGAATATGCTTTTAACAAATAATCTATTCCTTTTACAGTATTAAATCTGCCTAAAAAAAGAATAAATTTTTTATCAATATTATATTTGATTTTAAAATCAATTACAGGTTTAAGCAACTCTTGATAATTTATTCCATTCAAAACTATGCAGAGTTTTTCATCACTTGCATATTTTTTAAATATTACTTTCTCATATTCGTTTGCAACAATAACTTTCTTTGCTTGATTGATAATGAATTTTATTATTGGTTCTTGTAATCTATATAATATTTTGTTAATAATTCCTTTGTTAAAATCTGGATGTGTGAATAAACCTCCTTGATCTGAAATAATTAATGGAATATTGTTAAATTTAGAAACTAGTGCTGAGACAAATGCTTGAAATCCTCTAATTCCAATTGCATGGATGATGTCTGGCTTGTCATTTTTTAACATATTATACATTCCAGGATTTACAAAAAAAAGCTTAAGTTTGAAAATCACATGTGAACGCTTGATATTAAAAAATTCAAGTTTTTCATTTCTTGGTAAATTTTTATTAAATGTATTGGTATTATTTGCAAAATCTAGATCTGTAGTAAAAATACTTACATTATGTCCTTTTTTCCCTAATTGTTCTGCAATGTTAATTCCTAAAAATAATATTCCTCCAAACTGAATAGCTGGAATAGATGCTGGACATGTTAAAGCAATTTTTAATTTCCTTTCCATCATTTATCCTACTTTAGGTCTAGTTTTAACCTTAAATTTTACATCATTTATAACAATATGATGACAATCTGAATAAAAATTAAAAAGTATAAAGTTAAAGCAAATTTTTGAGAAAAGAATAGAAATCTGATTACTTTGAAACACAAGATTACTTGGTGGAAGAATCTATTAAATTAAGGATGATGATACTAAATTATGAAAATGAAAAATAAAAGATATGATGGTAAACCTATTAGGGATAAATTTCTAATTTTTGGTTCTCCTCAAATAGAGCAGAATGAGATAGATGAAGTTGTAAAATGTTTAAAATCAGGATGGATTGGAACAGGTCCTAGAGTTAAAAAATTTGAAGATGACTTCAAAAAATACATTGGAACCAAGTATTCAGCTGCATTAAGTTCATGTACTGCAGCACTTCATTTATCATTACTTGCTGTTGGAATAAAGAAGGGAGATGAAGTAATAACCACTCCTATGACATTTGCTGCTACTGCAAATGCAATAATTCATGCAGGTGCAAAACCTGTTTTTGTAGATATTGAAAAAAATACGATGAATATAGATGCCAATAAAATTGAAGAAGTAATTTCATCAAAAACAAAAGCAATTATCCCAGTACATTTTGGAGGCCGACCTTGTGAAATGAATAAAATTATGAAAATAGCAAAAAATAATGATCTATATGTTATCGAAGATGCAGCTCATGCAATTGAATCTGTTTATCATGGAAAAAAAATTGGGTCCATTGGAGATATCACTTGTTTTAGCTTTTACGTAACAAAAAATTTAGTTACTGCAGAAGGAGGAATGATAACAACAAATAACAAAGAATTCGCAGAAAAAATTCGGATTTATGGATTACATGGACTTAGTGTAGATGCTTGGGAGAGGTATTCTGATAAAGGTTTCAAACATTATGAGGTAATAACACCTGGTTTCAAATATAACATGACTGATATACAAGCATCACTGGGAATTCATCAACTTAGGAGATTAAATAAAAACTTCCAAAGAAGAAAAAAGATATGGTCAATGTATAATGATTTATTAAAAGAGTTACCGATTACACTACCTTATCCTGAAGAACAAAATACTGTTCATGCGAGACACTTGTATTCAATTTTAGTAAATTTAGAAGAAGTAAGCACCACGCGTGATCAAATAATGAATTCGTTAATTCAAGAAAATATAGGAACTGGAATTCATTACAAATCATTACATTTACATCAATATTATAAAAATCGATTCAAATTTAAAAAATCTGATTTCCCAAATGCTGCATACATTTCTGATAGAACATTATCACTTCCTTTTTCAACGAAACTTTCAGATAATGATGTATATGATGTTGTAAACGCATTAAAAAAAATTTTTTCCTATTATAAATCCAAATAATGAAAAAATAAATTATCTGTAATTATATTGTTTTCAAGATGTGATTTATTCTAATTTATTTAATGTTCAATTATAGTTTTATTGCCATTTTTATTTTTTAGCATACAACATACCAAGAAAGTTATTTGTTGGCTTAATATTTACATGATAGTTCATTTTTTCTAATCTGTTTTTTAGACTTTCTAAAGGTAATGAATTATTTCCTTTTAAATGATATTCAAGACATAATTTCTCAATTTTTAATAAATCATCATCTGATAAAGATTTGATGATTTCAAATTCTGCTCCTTCACAATCCATTTTTAGCATATCGCATTTTGAAATTTGATTTTTATTCATTATTTCTCCCAACGTAATACCATTGATGCAAATTGAATTTTTTCCATTATCATAAATTGAATGAGCCGCATCATCACAAGTATCTATAAACAATTCAATATTTTTATTCGAATCTGTAATAGCTTTATTGACAAATATAGTATTATTCAAATTGTTATTAATGATATTTTCTTTTAAAAGCAAAAAGTTTTGAGGATAAGGTTCTATAGATATGATTTTTCCCTTAGGAGACATTATTGATGCATATAATGCAAATAATCCAATATGTCCACCAATATCTATAATTACATCATCTTCTAAAATTTCAAATCCTTTAATTCTATACTCTTTTATTATCCAGACATTTACAAAAGCTTGTAAATCTGTAGATCTTGTTCGAAGCTTAATCTTAAGACCATTTTTTAAATAAAGAGAAAAAAATTCTTTCTTGTAAATTCCAAAATAAACAAAAAAAACTACATTCCAATTTTTTACAATTTGTATCATTTTCAAAAAAATTAAAATCTTATTCATAATTTTCATTTTTTTATTTATTTAATATAATTTCTTGCTAATTTTATTGACTAAACTCAATTTAAATAATTCACATTTTAAGTAATTCTATAATGAAAATTATGATTACTGGTGGTCTTGGGTTTATTGGTAGTCATCTAGTAGAATCACTTTTAACTGAAAAACATGAAATTATTATATTAACTAGAAGTCTAACTAAGAGGAAAAATATAACATTAGATAAAAATAAAATTAAAATTCTTAAAATTGACATACAAAATTTTAAAAAATTTTCGAATTCTATTATTAAATTTAAACCTGATATATTATTTCATTTAGCAGGAGAAACTTCACATTCAAAATCTTTTTTAGATCCTATGAATGACATAGATTCCAATATAAAATCTACTGTATGTGCATTAGAGACTATAAGAAAAAATAAAATTAAATGCCGTTTTATTCTTGGAAGTACATTTGTTACAATTGGAAGACCTCTTAAATTACCCGTTGATGAAAATTCAACTTGCAATCCTACTACGATTTATGGGGCAAGCAAATTAGCCAGTGAAAATATTTGTAAAATTTATAATAACGTTTATGGTCTAGATACTGTAATTTTTAGAATAACAAATTCTTTTGGACCTCGCGAACAAACAATCCCAAACAAAAACGCAATAAATTATTTAATTTATCGTGCATTTAATGGTGAAAAAATAACTTTATTTAACAAAGGTCAATTTTTCCGAGATTTGATTTATGTTTCTGATGTTATTTCTGCTTTAAAAATAATAATGAAAAAAGGAAAATCAGGAAATCTGTATTGGATTTCTTCTGGAAAAAAAACTTGGTTTTATAAATTTGGAAATTTACTAGCAAATCTTTCAGGCACAAAAGTAATATTTTCTCCAACTCCAAAATATACAAAAAAAGTAGATGTTGGAAATTTTGTCGTAAATAATTCAAAGTTAAAAAGATTAGGATGGAAACCCAAAGTTCCTATTGAAACAGGTATAAAATTAACTATTGATTATTTTCAAAGTTTAAAAAATTAAATCATTTTTTTTGTAATCTTTCCAATAAAATTAATAATTTTATTAAATAATGTAGAAATTGTTAAGCTACTCACTTCAATTGGAATTTCTATTATATCTGAAAAGTTTTTTATGATTTGTTTGTCTGACACAATTTTTTTACTTTCTAATTCCTCATATTTTTTTTTAATTATTTTACGATTTCTTAGAATATCATTATATGCTTTTATTTTTTCTTTAACCATTCCTTTTGATAAAAAGTATAAAAAGATAATAACTTCTACAATAATTAAACCTGGAAGTATTCTATAAAATGTCGATTTTGAATAATGAGTTAAAATGCAATACCATCTATTTCTTTCAAGAAGAAAAAATTTTTTTGAGCTCCATTTGAAACTAAAACTTTCTGCATGATAAACAATTACATTTGGAGCATAAAATGATTTAATTCCTAACTGTGCTGCTCTCCAACCTAATTCTAAATCATCATGGTATGCAAATAGATACGGATCAAAAAATCCTATTTTATCTAGAGTTATTTTTGATGTGAATAAACATGCACCTGATGTATAATTAATCAATCTAAAATTATTGTATTCTTTGGAATCTTTTTTCCCCTTTCCTGACGAATAACCGAACCCAAAAATATTCATCATATTTCCTCCTGAATTAATTCTTGTTTTGTCACTTATGGCCAAGAGTTTAGGCTGATACAGTCCTTCACCATGTTTATCATGCTCTTTTAGAAATTCCCTGATCCAATCAGATTCCACCTCTGTATCTGGATTGAGAATTATTACAAATTCTCCAGTCACTTTTTCTAATCCTATATTGTTGCCTTGACAATATCCTAGATTTTCTTTATTCTCAAATAATTTAATTTGTGGAAATTTTTCCTTACATTTTTTTTGACTTTGATCTTCCGAGGCATTATCTATCACAATTATTTCTAAATTTTCATAGTTTGATTGAATGACCGATGAAATACATTTTTCTAGCAAATTCCCTGCATTATAATTTAAAATCACAATACTCACTTTTGGAAAATTTGACATTTTTAATTATACCTATAAAGAATAATTTTTCCCATTAATATCCATGTTATTAATTTTCTACTAGATTAAAGTAAAATTTTTGTACCTTCACCTAAAAGTAAAACATTTTCCTCATTTTCTTTAGAAAGAATTTTTGAATTTGAGGCTATAATGCTATTTTTAATCTTAATTACACAATCAATTATACAATTCTCCATAATGATGGAATCACTTATGTGACATTTTGAAAGTTTTGAATTGTTTCCTATACTTACATTTGGACCAATTGTACAATTGGATTCTATATTGCAGTTTTCTCCAATTAACACAGGACCCACAATTTTTACATTTTCATTGATAACTGTTCCTTTACCAATCATGGTATTTCCAGAGATATTTTTTGTTTCTATTATTCCATGACAATATGATTCTAATTTTTGCAAAATTACATCATTTGCATTAATGATATCTTCAGGAGTCCCAGTGTCTTTCCAATAATCTGTTATTGTAGCATAAGTTATCTTATGACCTTCTCTTAGTAACATATCTAATGCGTCTGTAATTTCATATTCATTTCTCCATGATGGCTTTAGTCTAGAAATTATATCAAAAATCTTTGGAGTCAAAAAGTAAATTCCAGTAACTGCTAGATTTGTAGGCGGATCTTTTGGTTTTTCCATAATCTTTATAATTTTTCCATTTTTAACATCTGCAATACCAAATCTTGAAGGATTGTCTACTTCACATAAAAGAATGGTTGCACTAACTAAATCATTTTCAAATTTATCAGCAATATCTCTGATACTTTTTTGAATAATATTATCTCCTAAAAACACTAAAAACTTTTCTTCACCTACAAAATCTTCACAAAGACTTATTGCATGCGCAATACCTTTTGGAGCATCCTGTTCAATATACGATATTTTCAAACCTAATTTCTTTCCATTTTCATAATATTCTTTAACTTTGTTTGAACCATTCCCACCAATGATAATAGCTACTTCGATAATTCCTGCATCCTTCATTGATTCAAGACAATATTCTGACATTGGTTTGTTAGCGATTGGAAGAAGTTGTTTTGGTCCTGTATGAGTCAGAGGTCGTAATCTCGTTCCATGACCAGCATGAAGCAAAATACCTTTCATCATTTGATAATTCTAATCTCTACTAATAAATTAAATTCACAATTGCCAATTTGGAACCAGTGTTTCTTGAGAAATATTTTTCCACCATTCCTCGTTTTCTAAATACCACTTAATTGTATTTTTTAATCCTTCATCAAATCTTATTAATGGTGACCACCCTAATTCATTCCTAATTTTTGATGAATTCATGCTATATCTAAAATCATGACCTGGTCTATCTTTAACATATTCTATCATATCTTCAGATTTTTCCATTAATGATAAAATTTTTTTAATTATAGTTTCATTGTCAATTTCATTATCTGATGATATGTTGTATGATGAACCTTTTTTTCCATTTTTTAATACCTGAAATACTGCCTCACAATGATCAGATACATGGATCCAATCTCTTACATTTTTACCAGTTCCGTATATCGGAATTTTTTTATCGTTAATAGCATATAAAATAGTTTTTGGGATCAATTTTTCTGGAAATTGTCTTGGTCCATAATTGTTGGTACATCGTGTAATTAAACAATTACAACCATATGTAATAAAAAATGAATTTATTAAAAGTTCAGCTGATGCTTTTGATGCTGAATATGGACTAGATGGATTAAACTTAAAGTTTTCATCAGCACTTTTAGATTCTAGACTACCAAATACCTCATCTGTGGAAATATGGATTAATTTTTTATCAAATTTTCTAATTGCTTCTAAAATAGTATATACTCCGTAAATATTAGAATCTACAAATGGTTTAGCATTAGATATGCTTCTATCAACATGAGATTCTGCTGCAAAATTTACTACTGCATCACACTTTTCCACCAATTTTGAAACTAATTGACTGTCTGTGATATTTCCTTTTACAAATTCATAATTTTCTGAATTTTCAATCGTTTGTAGACTCATTAAATTAGAGCCAAATAATTTATCATCAAGATTAATTATTGAAATATCCTCATTTTTTGATAAAACATTTAAAATAAAATTACTGCCAATAAAACCTAAACCACCTGTTACTAAGAGTTTCATGAATATTCAACTCAAGTGGATGGTAAAATTCTTTTCTTTCTTTTTCATAATTTTTTGATGACCTTCATTCTCTTTAAATTTTTCATTTTTATAAATTCTGAGATGAATTATTGAGGTTCAATACTTTTATTCCCCATGTGGGTTTCAATCTTATTGGAGAATTTACAGTATTCATATGATTTGGAAGTTCATGACACAAAAAATATTCAATCCAACAAAGTTAATGGTTCTTTAACTGTTATTTGGAGAGATTGGGATAAATTACTAAATGATCCCAAGATGGTTTATGTCAGTTCTGTAAATCCTGGTGAAATAAAGGGCCCTCATCTTCATACTAAAAGAATAAGTTATTTCACTTGTATTCATGGTAAAGTTGTTTTTATTATTAAAGAAAAAAATGGTAATTATGTTGAAATAGAATCTAGTTCTGAAAAACCTACAATGATAATTGTACCCAAAAATATTGCATCTGCCCATGTAAATTTATTTAATAATACCTCTACAGTTTTAGCGTTAGCTGATATTTCATGGAAACCAAATGATGATGAAATGGAAAATGTTACATTTGATAATTATAATTGGAAAAAATGGAATAAAAAATAAATCATTATGGATTACTTTTTACACTATGGAGGAACTGAAAATAAGGTATGTCAAAAACTATTGTTTTAATTGATAATTCTGAAAATATTTCTGAATTAAAGAAATTTTCTAAGTTGAAAAATTTGGATTTTTATTCGTTAAATCATGCAACTCATAATAAATTAAAGTTAGAAAAACTTGATCATAAAATTGGAGATAATTATCTATCAATAGAAGATAGAACACTTATAGATAATTTTACAATAAACCTAACTGCAAATTGGTATAAACATCCACTAATAAAAGATTATTTAATTTTTGAAAAAATAGAATTAGGTTTACTTGTAGAACAAGAATTTTTTCAATATTTTTTATCAATAATTGCTGAAGCAGTAATTATTATGAAGATAATTGAAATTGAAAAACCTACAACGATTCATACTTATACAAAATTAAATAATTTTGTGGAAAAATTTTGTAAAAAATATGAAATTGAAATAATAAATCATAATAATGAAAAAACTTTTCAATTAATTTTTGATATAATTAATATTAAATTTAATTTGTGGAAATTACCAATAAATTTTCAAATTTCACGTTCCAAATATTTTTTTATTAAAAATTTAATTGAGAAAATATTTTTTAAAATTTTTAATCTTGGAATAAATATAAATAAAATACAACCAAAAGCAATTTTACTATCTGAATTTAATCCAGTTCAATACGATTTATTTTTTGATGAGGTATCTAAACTTGATAAACAAATCTTATTATTGAATCAACGCCGTTCTGCTATTTGGAATTTTAAAAGTTTTAAAATAATTAAAAAATCAAAATGTAAAATTCTTAACTTAAAATCGTTAGAAAAAACATTTAAAAATGAACTTGAAAATAAATTATTTTTATTCTCTTTAGAACTTATTAAAATGTGGTCATTAGATAAAACATTCCAAGAAATTTTTACCATAAATTCAATTTCTTTATGGGATTCAATTTATTTTTCATTTAAAGAAATTTGTACAAGTAGATTTACTGAATCTGTAAAAAGAATTTTTCTATTAACTGAATTATTCACCATTGTTGATTTTTCAGTAATCTTGGAATGGGCTGAATCTGGCCAAGAAGAAAAGGAATTAATTTTTGTTGGGAGGAAATTTGGAATTCAATCATTGATGCTACAACATGCACTAAATACTACAAATTCAAATTGGGACAAAACAGATCGATTTATTTTATCTGGATTTTCATATCCTTTTCTAAGTGACAAACAGGTTTTATGGGGACAAATCCCTAAAAATCAAGCATTAAAATATTCACATAATTCTGAAAACTCTCTTATTGTCTCTGGTAGTCCTAGACATGATAAATTTTTTCTAAAAAAATCTTTTGGCAAAACTGGAAATATTCTTCTTGCAACTACTGGAGTCTCTGGAATTTCATATCTTGATACAACGTTTGATGAATATTCAAAATTTGAAAATTTTATCAAGGAAGTTTATCGAGTCTCAAAATTTTTTCCAGATAAACATCTAATTGTGAAACCTCACCCTAGATCAGAACTTGATAATCCAATAACAGAATTAATTAAAATGATAGATCCATCTATTGAAATTAAATACAATGCAGATTTAGTAGATTTGATTAATTCATGTGATTTAGTTATAACTTTTAACAATTCTACGATTGCTTTAGAATCAATGATTTTAGAAAAACCTACTATTAGTTTACAATTTGAAAATTGGGCCAATAATGAAGATATAGTAAAAATTAATGGGTTAGTCTCCATTAATAAAATTGAAGATGTTGAACCGATTATGAAAAAACTGTTAACAAATGAAAAATTTATTGAAATTACTAAATCAAATGAAAAGAAATTCATTGAACAATATTTTTCTAATCCCGGAACTGCATCTAAAACATTAGCAAAAATTCTAGATACTTTTTAAATAAACAATTGTAATATACTTGTAAAAATATTGGACTTTTGTAATCATGATTGATTGGAAATTACCACTGTACAAAATTTTCTCTGATGATGAGGATCTTTTGTTAATAAATAAAGTAATCAAACGAGGTAATAATTGGGCAATTGGTCCAGAAATCGAAGAGTTTGAAAATGAACTAAAAAACTATTTGGGTGTAGAATATTGTTTAGTTTTAAATTCAGGCACTTCTGCATTACATGCAACACTTCTATCTCATGGAATAGGGAAGAATGATCAAATTCTACTTCCGTCGTTTTCTTTTATTTCTACAGCTAATTCTGTTTTATTTGTTAATGCACAACCAAAATTTATCGATATTGAAGAAACAACATTTGGACTAGATCCTAATTTAATTCAACAATCTATTACATCAAAAACTAAAGCAATTCTGCCAATGGATTATGGTGGAATGTCGTGTAAAATTGATGAACTAAAAAAATTGGCTGAAGAGAATAATCTTCTTTTAATTGAAGATGCGGCTGAATCCCTTGGTGCATCAATTAATGGAAAAAAAGTGGGCACAATTTCAAATTCTGCAATTTTTAGCTTTTGTGGAAATAAAGTTTTAACAACAGGAGAGGGTGGGGCTGTTGTAACTAATTCTAAAGAAATTTTTGAAAAAATAAAATTAATACGTTCTCATGGGAGAGTAGATTTATCAAATTATTTTGCAAATCCAAATGAATCAAATTATACGATGCTGGGATATAACTGGAGAATGTCATCTATTACTGCCGCATTAGGAATTTCACAATTAAAAAAATTAAATAAATTGATTAAAATGCGTCAAGAAAATGCACGATATTTATCACTACATTTATCAAAATTTCCTGATATCTTAGTTCCACAAATTCCTGAAAATTATGAACATGTTTTTCAAATGTATAGTATCAGATTAAAATCACAAAAATTACGTGATCAATTACATGATTTTTTGAGTATGAAAAAAATTTTTTCCAAAGTTTACTTTCATCCAATTCACAAAACTGATTTTTACAAGAAATATTTGTCGACCTCTTTAACACTTCCAGTTACAGAAAAAGTATCCGAAACAATTTTGACCCTCCCACTTTATCCTAATATGTTAACTGAAGAAAAAGACTATCTTGTAAATTCAATTACTGAATTTTTTGAAAATCAAAAATAATTAATCGTTTTTGATTATCCACATGTTTTTCTTATTTGCAGCATGTTTTAATTCGTCATTACTCAATAACATTTCTTTCATTTTCTCTCCCTTTCGTAATCCTATAATTTGAGATTTTTTAGAATATTTTTTTGCTAGATCTTTGATTTTATATGATTTCATTTTTGGAACAAAGATCTCTCCGGTTTTTACTAGTGGTACACATTCTAAAATAAAATCTACAGCTTCATTAGTGTGAAAAAAATATCTTTCCATATCTGGATGAGTAATTGATATTGATTGTTTTCTCAAAGATTCTTCTTCCCAAATTTCAAAAACATTGCCTCTAGATTCAATAACATTACCAATACGTATAGTTGCAAATTTTGTATTTGGTATGTGTATCCCAGCCCATGAAGTTAATCTTTCGCCTAATAATTTGGTAGCGCCATATAATGTTGAAGAATTTACTGCTTTATCTGTACTAATGTTTAAAAATAATTCTGGATGATTTCTCATTGACATTTTAATCATATTTACAGTACCATTGATGTTTGTATCAATTGTTTCAATAGGGTTGAATTCTGATATTTCTATATTTTTTACTGCAGCTAAATGAAAAACTATGTCTACATTATTTCCTGCCATTTCCACTCTCTCTTTGTCTAAAATATTTCCAAGAAGTAATCGTAATTTGGAACTTTTGATAGATCTTTTCAAATTAAATAACGCATGTTCGTTAATATCTAATACTCTGATTGATTTTACAGGATATTCTAATAATTTATTTACTAAAATTATTCCGATACTTCCTGCACCACCAGTTATCAAAATTGTTTTATTACGTAGATCTGTTTCAATTTTTTTACTATAATTAGATGATTTTTTCTTCATGATATTCACTTTAGATTTAGTCTTATATTTAGTAACTACAATTTGAATTGATTATTTATACTTCTATCTTGATATAAAACTAATATCTCTCTATAATAGCAAATCATTGTTTGAAAGCTCTTGTAATTGGTTATGGTTCAATTGGTTCTAGACACATTCAGAACTTATCTTTAATTTCAAATATTGAAATTATTGTTCAAACACAAAGAAAATCAGACAAGTTCTTAAAAAAATATAACTGCACATTAATTAGAACTTTAAATGAATGTGTTAAACAAAAACCTGATTTCGCTATTATATCAAATGAAACTAGTTTCCATTTAAAAATAGCATTGAAACTAGCTAAACATAATATTCCTTTCTTACTTGAGAAACCACTTTCACATAATTTAAAGGGAATTGATAAATTATTAAAAATCGTTAAAGAAAAAAAATTAATTACATTAATGGGATGTCCACTTAGATTTCATCCATGTTTAAAAAAAATTAAGCAAATTTTAGAGAAAAAAGAAATTGGAAAAATATATTCAGTATATTCTGAAAATGGATCTTTTCTTCCTGATTGGCATCCTCAAGAAGATTATAGAAAAAATTATGCTGCTAACAAAGAATTAGGTGGTGGAGTATTGTTAACTAATATTCATGAAATAGATTATCTATTTTGGTTTTTTGGAAAAATAAAAAAATCTTATTCTACTGCTGGAAAACTTAGTAATTTGGTTTTAAATGTGGAAGATTATGCTGCGATTCATCTTAATTTTTTCAGTAATGTAATAGCAGAAATTCATCTAGATTTTTTTCAAATCTCAAAGAGTAGAACATTAAAAATTATTGGTGAAAATGGAATAATAAGTTGTGATTTGGTAACTAACAAAGTAATTATGTATACAACTAAACACCAAAAATGGATGACAATAGTTTCTAAACCCACTTTTGATTTAAATAAGATTTACATTGATGAATTAAATCATTTTATTCAATGTGTAAAAAATCATATAATTTCGATAAATCCAATTACAACTGGAGCAGAAGTGTTAAAAACTGTGTTCATGATAAAAAAATCTATTAAAGAAAAAAGGATGATACTCTATAATGAATTCTAATAAATTGCCTGATCTTTTCTCATTGAAAAATAAAGTTGTAATACTTACCGGCTCTGCTGGAAGATTAGGCTCAAGATTTGCTGAAATTTTATGTATTGCAGGAGCAAATTTAGTTCTTGTAGACATTGATAAAAAGAATAACTTAATTATTAAAAAAAAATTAATGAAAAATCACTCTCAAAATATTCTTGCATTAACTCTTGACATATCAAAATCAACTGATGTAAATAAATTAGTTAATTCCACAATTAAGAAATTTGGAAAAATTGATGTGTTAATTAATAATGCTCATTCTGTTCCAAGAAATAATCCTAAATTATCTGAATCTTTTGAAAAATTTCCTGATGATATTTGGGAAATTATGGTTTCAGATACTCTACGTAGTTTATTTTTGTGTACAAGGGAAGTGGGTAAGATAATGTCAAAACAAAATCGAGGAGTTATAGTAAATATTTCCTCAATATACGGTTTAGTAGGACCAGATCAAAGAATTTATGGTGAAAATAAATTAAATTCCCCTGTGGCATATTCGGTTACAAAAGGTGGGTTAGTGAATATGACGAGATATCTTGCATCTTATTGGCAGGGAAAAAACATCCGTGTTAACACCTTAACTTTAGGTGGAGTTTATGATAAAAAATTACACAATTCTGAATTTATTAAAAATTATTCTAAAAAAACTATTCTGGGTAGAATGGCATGTAAGGATGATTATGATGGAGCACTATTATTTTTGACATCTGATGCATCATCCTATATGACTGGTTCTAATCTAATCGTTGATGGTGGATGGACTGCATGGTAAAAATACTAGCTAAATTGTTTTTAGTTTAATTTTCTTTTTTGCTATCATATCAGCTATTTGAAATTCAAATTCTGTATCTATCATTAAACCCATTTCAGGTGGAATTTGATAAGGCAAAGTTTTTGGCATAAAAATTGTTTTGTGTTTAAGAAATTGTTTGACATTTATCACAAATAACCCATTTAATTGAAAAACAATTGGTGCTTCTTGTCGATTTTTAAGTTTATAAGGTAATTTTTTACTAAATTTTAAAAATCCACTTTTTTTCTCTTCTACCATATTGAAGTATGGGTTATGATGTTGTGGATATACAGAACATACTGTATTGCATTTTTCTCTTCTAAGTAATGCAATTGAATCTTTCATGGCTTTATTTGAAATAAATGGAACTGTACAGTCTCTAATAACTATAATTTCTGGAACTAATTTTAATAATTTTAGTTGATTTATCCCATGTAACAAAACATCATTAAAACTTGCATTATCCGTTGCAAATTTTTTTGGACGTAAAAATGGTACAGTCGCTCCATATCTTTTTGCTATTTTCGCTATTTTTTCATTTTCAGTAGATACAATTATTTTACTAAAAAGATTTGATTTTAAGGCAGATTCAATAGTGTGAGCAATTAAGGGTTTAGTACCCAATTTTCTAATATTTTTATTTGGTACACCTTTAGATCCACCTCTAGCACCAATAAAACAAATAGGTTTAATTTTCATTTTTCATACATACCTATTATTTTTCAATTTTCTCTGATGCTTTTATTAATTTAATCAGTTCTTCAATTTCATTTAAATCAAAACTTACTGGATTGTCAATGTAATCTTTATTTTTATCTGTAGTTGCATGAATTTCTATAATATCTGCACCTAAAATAGCCGCAGTTAATGGTGCTATAATATCATCACAATGATTTGAATAACCATCAAATTTTTTTATTTCTTTAAAATCAATTTCTTCTAAACTACATGGGTACTTTGGTATACAGTATAACCATTTTATTTTTTTATTTTTATAAAACTCAGTTTTAATCGGATTTTCATTTGTACTCACAATCACTTCTTTTTCTGTTTCTAAAATCCGATCTATTAGAGGTGATGTTGTATTTTTCATCAAAACCCTTCCATCGCTCTCTCTGATCTTATATCTTTTAACAAATGGTTCTAGAAATGCAACTGCTTCTGGATACATTGGTGTACAAAACCACTCTATTCCTATCTTTTTGGATATTTCATCAATTTCCTTTACATTAGATTCCGTAATAGCTGATTTTATTAGGCGTTCTTTTAATGGATGATCTTTTAGCATATCCATATTATATGCTTGAAATTTTACTGCGTCACAACCTGATTTTTTTAAATTTAAAAGAAAATCTTCCAATAATTTGAAATCTACATCCCAATTTACTCCAATTTCAGCAACAATGAACACAGAATATTAAAAAACCATGGCCTATAAGAATTATAATTTCAATAGCGTTTTAAAAGATATTAGTTGAACTAAAGTGACTTAAAATTGATTAGATTTTTAAAAGATTCAGATAATGAACAATTAAAATTTTTTTATAATAAAACATATGGCACAGAACAAATTTTGAATAATTCCATACATTATAACTAACAATTTAAAAATAACCCTTCAAATAAACTCCCTGCAAAATCGATATTGATTTTTTAATCCTCGTCAATTATCGAAGTACATCTAGGATTTATTCCTACTGAATTAAAATTATTTGAAGAACTTTATAATTCTGATCCTGAACTTTTCCAAAGTCTGCATGAAAATATTATATCTAATAATCTTGGTTCTGAAACAATTTTGCTACAAAAAAATTTAACAAATTTTCTTTTTTAATTTAGCAGGCACACCAACAAATAATGATTTTTCAGGAACATTTTCTAAAACTACTGAACCTGCGCCAATAATGGACTCCGAACCAATTTTAATTTCTTGTTTCATAACAACTCCTGTACCTATATATGATGAATTTCCAATAGTTGTTTTTCCATTAATATGAACTCCTGGATTAATTGTAACATAGTCTTCAATTACAGAATCATGACCTATGGTTGAATCAATATTTACATGAACATGTTTGCCTATCACTATGTCTACCGTCAAAATGGTCCCTGCTTGAATAATTGTTCCTTCACCAATTGTAACTGATTCTGAAGAAATTACTGTTGGATGTATTATGGTAGCATATCTTGGTTCGATTTTTTTTAACTGATGTGTGATTTCTTTTTTTCTCAAAGAATTCCCTATGGCAATTATACAAGATATTGATTTTTGATAATTATTCTCAATCCACTCTAATCCTCCTAAAACTGAAAATCCATCAATTAATTTTCCATGTAATGATTTATCATCATCAATAAAACCTATAACAGAATAATTTTCCTTAATTTTGTTACAATCCTTAATAGTCCATAAAACCTCTCTTCCAAATCCACCTGCACCAATAATTAAAATTTCTTCCATGTTTTTCTCTTTATTAGTATGACATATATTTTTGAATTAAGTTTTTTGGCAGTGGTTTTTCTAGAATTTTGATTATTCTCTTGGAAGCATTTCCATCACCGTATACAGTATTTTTTATTAATTTATGCTCATTTTTCTTTTTCAAGGCAATTTTGAGGGCTTTTTCAATTTCCTTACTTTCAAAATCTTTGACATCAATTACTTCTCCTCCTCTTTCCCTTCCTAACTGTCTAATTCCTATATTCACTACTGGGATTGAAAAGCAGCTAGCTTCAGCAATACCACTGCTAGAATTACCAACTAAAACTCCACAGTATTTCAATAATCCTAGAAAATCACATCTTGGTAAATTGGTATAGAAATTTAGAAAATCATATTTTGCACTAACTTCTTTTAATTTACTTTGAATTATATCACTTTTTGCATCTGAATTAGGTCCAATAATTATTGTTGTTTTTTTTAATTTTATAATTGAAGTAAGTGTATTTTGTATTTGTTTTTCAACTAAATCTAATTGTGTAGTCACCGGATGCTGAATTAATACAATTTCATCTCCTTTTAATTTCATTTTTAATTTTTTTTCTATGGTTTTTTTTGACGAAATATCTTTTTTAATATTGTCAATAGCAAGAGAACCTACATTAAAAACAAATTTTGGGTTTTCACCCATCTTGATAATTCTCTTTTTACTAGTTTCAGTATTTGTAAAATGTAAATTTGAAAGTTTTGTTATTGCATGTCTATTATATTCATCGATTCCACCTGATTTATCACCCCCAGCTAAATGTGCATTAATTATGTTCATATGAGATGCCGCAATTGCTGAAGCTAGCATTTCGTCTCTGTCTCCAAATACTATATTGATATCTGGTTTGAATTTAGAAAATATTTCACTAAACTGAATGATTCCTTTTCCAATTTCTTTTGTTAAGTTTTTTTCATCTAATTTTGTTGGTATCATTTTCACCCTAGCATGAATTTCAAAACCATCTTTAATTATTTCATTAACTGTGTTTCCATGTTTTTTCGAAAGATGAGTTCCTGTAACAACTAAAATAAATTTAATTTTAGAATTTATTTTTAATTCGTTTAAAAGATTACGAATAATGCCATATTCTGCTCTAGTGCCAGTTGTAACAAGAATTTTTTTTCTATTCATTTTTTTAAAAAATATTTTATTTAATTAAGCCTGTTCCTACTTTGAATTTTGGGTGCCATGTGCCATCTCTACCCTGTTCAAACAATTCTTTGTTATACCATTTATCCATAATATTCCAAAACTCAGGTATTGACATTTTAGTAAACTCACAAAATTTTTCTATGATTTTTTGATCCAGTTTACCATCTTTTTCTTCTATTATTGGAATCATTTCCTCTCTAGTTTTTATTCTGTATCTAATCCATCTTGAACCAATGTCTGTTGCTACGGAGTGACCAAATTTTAGATATTTTAAGTATGGATTAAGTAAATAACTGAGTGAATCAATCTGATCATAGTCTTCTAACCATCCTTCTCTTTTATGTTCATGTCCAAGATGTCTGAATCCCCATTTTTTTGCAACTTCATAACTATGAACAGAATTCCATGGGATAAAGTAACTCATATAGATTGGATCTAATCCAAATTTTTCACATTCTTCTACCGATGGTGGAATAGTTAACTGTAAATCTTTTTCAGTTATCTCTCCACTCTTAAGCCATTCATCTCTATATCGTTCTACTACATTGTTATATGGTTGTAACATAGCTGAACTTTTCTCTTCTGATTGTTTACCACCATATGCATAACTGATATCCTCTCCGTACACTAACAACTTAATCCCTAATTGCATTGCCATTCTGTATGGAAAAGCATAGATTATTGAATCAACATACCAAGATGATTGCCCTAACTCTTCAAATGTTTTACGTGTAAGAAATCTATTAACTCTAATATTTGGTTGTAGTTGAATAATATCACACCCAAATGTATCTGATAGATTGTCCAAATTTTTTCTTCCTGTATCTGTCCAATCAACATTACCTACTGTCAGTAGAACTGGATTCATTTTCAATTTTTCTTTCATTAAATAAGTTTGTAAGTGAGAATCCTTCCCTCCTGATACTGCAATTGCACAATCATATCCATTCCCATTACATCCACGATATTTATCACAAATTCTCTCTAATTGATTCCATCTATCATCCCAATCAATTTTTTTCTGATTTTCAAAATTAGTACATGGTGCACAAACACCATTTTCATCAAACTTTAATCCTGGGCGTGTATTTGGCATTAGACATTTCTTACAATACTTCATAATTGTTTTCACACGATCTTACATATATGGACTTTGTTGAATATTAAATTTAATCTTCTTAAAATCAGCATCTAATTTTGAATAAATCTAAAAATATTTTTAATAAAAATAAACTTATTTACTACCTATAATTAAAATTGATTGTATTCATATATGAAAACAAATTTTAAAAAATCAACTATTGATAATGAAAAAATTGAATTTGCAAAATATGATAATATTGATAATTCAAAAAATCTCACTCCAGAAGAATTTGAAGATTTTATAGTAAAATCTGGTGCCAAAGGCTCTTTCATGGTTTACCGATCTAAAAAATCTGATGATGAATTAGGTATTGATGAATTATAATATAGGTACATAATTTTCAAAATACAAACTATGTCAAATGATTTACAAACTTATATTGAAAAATCAATGGAAAAACTTCATACTAAATCATATGATGATTGGGTAACAAATTTTGCATTAAATCTCGAAAATATATGGAATGAACCTTCAGCATCTAAATTAACTCCCATTTTGATTAATAATCAAATCCAAAATGAATCTGCAATTGTAATTGGTAGAGGACCGTCAGTTAAGAAAAAAAAACATTTGGAATTACTTGCTAACAGTAATTTTAAAGGAACCATTATTTGTTGTGATGGAATATTAAAAAATGCTTTAGAAGCAGGAGTTACTCCTGTAAAATTTCCAAAATATTATGTTGTCTCAATAGATCCATATGACCCTGCAAAAACATTCTACGAATCTGAGATAGTTAAAAAATATGGTTCATCAATTAATGGTATTTTTTCTACTATTGTTAAACCAACAACCGTTGAAAATGCAAGAAACGCTGGCATCAACATTCATTGGCTTCATTCATTATTTGATTATGATGAAGGAAAGAAATCATTTAATCAACTTTCAGCACAGATAATTAGAGCAAAAAAGAAATCTGGCCTACCTGCAATACAAACTGGTGGAAATGTTGGTACGTCTTCATGGTTTATAGCTTGGAGAATATTAAAATGTAATACTGTTTGTTTAATTGGAATCAATCATGGTTGGGAGGAATCTGATTCTTGGGAAAAAATAATGTCTCATGGAAGTGATTTAGTAGATATCACCGCTATTGATAGGAATAACCCAAGTTTTAAGAAATTATTTAGAACGGTATATAATCCAGACTTTGATTGTAATTGTATAATTGATCCACTTTTTCAATTTTATAGTTCTGCTCTAAAAGAATTCATTTCAAGATCCCCTGATTGGCTAACAACAATCAATTCAACTGAAGGAGGCTCTATATTTGGAAAAAAAATTACAAGTATGAAATTCCAAGAATTTCTAGATAGATAGATTACTTTTATTATCTACTAAATTTTATTGTGATTTAAATACACGTGCCAGAATATAGAAGTATAAATTTGAAAACACTCTTCGTTGTTCCTGAGATCAGATTAGATAGTGCTCCATACCATTTTCCTCTCTGGGCTGGAATTTTGGCATCCATTATAGAACAGAAAGGTGGAGAAGTTGGAATTTTAGATCTTAATGCTTTAAGAGCAAATTTTGGTGGCTCTCAAGTTCCAACCAAAATTATTGAACATGAATTATCTTCAGAAAAATGGGATGTAATTGGAATTGGTGGTTTGACTACTACTTACAGTAGAATTAAAGAACTTGCTCCTCTTATTAGAAAAAATGCTCCCTCATCATTATTTATTGGTGGAGGTGGATGGTGTACGTATAACCCAACAGAAATTTTACAACTAGTACCTGAACTTGATTTGCTTGTTCTTGGTGAAGGTGAAGAAACATTTTCAGAACTATATGATGAAATCAATAATGGTTCTAATGACTTTGAAAAAATTAATGGCTTGTGTATAAGAGAAAAAAATGAAAATTTTAAATTCACTGCTCCTAGAGCACTAATTTCTGATCTAAATACAGTTCCTTATCCTGCTTATCATTTGTTTGAAACAGAAATCTATTTCAGATATTCATCAATTCCTTCATCCCCTGAAGCTTATAATGCTAAAAGAAGAGTTTCAACTGTTTGGGAACGAGGATGTCCTAGAGGATGTACATTTTGTTCTCATAATGGAATGTCAAGAATTGATCTTCAAAATATTTATGGTGAAGGTGATAGATCTAAAGGTGAAAAACTTGTTAGAATTTCTGATAAAGTAAATAACACATTTCAAATGCCTGCTAGATGGCCTACTCCAAAATATGCTGTTGACAATATAAAATTATTACAAGAACAATTCAATACTGATTTTATTACTATTCTTGATGAAAATATGACGAGTAATCTAAAATGGACAAAAGAATTTTGTGATCTTTATGTCAAAGAGGGTCTTGATAAAACAATAAAGTGGGGAACATTAGGTGATGCACCAAGTGTAGCAGTACATCCTGAAATCGTTGAACTTATGAAAAGTGCTGGATGTGTCTATATTTCATTTGGATTTGAATCTGCATCTGATAAAGTTTTGAATCAAGATATACAAAAAGGACAGCTTCGTTCTCATTTACAAACTACTATTGACACCATAAAAAAATCAAAAATGCATCCTCTTACAACATTCATGATTGGAAATGCTCATGAAAACATTGATGATTTAATGGAAACTGTAGATTTTTGGATTCTGAATGGAGCTGAAGTAGATCCTTTCATTTGTACTCCTTATGTTGGAAGTCCAATTTTTTATGAATATAGAGATTATCTTCTTCAACAATATGATTCTAGATTAAAAATCATCTCTGAAGGAAAATATCAAATTTCTGATGATCAAATAAAAAAATGGAAGTTAGATGCATTAGATAAATTTATGACTGATTGCGGTGATGCAACAAAATACACTGCTACAGTAAGTCAGTACTTTACTATATCTGAATTATTTTCCCTCAAGCAATTTATGTATACTCATGATACCAGACGTCTCTTACAAATGGCACATCAAAGATATGATGAAACTAAATTAGAACATTGGAAACATAGTACAAAATGGAATAAATATTGTGAAGTTTGTACTGCTCAAGATCAATTGGATCAAACAATATCTATACATCATAATTAAAAATGAAAATAGTTTTATTCTATACGTTTAAAAAAAATTCTTTTAATAACACAATAGATTTCAAAAGTTGTTAAATGGAAAAAATTATGAAAATTGCTGTATTCACTTCTATAAAACCAGATAAAAAAAATCTCCGTATTCATTATTTTGAAATTCTTATTAATACATTAAGGCAAAAAATTCCAGTAAAAATTATCTGGATAGTTTTACAACCTGATAAATTTAGCAGTATAGATGAAAAACATCAAAGTATCTATGGTATTCGTGAATTCTCAAATGGATTAGATTTATTAAAAAAAATAAAACCTGACTTGGTTTTGGTGAGTATTAGAAAAGAATCCATTCAGTACTCTGCAAGTTTAGCTGCACATTATTTAAAAATCCCACTTGTAAGTTTTACAGGAGCAAAAATTGATTTTCGTAAAACTGAAGATTTAAAGAAAAATAGAACCATTCAACATTTATTTTCAAACAGAGTTCCAACAGATTCAGAATCACAGACAAAATTTTTGAGAAGGGGAAGGTTTTTCTTTTTCAAATATTTATTTTTAATCAAAACAAAATTTCTAGTCAAATGTAATTTCTTTATGATTCTAAAATCCATCTTAGATGATTTTCTTATGTATGCACTTGATAGATCTCTACCATACAGTCCTTTACCTGATCTTTATTTATTACATCATGAATCTCAAATTACACGATTTACTGAACAGGGATTAAATCCTGAAAAAATGATTGTAATTGGTAATCTTTTACTTGATCGTATCAATCAAAAAAATAACATACATAATAATCCTCATCTAGAAAAAACCAAAATACGTGTTTTGATTGTAACAGATTCATTATTTGAACACGGGGTATGGACACTCAAACAAAAAGATTCCTTTTTACAAAAATTGCTTAAAACTTTAAACAATGATAAATCTATTGAATTTGCAATAAAAATTCATCCAGTATCTGAAAATATTGAATATTATGAAAAATTATTATCAGAATTAAATATCAATTCGCATGTTTTTCAATCTGCAGATTTATGGAATATTCTTTATGATTTTGATATTGTATTGTCATATGGATACTCAAATGCTCACACTGAAATATCATTTAGTGGTAAAAAATTAATTTTAATAAAAACTGAAACTTCCTTTCCTACTATGGACCTAATTGATGAAGGTATAAAATCTGGTCATGTGATCGAGTGTTTGAATATGGATAACTTGGTATCTTTAATTCATGATTTTGATAAAAAAGATGTAATGTTGACCGCAAATTTTATTGAAGAATGTAATAAATTATTTTATAAAAATGATGGAAAATCTGCTGAACGCGGCTCTGAAGCAATACTTAGTCTGTTAAAAATCACAGATGATTTAGAAAAAAAATACAGAGCACTGGAATAGTAATGTTGCTGATACCTCCATAAGGGATATTTAGTAGAATCTTGGACTTGTCTTAATCTTGAAAATTCTTGTAGTTGGATTAGGTTCAATGGGAAAAAGAAGAATAAGAAATCTTCTAAAGCTTGGTTATAATGATATTATAGGATTTGATCCACGATCTGATCGTAGGAATGAATCATATGCAAAATATAAAATTCAAACTTCTTCTACTATTAAAGAAAGTCTAAGTCATAATCCAAAAATAATGATAATTTCAACTCCTCCTGACTTACACTATCCATATGCAAAAATTGCAATACAAAACAACATTCATTTTTTCACAGAAGTAAATTTATCATCTACTGATGTTAAAAAAATTATTCAAAAATTGGAGAAAAAAAAATCTCTTGTTGGTTTGCCCTCGTGCACTACACTTTACAATCCTGTAATTAAAGAATTATCTAAAATTATTAGTAAATCTTCTATTGGAAAGATACTAACTGTATATCATCATTTTGGCCATTATTTACCAAATTGGCATCCTTGGGAAGATTATCGAAAATTCTATGTTTCTAAAAAAGAAACTGGTGCTGCACGAGAAGTTGTTCCATTCGAATTAATTTGGATAACTCATTTATTTTCAGAAATTAAATCTGTTTATGGTCAAATTGCAAAAATTTCTAAATTAAAGACTAACATAGATGATATTTATGAAATTTTAATTGAATTCAAGAATGGTATACATTGTATCTTAGTAATTGATGTAATCGCTAGTCCTGCTTTTAGTGAAACAAAGATAATTAGCGAAAAAGGTGTAATCTTATGCGATCATAACCTTGGATTGATTAAACAAAATTATAATTCTAAATGGATTTCAAAAAAATTGAACATGGGTAAAATTGCAAAGGGATACAAAGGAAATACTGGAAGTGAAACCCTTTACGAAGAAGAGATGAATTCATTCATGAATGCTGTTTTAAAAAAGAAAAAATATCCTTTTTCATATCATAAAGAATTAAAAATTTTAAAAATTTTAGATTCTATAGAAATTAGTAGTAAAAAAGGTAAAAGGATTTTAATTAAATAACATATTTTACTGAATTTATATATCACAATAAATTTTATTTATCGTAATGAAATATAATGTGCTTTTTATTTTAATTGATTCATTACGTTCTGATAAATGTCATGGGAAAAATAAAACATCCATTACGCCAAATATAGATCAATTAATTGAAAAAGGAGTTTATTTTGACCAGACAATTAGTTCTGCTCCTGCAACTGCAGTTGCGATGAGTAGTATTTTCACTGGTTTGTATCCTTTTAAGACTGGTATGGGAACAGAAGGATATCATAAATTAAATCCTAAAATTCAAAATTATATAAAAATTTTAAAAGAAAATAATTATCACACATATGCTACTGCTCCTGACATTGCATCTGATTTTGGGTTAGTATGTGATTTTGAAAATGTTGATTCTTCATACAATAATTATTTTAGCTTATTTGCTGGTTTAGGAGACCAAATTATAAATAAAATTTCTTCAAATTCTTTAGATTCTCCTTGGTTATTTTATCTGCATATTTTTGATTTACACACTCCAGTTGTTGTTCCTAAAGATTTTGATAAAAAAGAATTTGGTAATAGTCAATACGAACGAATGGTTTCTGCTATAGATTCGTGGCTTGGAAATCTTTTAAAATTAATTGATCTAGAAAACACAATTGTGATTTTAACAGCAGATCATGGTGAATATATCCCATTCATTGAAAAAAATAACGAACAAATTAATCTGGAACCCAGCTTGACTGAACAAAAACTTTGGGAATTAGGAAATAAAATTCCGTCTAACCTATATCCAATTAAACGTAAATTAGGAATGTTATTACGTGGAACTCGAAATAAAATAAAATCATCAAAAATTGATGATTCAAAGTTATCTCCTTATGAAAAAAGAATTCTATTTGAATCACGAATGGGTGAGGGACATAGATTGTATGAAGATCTTATTCGTGTACCATTAATTTTTTGTGGATCAAGCATCTATTCTTCTAAAATTATTTCTCAACAAGTCAGACAAATAGATATTTTTCCAACTATTTTAGATATAATTGGAATAAAAAACAATGTAAAAGTTGACGGTAAAAGTCTAGTTCCTCTGATAAATGGTGAAAAAGTAGAAGAATTGCCTGCTTGTATCGAAAGTCCTCCAGAATTAAAAAAGAAATCTGAAAAAGTTATTGGATTACGTACTTCTAAATTCAAATATTTAAGAGATTTGGCACACCAGAATAGAGTTCTTGAGTTATATGATTTGGAAAATGATCCATTTGAAGAAAAAAATATTGCGAAAGTTAATTTTGATATCATGAATCAGTTTGAAGAAAAGTTATCTAATTTAAGACAGAACGTAATGGTTGATGATGAAACTACTGACGATGAAATGAAAATTATTGAAGAAAAACTGAAAAAATTAGGATATACTTGATTTTCTATTTATCCAATCCAAAAGTTTCTGTTTCAATTCCTCTTTAATTTCTAAGTCTTTTTCAAAAATATTATTATTTTCATTTGGATCATTTTCTAAATCATATAATTCCCATTGATTTGGTGTTTTTAAATACATTAATTTGTATTTTGTATTTTTTATACAAAATACATTTGGTTCTTTCGGTGATGGATATGGTCCATGTAATGCACCTGTTTCAGAAAATACAAATTTTTTATCATTGATATTTTCATTCACTCCTGTTAAAAATGATATTATGCTTTCGCCTGGATAATCTGTTTTTTTAGGAATTTCACAAAGGTCTAATATTGTTGGCAAAATATCTATAGTTTCTCGTAATTTGGATGTTCTAGTGTTTTTTTTAATGTTTTCACCAATAATCAAATAAAATGATCGTATTGTTTCTTCATACGTGAATGATCCATAATTTCTCTCACCAAATCTTTCCCCGATGCCAGTACCATGATCTGAAAAGAAAACAACGATCGTATTATTTTTTAATTTCGTATTGTCTATGTGTTCTTTAATTTTTTGTGTATATTGCCCAACTTCTTGAAATACTTTATCATAATTTTCTAAATTTTCATTTTTATTTTCATAAAATTTTTGATTATTCCATTCATATTTTTTTAAAACCTCTGAAACTGTAACAGTATGAATTCTTGTCGAATGTAAAAATAAGAATATTGGTTTATTTTCAGCTTTTTCTATACACTCATCTATAAATTTAGGGTGCCTTAATAATAAATCATCTTGGTATTCATTGTGAGCCTGATGTATATCAAATCCACGATTTGCAATTATTTTATCTGTCAATAAATCACATGCTGTGAAATAACCGTTTTCTTTCAAAATTTCTGGAATATTTTTTATCGATTTTTTTAATCTGAACATCTTATAATAAGCATCAATTCCATTTTCTTTTCCATACAAACCAGAAAATGTTACATTTATCGAACCTATTGTATACGGAATTGCAGTATTTACATTATCTAATAAAGTACCTTCTTCAAGTAATTCTGTAAATTCTTTTGATTTATGTATTCTATCCCATCGTGCCCCGTCAAGAAGTATAAAAATAATATTTGGTTTCATGATTATTATGACATATTTTTTGAGAGTTATTAGTAAGTATCTAAATATTAGAAGTTTTAGTCATATCCAAGTTTTTTTAATTCTTCTTCTATTGCCTGTGTTTCTTCTTCATTAAATTCTAGTTCATTACCATCTGTATTTTTTTTATAAAGTTCAATGATTTTCTCCATCTCTACAACTATTTCTTTTTTGTCCGAAATATTATGTTCTTCATTAATATCATTTTTTAGATCATACAGATGAATTCTTTTTGTTTTATCATTTCTATCTCTAAAATATTTAAATTGAGATGTTCTAATTCCTATGACTTCATTTGCCTTATCTTGGATTAATGGTGTGCTTTCCATGTATGCAGGCAATTCTTCTACTTTTTCACCATTTATCAGAGGAACTAGACTTTTACCGTCAACTTTTACATTGTTTTTTATTCCAATTATATCTAAAATAGTTGGAAAAATATCTATTTGTCTGACTTGTTGAGAAATGATCAGATTTTTTTTAACATTATTCCCGACAATCAAAAATGGAACTTTTACGTTAGAATCAAACAACACTTTGTCTAGATCTGATCTCTGCCAAAGTAATTCTCGTTTTTGATGTGGTTTTAAATTTAGACTGAGTATTTTTTCATTAATAACATCTTTTTCTCGTTTTTCTTTTTCTAAAAATATCTTTGTTTTAAGAGACTGTAAAAAAGCAGGAGTTTTTTTACTAATTTTAGAAATTAATTGTTGTTGCTTACCTCCAACTTCAAAACTGATTATCCCTTTGTCAGTAGATACTGAAGGAATGAATACCCCATGATCTGCTGTAATTATTACTAGTGTATTTTTTAGATCAATTTCATTTAAAATTTTTCCAAGCCATGAATCTATAGATGATAATTGTTTTTCATAATTACTTTCTCCATATTTATCATCCATGAATTTTTTAGATACTTTGATAGGAAAATGAAGATCATTTGCATGAATATAAAAACACCATGGCTCGCTTAGATTTGATTTTAATTTATTAATTATTTCGTCACCTAACCCATCGCTTAAATCAAAATGATAATCATAATGACAATCTTTATTTTCAAAATGTGGCATTAGACCTACTGTTTTTGTTACTGTAGGATTGTACGCATAATGATAATAATTATTATCACTTAAAATTTTAAAAAATGTTGTTACATCATTTTTTAATTTATTGAATCTTTCAGAACGAATTCCTGTTTTGAACGAAAATTTTCCTGTAAATAAACTTGTAATTGCTAATAATGTTGAATCTGCAGAACTAATTGTCTGTTCAAAATAAACTCCTTTTTCAATTAATTGATCTATATTTGGTGTAATGGATGTTTTAAACTCTCCATGAAATTTGTCTGCTCTACATGAATCTAATATTAGAAAAAAAATATTTTGTTTCATATTATTTCGTAATCTAATAGAACTCAAAGTTTGTAAATAAATTTATTCACCTTTTTCTATTAATTTAGTCAAAAATTCACTAATAAATTAATTAGATTATTTTCTAAAATGGAAGACATAAATCTATTCTAAAAAGAAGAAAATTATGAACAACAAAGATCTTAAATTCAAACAAAATCCTTCAAGATTACCTCATGTTTTTGGTTCTAAATCTAACACCTTAAAATTTTTACAAAATAAAATCAAAAAATCAAAAATAGAACCTATTTATGATTTCACTGTAAATGATTGGAATGAAAATCAAACTTCTTTATTAAAAACAATCTCTAATCTTTTTAATTCTACAATCATTGTACGTAGTTCAGCAATAGGTGAAGATTCACTTGAATCATCTAAGGCAGGTAATTTTCAGAGTATTCTAAACGTAAATCCAAAATCTCAATCTTTAGTAAAAAAAGCCATAAATTCTGTTATAGAATCATATGAACAACGAAATTCAAACAATAAAGAAAATCACATTTTAATTCAATCCCAATCTAAAAATATTATTGTTAGTGGTGTAGTTTTTACTCGTACTACCGATGCTGCACCATATTATGTAATTAATTATGATGAAGGTCATTCAACAGTAGGTGTGACAGCTGGAATTGCTGATAACGTCGTTAAAATTTCTCGAAATATAAATAATAAAGCATTAACTAAACAATGGAAAAATTTACTTGAAGCTATAAAAGAAATTGAATTTATTTTACATTTAGATAAATTAGATATTGAATTTGGAATAAACAAAAGCAACGAAATCATAATTTTTCAAGTAAGGCCAATCACATTTATTAAAAACATAAACAAAAATGATAAAAAAATCTACAATCTGATTTTACAAAATAAAAGGATCTTTTCTAAATTAAATAAATCAACTAAACTTTATGGTAAAACAACAATATTTTCTGATATGAGTGATTGGAATCCTGCAGAAATAATTGGTAATAATCCAAATTTATTTGATTACTCCCTTTATGATTTTCTTATAATGAAACATTCTTGGTCAAAAGGAAGAATGGATATTGGATATGAAAAAATGAAATCTGTTCCATTAATGGTCAAATTTGGCAGTAAACCATACGTTGATGTTCGAGCTAGTTTTAATTCATTTCTTCCTTCACAATTACCTTCAACTATTAAGAAAAAACTCATATCATTTTATCTAAATAAGCTTAAAAATTCACCTTTTTTACATGATAAAGTTGAATTTGAAATTTTATTTTCTTGTTATGATCTAACATTAGATTCAAGATTGATTGAATTAAAGAAAGCACATTTTTCCCATAAAGAAATCAGTATTATAAAATCAAGTTTACTTGAACTTACGAATAAAATAATTCAAGATTTTAATATTATTTTGAAAAATTCAAATAATTCTATTAATGTTTTAACTAATAAAAGAACTCTTATTCTCTCTAATCTAAAAACTAAAAATTCTTATAATAATTTACTATCTGCTGCAGATGAATTATTAAATGATTGTAAAATTTATGGTGCCATACCATTTTCAACAATAGCTAGAATTGCTTTCATTTCTACAATTATTCTAAAAAGTTTACAAAAAAAAGATTACATCACAAGCCAATATGTCAATATGTTCCTAAATTCAATTGTTACTCCTCTGTCTGAGATACAAAATGATCTAAATCTGTATAAATCCGGAGAGATTTCAAAAAATCAATTTCTGAAAAAATATGGTCATTTAAGGCCTGGGACATATGATATTACAGCAACTCGTTATGATAAACAAGAGGAATTATTGAATAATGTTAAAATGTTTGTCACGAAACAAAAAACAAAAAAATTCTCTAAACGAAAAAACTTAAGAAAATTATTTGAAAAACATAATTTACATTTTGATACTATAGATTTTTTTGATTTTGTTGAACAATCATTAATATCTCGTGAAAAATTGAAATTTGAATTTACAAAAAATCTCAGTGCTGCAATTGAACTTATTATAGATGCAGGCAAAAAACTAGGTTTTTCAAAGGAAGATATGTCAAATTTGACTATAAGTCAAATATTAAATGCAAAAAACTCCACATTTGTTGAAACAAAAAGAAATTGGAAAAAATTTATTTCCAAAGAATTACTTAAAAAACAAGTTAATAACATCCAAGTTTTACCACCACTAATATTCTCTGACAAAGATTTTGAATTAATCAATTATTATATCTCAAAACCAAATTTCATAACTAATAAAAAAATAACTTCTTCATTATGTGATTTAGAAAAATATCAACAAAAAATCGATGCTATTGCAAATAATATTATTTTAATAGAACACGCTGATCCTGGATTTGATTGGATATTTACCAAAAATCCTTCTGGTTTGATTACAAAATATGGCGGTGTAGCATCACATATGGCTATTCGATGTGCAGAGATTGATCTTCCCGCAGCCATTGGTTGTGGAGAAATACTTTATGAGAAATTAAAATCCTCATCAACTGTAATGCTAGATTGCAAAAACAATGAGATCATGATTTTAGAACATTCTGAAAAAGATGATGAACTAGAAGCAAAAAAAATTCTAAAATCATTAGGGTACATAAAGTAGTAAATCTATAGATGAATGATGAAAAAACCTAAAATTGGAATTTCATTAAGAATAGTAAAAGCTCCAAATTATGAGGAAAATCGAGATGCATTAAGTCATGATTGGATTTTATTTTTTGAAAAACTAAATTTTATTCCAGTTTTTATTCCTAACAAACTTGTAAATGTTTCAGAATTTCTTGATGAGATGAATGTTGATGGATTAATTTTATCTGGTGGTGATAATATAGGTGATTTTCCAGAACGTGATTCGATAGAAAAAGCAATTATTGATTATGGAATTAAAAAGAAATTGCCTCTATTTGGTGTATGTAGAGGAATGCAAATAATTAATAATTATTTTGGAGGTACAATTATCACTACTTCAGATCAAAAACATGTTAACACATCTCATACAGTAAAGATTGTAAATACTTCAAGTCATCAAATCCTTGATTCTAAATCAATCGAGGTAAATTCATTTCACAACAATCTAATCAATTCTAATGTTTTAAGTAAGGATTTAGAACCTTTTGCATTAGCTACTGATAATACTGTTGAAGGTTTTTTTCATAAATCTTTACCCATAGTTGGTGTGATGTGGCATCCTGAAAGATCTCAAAATGAAACTAATAAAGAAATTCTAAGCAAAGTTTTTCATAGACCAAATTTTTAGATGTTATAACTTGAAAGCAATAATTCTTGCAGCAGGTGAAGGAACTAGATTAAAACCGTTGACTAATACAAGACCTAAGTGTTTAGTTGAATTATTTGGAAAACCTTTGATTGTTCATACTGTGGAACTTTTCCAAAAGTGTGGTATTTCAGATATTACAATTGTAACTGGATATCTATCTAATATGATAAAAATCCCAAATGTATCATACCGAAATAACAAAAATTATGATTCTACAAATATGGTGGAAACTCTTTTTTGTGCAAAAGATAAACTAGAAAATTCAGTAATTATTTCATACGCTGATATCATATTTCAAAAAAATGTTTTAGAAAGTCTCATCGTTTCTAAAGAAAACATGTCTATAATTATTGATTCCAATTGGGAGGAATATTGGAAATTACGGTTTGAAAATCCTCTAGATGATGCAGAAAGCTTAATCCTTGATGATCAAAATTATATTAAAA
>ERZ1292633.718-Hain-H41-02um-R1-718-length-37264-cov-8_pt1 | contig 37264 bp, 28 predicted proteins | sample MGYA00564406_ERZ1292633 | MGnify/ENA primary metagenome ERZ1292633 (study PRJEB36523, sample SAMEA6512639) | groundwater metagenome | collected 2019-01-08 | study: AquaDiva: Metagenomics assemblies of 32 groundwater samples
AGGGTGAAGTGCAGGGGAAGGGGAGGGGGGGATAAGTTACCCGCCATGGCTTCCCCCCAGGTCGGGCCGTATGCGGCGCTCCAGCACCCGAATTTCCGGCGGTACGTCGTGGGCTTGTTCGCCTTCACGATGGCCGTGCAGATCCAGGGGACGATTGTCGGCTGGCAGATATACGAGCTGACGCACGACAAGCTGGCGCTGGGACTCATTGGGCTCGCCGAAGCGCTCCCGTTCATCGGGTTCGCACTCTACGCGGGACATGTGGCTGACCGGCACGACCGGCGGCGCGTGGCGCTGGCGGCGCTGACGGTGCTCGTGTTCTGCTCGGTGGCGCTGCTGGTGCTCCCGCTGGCCCTGTCGAAGGCGCCAGGACGCGTGACGCCGCTCATCTATGCCGTGATCGTCATCAGTGGAGTGGCCCGGAGCTTCCTGCAGCCGGCGCGGCAGGCGTTGGGACAGGAACTGGTGCCCCGTGCGCTGTTCCACAATGCGGTGACCTGGCGCAGCGGCGCATGGCAACTGGCTTCGGTGCTCGGTCCGGCGATCGGGGGCATCCTGTATGCCATGGGTGGAACCACGGTGGCCTACGCCGGCGATGCGCTGCTCGTGATGGTTGGCCTGCTGGCGATTGCCTCGATACGCCACCGGTCGATGATCGATCGCGAGCACACGAATGAGGTAGGCGAGAGCCTGAGGGGCGGGATTCGCTTCGTGTTCAGGGAACCGATCCTGCTGGGAGCACTCTCGCTCGACCTCTTCTCGGTGTTCTTTGGCGGCGCAACGGCCCTGTTGCCGGTGTTTGCGGCGGAAATCCTGCGGGTGGGGCCGCAGGGGCTCGGACTGCTGCGGGCAGCACCGGCGATCGGCGCGGTGGTGACCTCGTTCGTGATCGTCCACCGGCCCCCGATGGAGCACGCCGGGCGGACGCTCTTCCTGGCCGTGGCCGCCTTCGGGCTGTTCACCATCGGGTTCGGCCTGTCGACTTCATTCTGGTTGTCGGTGGCGATGCTTGCCCTGGGCGGCGCGGCCGACATGGTGAGCGTCTCAATCCGGTCGAACCTGCTGCAGACGCTGACGCCGCAGCACCTGTTTGGCCGGGTGTCGGCCGTGAACAACGTGTTCGTGGGTTCCTCGAACGAAATCGGGATGTTCGAATCAGGGGTGACGGCGAAGTTGTTCGGAACGGTGCCGTCGGTCGTCCTGGGCGGCTTGGCGACGCTAGTGGTCGTGGCCGTCACTTTTGGACGTAACAGACCGCTCCGCACGCTGCGTCGCATTCATGAAATGGGAGAATCCTCGCTGGGGCTCCATCGCATCGATGCTCCCGCCGCGACTCCGGATGGCCAGTGAGGGCCTGACCGACCAGCCGCAGAGGCCGTGATTCAGCCGATCAGGCTCTTCACGGCCTCGCTCACTCGGCCCGCGGTCATTCCGTATTCGGCGTAGAGTTTCGGGGCAGGCGCCGAGGCGCCGAAGGTCTCGATGCCGATGACGACACCGTTGTCACCCACCCAGCGATACCAGCTCATGGGGTGCGCCGCCTCGATGGCGACGCGTGGGAGGCCGGGGGGAAGTACCGCGTCACGGTACTTCTTCGGCTCCAGCGCGAACAGCTCGAGTGACGGCGCGCTGACCACACGCGTGGCGATGCCATCAGCAGCGAGCGACTGCTGTGCCGCCAACGCGATCGCGACTTCCGAGCCGCTCGCGAGGATGACAGCCCGGGGAACCGTGCCGTCGAGCGTGTTGCCCAGTACATAGGCACCGCGAGCGACGTGCGCAGCCGCCGGATGCGTGGCGCGATCAATGAGCGGAAGTTTCTGGCGCGTGAGCACCAGCGCGACCGGTCCTGTCCTGTGCTCGAGAGCGACACGCCACGCTTCGGCCGTTTCAGTGGCATCGGCGGGGCGGAGCACCACGAGATTCGGGATACAACGCAGTGCCGTGAGCTGTTCGACGGGTTGGTGCGTGGGGCCGTCCTCGCCGAGGCCGATGGAATCGTGGGTGAAGACGTAGATCACGTGCTGCTTCATGAGCGCGGCAAGGCGGATAGCCGGGCGCATGTAGTCGGCGAAGACGAGAAAGGTGCCGCCATACGGAATGAAGCCGCCATGCAGCGCCATGCCGTTCATGATGGCGCCCATGGCGTGTTCGCGAATGCCGAAGGCGATGTTGCGTCCCGCGGGATGCTCGGCAGAACAGACCGGTGCGCCCTTGATCGTGGTGAGATTGGATCCGGCGAGATCGGCGGAACCGCCGACGAGTTCGGGGAGATGCGGTGCGATGGCGTTGAGCACCGTGCCGCTGGCCGCGCGGCTGGCGACGTTGCCGTTGGATGCGTCGAACGCGGTGAGGTGCTTGTGCCACCCTGCGGGCAGGTCCCCATGCCAACGACGCCCGAGTTCCTTGGCGTCCTCGGGGTTGGCCTTGGCATACGCGGCGAAACGCGTCATCCACTCGCGGTGGGCTGCTTCGCCGTGCGAAACTACCTGCGCGCGCCAGTGCTCCGCCGCTTCGGTCGGCACGGCGAAGGGCTCGGAGTATGGCCAGCCGAGCGAGCGCTTGGTGAGCGCGATCTCGTCCTTGCCCAGCGGTTCGCCGTGGGCCTTGGACGAATTCACACGGTTGGGCGAACCATAGCCGATCTGCGTCTTGGTGATGACCAGCGTGGGGCGCTGCGTGTTGGCCTTGGCCTGGGCGATGGCCCGGTCGATGGACGGCAGGTCATTGACGTCGGCGATGTGCAGCACCTGCCAGCCGTAGCTCTCGAAGCGCTTGGCGACGTCGTCGCTGCACGTGAGATCGGCGCGACCGTCGATGGTGATGCCGTTGTCGTCGAAGAAACCGATGAGCTTGCCGAGCTTCTGGTGTCCCGCGAACGAGGCCGCCTCGTGCGAGATGCCCTCCATCAGGCAGCCATCGCCGGCGATGAACCAGGTGTGGTGGTCGATGACGGTATGTCCCGGCTTGTTGAACGCTGCCGCGAGCGAGCGTTCGGCAAGGGCGAAGCCGACGGCGTTGGCCATGCCCTGGCCGAGCGGGCCGGTCGTTGTCTCCACGCCTGGCGTATGTCCGACCTCGGGATGCCCCGGTGTCCTGCTGTGCCACTGGCGGAACTGCCTGATCTCGTCGAGCGAGAGGTCGTACCCCGACAGGAACAGGGAACTGTAGAGCAGCATGGAGGCGTGACCGGCCGACAGGACAAAGCGGTCGCGGTCTTGCCACTGCGGATTGGAGGGGGCGTGGCGCAGATGCCGCGTAAAGAGCACGTATGCGAGCGGGGCAAGCGCCATCGGCGTGCCGGGGTGACCCGATTCCGCGGCTTGGACCGCATCCATGGCGAGTGTACGGACGGTATTGATGGCGATCTGGTCGAGATCGAAAGTGACGGCAGCGGCCACGGGCCGAGACTCCGGCGATAAGGGGGAGGGTCGCACGTCATCGCGCGACGCCACGGGTAAAGCTAGCCGACCGATGGTTGTCTGGCGACGCGAGGACGGCGGGAAGCGGTGCGTCTTGGTGCATCAATTGTCGACAGTGGCCGGTCCTTCCACGCCCTCTGGCCGGGGAGCATATTCCGCAGGTGATGAGCCGTCTCTCGACGGTCGGCGAATCGGCCGCCCTCTCCCGCGAGTTGTCAGACTTCCTGATCGAATTCTCGATCGGTCTGCACAAGAACGCGATCTATCCGCCTGGGCATCCGCTGCGCGAATCGGCGGCTGACCAGATCGCCCGTCGCATCGAGTCGCTCCTGAAGGAGCGGTCCACGTTGTCGCTCGGCGTGGCGCGTCACCAGCTGATCATCGAGGGTGTGGCGACCGAAGAGAACAACCCGGTGCTCCGGGATCTCGCACTGCGCCTGCACCGGCACCACCTGGGCGCACTGAAGTTCAGCCAGGGCGTGACGGCCGAAGAAGTCACCGACGTCCTGCAGACGATTGCGGTGGAAGCGGGACGGCGCGCGCGTCCGCTCGGACTGGAGGATCACGAGTTCCTGCAGCAGTGGCCGCACATTCGCCTCTTTCCGCTGACCTTCGAGCAGCTGCAGCTGCTCGAGGAGGAGGCGGAAAAGGAAGAGGAAAAGGCCGAAATGCGGGGGAACCGCAGTCGCTCGGCGCAGCTGTGGATTGGCCTGGCACGAGCGGCGCTGGCCAGCGACCTGGATGACGAGGCGCTTGCCGAATCGGCTGATTCAACGGACCCCGTCAGGGTGGCCAAGGCCATTGACGACCACAAACGCGAAGCGGCCTATGACCAGGTGGTGGTGGGATACCTGCTGCAGATCGCGGAAGAGCTGAAGGCGAAAGGAGGCCAGGAAGCCGCCGCGCTGCAGAAGCGCATGTCGCGCCTCGTCTCGACATTGCAGCCCCAGACGCTGCAGCAACTGATGCACATGGGCGGCGATGTACTGCAGCGTCGCAAGTTCGTGCTCGACGCCACCGCGGGAATGGCGGTGGACGCCGTGGTCGACCTCGTGCAGGCCGCGGCCGACACCTCGGGCCAGACGATCTCGCACTCGCTCATCCGGATGCTGTCGAAACTGGCCGTGCATGCCGACGATGGCGCACCGATGGCGCGTCCGAGCGCGGACTCCGCGTTGCGCGACCAGGTGCAGAAGCTGGTGACCGGATGGGACCTCGAAGACCCGAATCCCGACAGTTATCGGCTGGCGCTGGAGAAGATGTCAAAGGCGGCGCCGAACTTTCGTGGTGACGACTCCTTTCCGGCGGAGCCCGAACGCCTGCTGGCCATGGGGCTCGAGATCGAGATGCTTGGCGAACCCGTATGGCGCGCCGTGGACATGCTGGTGGCGAAGCCCGACCTGACCCCATTGCTGGACCTGCTCGATGCGGCGAACGACGGCTGGATGAAGGACGCGCTCTGGCGTCACGTGGCGACGCCGGGACAGCTCGAAGTGCAGCTGGAACAGACACCGGTGAACAACGATGTCGTGGGGCGACTCGTCGCCCGCCTGGGGCTGGCGGCCGCCGAGTCGCTGGTTTCGGCACTGACGCGAAGTGACGAACGAACTTCGGGCGCGCTGGTGGAGCAATTGGCGTCGATCGGCGATGATGTTGGCCCAATGCTCGTGTCGCGCCTGGCGGCGTCACGATGGCCGGTGGTGCGTCTGCTCCTGGTGACGATTGGCAAGCTGGAACGCTGGCCCGAGGGTTTTGACGCGCGCGACTTCACGCGACATCCCGATGCCGGGGTGCGACGCGAAGCGGTACGGTTGCTCATCAAGCATCCCGAATACCGCGAACAGGCGATCACCACGGCGCTGGCTGATCCGGACGAGCGGATTGTCCGCCTGGCGCTGGGCGCGGTCATGCAAGGCTGCACGGCGGCACAGGCCAGCGTGCTGATGTCGCGTGCGGACGACGAGGCGCTGTCGCCCGACCTGCGCGCGCTGGGCATACGCGCGGCGTCGAGTCAGCGCTCGGTGGAGACGCTGAACTGGCTGCTCAACCGCGTCGCCGGCAAGAAGGTCCTGATGTTCCGTCGCAGCCTGGCGTCCAAGTCGCCGGGGGTGCTGGCGGCGCTGGCCGGACTGGCCGCACACTGGAGTTCAGAGCCGGCAGCACAGGAGATCATTGCGCTGGCGAGCAAGCACTCAGATCCTGAGATGAGCGACGCCGTGGTGCGTCGGGGAGGTTCGCGGTGAGCGAACCGGCACGGTTTCTGACGTCGCTGGCACAGGCGCTGTCGACGATGGCCCTGTACGGCGATGGGCACCCGGCACGCGTCCGCGCGATCGACCAGTCCTTTGAGCACCTGCGGGCGCTTCAGGCGGTCGATTCGCGTCCGCAGTTCTCGTTTCTCGGCTACGACGTGGTGTACGGCAACATTGCGATGCGCGAATTGAAGGAGTGGGACTGGGGGGCGCGGCTGGCCAACGCCGGCATCCAGCGTCTCGAGTTCGCCTACGACGTCACGCGCGATGATTTCGAGGTCTTTCTGGACGAGTGCATGGCGCGCCTGACGCTACAGGCCATCGATTCGTCCACGCGAAGTCCCGAGCGCAAGACGGCGATCAGGTTCGGGGCAATCGGCGTGAAGGGAGCCGAAGGCGTAGTCCGGCCGGACGAGATCCTGCCGACGGCGACCATCGCCTACTCGCTGCAGGAGGAGGCCGATACGATTCGCTGGCTGCACGACGAGGTGGAATCGCGCGGTGAGTTGCCATTGCTCGAGGCGGAGTCGGTCGTGCGGTCACTGTCGGTGGCAATGCACGGCGACCGGGAGATCGTGATTCCCCTGCTGCAGTTGAAGGAATTCGACCAGTACACGACGACGCATTCGCTGAATGTCGCCGTGTTGGCGATGGCGCTGTCCGAGTTCATGGGGATGGGTCCCAAGGATATCCGGGGCTTCGGCGTCGCCGGACTGCTGCACGATCTTGGCAAGGTGCGTATTCCCAAGGAAGTGCTGACGAAACCGGGAAAGCTGACCGACGACGAGTGGACGATCATGCGGCGTCATCCTGTAGACGGCGCCAAGATCATCTACGAAAGCGACCGCCAGCTCGACCTCGCATCAGCCGTCGCGTACGAGCACCACATCATGATCAACGGTGGCGGCTATCCGCACCGGCACTTCCAGCGCGACTGCCACAAGGCGAGCAAGCTGGTGCACATCTGCGACGTGTACGATGCGTTGCGCACCAACCGGCCGTATCGCGAAGCGTGGGAAGCCGAGCGCGTGCTGGAGCTGCTGGAAAAGGGACTTGGCTGGGACTTTGATGCCGAGATCGGCCGCTCGTTCATACAGATGATGGGCCAATGGGAGCGACGCCTGGCGGTGGTTGACGACCAGACGCCCCTGCCGCAGTACACAGCGGCAATAGACGCGGCGAACGTTACAGCGGCCCAGGCTGCCGCGGACGCGGCGGACGCAGCCAACAAGGCGACAGGAGGCACGGTTGGGGACGGGACGGCTGCCGTTGTGCCGACTTCAACCGTGGCGGAAGGTCCGCCACCGGTGGCGCCATGACAGAACAGGGGAGTGCGCCATCGCGCTTCCGCTCGCTGAACGATCCCGACGCATTGCGCGCGCTCGTGGAGAACCTGCGGGAGGCGTTCTACATCATGAGTGCGCGCGGCGACATCGTCGATGCCAATCCGGCGTTTCTGGCGATGCTCGGCGTCCGCACGCTGCATGACCTACGTTCGTTTTCACTGTCGGACATGGTCTCCGACCCCAAGCGCCGCATGGAGGAACTGGAGCTGCTGGATGCGATGGGGGCGGTGCGCGACTTCGAGATCGACATCGTGCGTCCGGATGGCGGCCGGCGCACGGTGCTGGACAGTACATACGTCTGCCGCGACGAGGCCACGGGCGAGGCGTTTTACCACGGTGTCCTGGTGGACATCACCGACCGCAAGCGGCAGGAGGATGCGCTGCGCGAACAGAGCGTCCGCGACCCGCTCACCGGGTGCTATAACCGCCGGTACCTCGAGGAACTGCAGCACGAACTCGAGTCCGCGGAATCGCCGTTCGGCTGCATCTTCATCGACATCGACCATTTCAAGCAGTACAACGACATCCACGGCCATGCGATGGGCGACACGACACTCGTTCGGATGAGCCGGTTCCTGATGCGCCAGGTGCGCGCCGAGGAGCCGGTGATCCGGCTGGGCGGAGACGAATTCCTGATCCTGCTGAATCCGGCGGACGAGGACGCGGTGGAAATGGTCGCCCGGCGCATGCAGCAGGCGGCCAGCCGCACGGCGCCGGTGCCGTTCTCGCTGGGATGGAGCGCGCGCCGGCCCGGAGAGTCGATGCAGGACACCGTGAACCGCGCCGACCAGCGGCTCCTGTCGGTGCGCGTCCTGGAGCGAACGCCGACGCGTGGCGGAACGCCTCCGGAGTAAGCGCCCACGCGGGGGGTGTGCAAGAAAATCAACGACCAACGTCTCCCGTGCAGACACCACCCGGAGGAAACCATGCGTCGCATCCTGTTCCTGCTGGCGATCCAGCTGCCGTTGACTGCACCGGCCCAGCGCAACCCGGCCCAGCGCAACCCGGGCCCGCTTGACCGGCCGATACCCTGCTCGCTGCCATGCCCAACGTGCGAGGTGCGCGTACCGTGCGTGAGCGGACCTCGCGTCGAGCGGACTTCAAGTCGTGCCGTGCTGACTCTCGACGGACGGGTGGTGCGATACGAGATCACGGAACGCTTCGTGAATCGCGGGTCGGTGGTGGCGGAGACGGAGTACCTCCTGCCGTTGCCGGCACGCGCGGCATTCGAGGACCTGGCGCTCTCCATCGACGGAGAAATGGTGACGGGTGAAACGCTTCGGGCCGAGCGGGCGCGCGCGATCTACGAGGAGATCGTGCGACGCCAGCGAGATCCGGCGCTGGTGGAGTGGATGGGACAAGGACTGCTGAGGGCGCGGATCTTCCCGATCGCGCCCGGTGAAGAGAAGACAATCGTCGTGCGTTTCCGGGCGATCGCCGAACGCGAAGGAGACGCGCTGCGCATCGACTATCGCCCGCCGATGCGCGGCAGCGAAGGGGCCGTACGCAGCACGTTCGAGCTGCGCTACCCGGCGCACGGCGAATTCGGCCGGGCGTTTTCTCCCACCCATGACCTGCACCCCGAACAAAGCGGGAGCCTGCGCGCGGTACGCGCCGACGCAGTACGCAGCGTCGTGAGCGTGTTCGTGCCGGTGCGCACGGGCACGTCCGCCTCGGTGCACGTGCTGACGCATGCCGTGGAGGGCGAAGATGGTTTTGCCATGATCACTGTGGCGCTGCCGCCGGCAACGCGCGGCACCACCCCGCGGGACGTCACCTTCATACTCGATGTGTCGGGGTCGATGCGTGGAACGAAACTGGAACAAGCCAAGGCCGCGGGACGCGCGCTGCTGGCGTCGCTGAACGTGTCCGACCGCTTTCGGGTGATCGCGTTCTCCACCGACGTGCGCGACTTCCGCGAGGGATGGAGTGCGGCAACGCCGGCCAACGTGCGCTCGGCGCAGCAGTACCTGCGCGAGCTCGCCGCCGAGGGGTCGACGAACATCTCCGGCGCGCTGGAGGAGGCGTTGCGGGCATCGCTGGCCACCGACCGCCTGCCGCTGGTGCTGTTCCTCACGGATGGCACGCCGACCGTTGGTGAACGGCGGCCGGACCGCATTGCCGAACTGGCGGAGCGCCTGCGCGGGCGGCGGCGTCTCTTCACGTTCGGGGTCGGCATCGACGTCAACGCGTCGTTGCTGGAGATGCTGGCGCTCAGTGGCCGCGGCACGGCGCAGTTCGTGCGCCCTGACGAGGACGTGGAGCGCGCGGTGGAGGTGGTCGTCCAGCGCCTCAGGCAGCCGGTGGCCACCGACCTGCGCGTTCGCGTCAACGGCGTGCGGGTGGACAGGGTGCAGCCGGCCGGGGACCTGGATCTCTTTGCCGGGCAGGAACTGACCGTGTTCGCCCGCTATCGCGGCGCTCGGCGTGGTGCGACCGTGACGGTAGAGGGCGAATCGGCCGACGGGCCGGTGCGCTGGACGACCACCGCGGACTTTTCGGGTCGTGCCGACGAGAACTCATTTGTGGCCCGGCTCTGGGCGGTGCAGCGGGTGGGATGGTTGAGCGCGGAACGCCGGCGCAATGGCGCAACTGCGGAACTCGATGATGAGCTGCGGCTGCTGGGCACGCGGTTTGGCATCCCGACGGAGTTGACGTCGTACCTGGTTGTCGAACCCGGCATGCAGGGAAGCCTGCGCGACGTGCGCCTGAACGCGGTGCGTCCCGCCCCGCCGAATTTGAACCTGGCGCTCACGGGAGTGACGGTGACCGGGATCGCGTCGGCCCCCCAGTCCAGGGCCGATGCTGCCGGGGCGACCTTCGAGGCAGCGAAGATGGCGGCAGAGCAACGGTCCGTCACGACGATGGCACAGATGGACCGCACGCAACGCCAGCAGGGCGGGCAGCAACAGTTCGTGCTGGGGCGCGTGTTCACGCAGCAAGGTGACGCCTGGCAGGACGCTCTCACGCCGGCGGTGCCGACGCGGGTGGTGACGATCCGTGCCTATTCGGAGGCGTACTTCGCCCTGCTGGTGAAGTTGCCCGTGGTCAAGGACGCCTTTGCGCTCGGCGAGAAGGTATCGGTGCAGGGACGCGCCGTGCGCCTGGTGCTCGACCCGACGGGTGAAGCGTCGCTGAGTGCGGGCGCTCTCGATTCAATCGTGCGAGATTGGTAACCACGATGCCCGAGATCGAACGTCTCTTCACGACCTATCACGCCGCGCTGGTGCGTTACCTCACGCGCCGGCTGGGGGATCGTGACTGGGCGGATGAAATCGCCCAGGAGACGTTCGTGCGGGCGCTGCGACAGGGGCACCTGGTGAACGAACGATCGTGGCTCTTTGCCGTGGCCAGCAACCTGGTGCGCGATGAGGCACGCAAGAACATCCGCCAGCGCCGGCACCTCGCGCTGCTCGCGGCCGAGCAACGGGACGCGCACGTGGAGGCGCCGGACGTGACACTCGAGCGCGCACTGGACGCCGCCGATGCGCGGCATGCGCTCGACGCACTGACCGAGCGCGACCGGCAGGCGCTGCTGCTGCGCGGAGAAGGACTGGACTACCCGGAGATTGCGGAGATCCTCGGCATTGCCGCGGGCTCGGTGGGAACGACACTATCACGCGCGCGAAAGCGCCTGGCCGAGACGTACGAGGCACAGGTCGCCGAGCGTACGCAGCGGGGGCACCATGCCGCTTCCTGACGAAGGACTGATTCACGCCTGGCTCGACGGACAGCTGCCGCCTGATGAAGCGGCGCGCGTGGAGCATTTGGTGGCGAGTGATGCCGCCTGGGCGGCGGCAGCGGCCGACGCGCGCGGGGTGATTGCCGCGACGTCGCGCATCCTGTCGGCGCTCGATCATGTACCGGCGAACGTTGCTCCAAGAAGCAAAGAAATGCCGGCGCCGCGGCGGCTGCCGCAGTGGATGAAGGTGGCGGCAGCAGTGGTGGTAGTGGCCGGAGGGAGCGCAGTCGTGCTGCGTCGTGCTCCTCAGCCGGTGACCGTACAAGCATCTCGCGCGACGGTGGACTCGATTGCCTCCGTCGTTCCGACGCCGGCGCCGACGTCTCCGGAGAAGGCGATTCTGCCGCGCACGGCTTCGGCGCGGTTACAGGAACCGGTATCCGCGAAATCGAACGCCATTGGCACATCGTCGATACTGAAGACGCGCGCAGCGGACGCAGTGATCGCGGCAGAAAAGAATGCGGACGTCGCTGCACGCAAGGCACCAGCGCCCGCGTCCCTGGAACCGACTTCACAAGCGTCCACACAGGCGCTTGCACAAGCGTCCACACAGGCGCCCGCACAAACATCCGCACAAGCGCTTGCACAAGCACTCGTTCCTGCGCCCCCTCCAGCAGTGGTATCGGCACCGCCGACGGCAGCTGGCGCCGTCACGGAGAAACGGCTTGCGACATCCGGGTTGAACCTGTCACAGGTGGTGGTTACCGGTGTCTCCAACGAACCGACCGCGAAGGCCGCACCACCAGCGCCGACGGCGAAAGCGGCACGCGATGCCGCAGCTGAGGCCGACGCGCGCGCGCCAGTGCGCGTCGCGCTGGCGCCGGGGTCGTGCTATCGCCTGCGCGAAAGTCGCACGCAGGTCGAACTTCCGTCGATAATGAGGGTCATGCGGTTCGAGCGCGACACGCTGTGGCTCGTGCCGGTGAGCGGCGGGTCGACGCTGCGTGCCTGGCTCGTGCCGCGCGACAGCGTGACGTTCGGCGTCATCGCGACGAATGCCGATTTCCGGCGGGGGACGCTACAGGTGACTGCCATGCCGGTAACCTGTCCGCAGTCGTGAGCTTGGTGATCAGCCGGCCTCATCGGGAAAGTGCGTGGGCACGGCGCGCGCGCAGGCAACGAGGGCCTTGGCCGCGCCGGCGTGCATCATCAGGGTGATGAGCGATCCCTCGAGTGCAATTGTCCTGAGCGCGATGGCCATCACCGGATCGGTGAATCCCTGTACCACCCTTTTCCACACGGCGTATGGGGCGCGGAGCACGAAAGGGGCCGTGACCGCCGACGGCGCAAGAACACGCACGGATGTGCAGGTTCCACGATGGAGGTCGAACTCCACCGCGGCGGCGTCGGCATAGCCCAGTTCGGGCGCCGCATCGAGAACGAGCGCCACCGGCCACGTCCAATTCGTCGCGGCGGCGCGGTATGCCAAATCGGTGTTGATGGCGGCACGCAAGGCATCGGCCCACGACTGCGTGAAGGGGCGCGGAAGTGTCACGGGACTGGAGCCGGGGGCTTGTTGGAGTTGTTGATGGCGCGCAGGACGGTCGTGCCGGCGACAATCGCGCCGGCCAGGAGGTACAGGTAGAACGAGTAGACGCGCCACCAGATGAGTGCCGCCGCGAACATTGACGGATCGAGCACCTTCTTGAGGCCAAGCGAAAAGCCGAACTCGATGGCTCCGCCGCCTCCCGGCGCCGGCGCGATCGCGCCGCCATACAACAGAAGCAGCGGCCAGATGATGAGCGGTGCCAGCGGCGTGCGAGCACCGGCGCCGTAGACGAGCGCGGGAAGCACGGCGAGGCGCAGCGCCACGTGCGTGAGGGAGAGCATGAAGGCCACGAGCATGGCTCCCGGCCGGGCACGTCGCAACCCGGTCATGCCCGACCGGATGTGCCGCAGGGCGCGCTGGATGGCGCGCCAGCGTCCCGCGTGGATGCCGAGTGCGCGCATCCACTCAGGTGGCGGTCCGTTGGCGCGTCGCCCCGCGATGACGAAAGCGCCGCCCGCGAGACCGATGACGAAGAGCGCATAGCCGCCGATGACGCCGATCATGCCACCGGCCAGCGCGCCGCTGTTCGTGAAGAACGCGAGCAGCGAACAGACGATCACGAGCGACACGAGTTCGAGCGCGATCTCGAAGAACAGGATCAGCAACGCGGGAGCCGTGGCGACGCCGGCCTCGGCGAGCACGAGAAAGCGAGCGGGCTCGGCGCCGGCGCGTGCCGGGGTGACCGACGCGCCAAAGTCACCGCCCAGGCTCACGCGCAGGGCGACGATCCAGCGCAACGGGATGCGCAGGGCCTTGGCGCCCCACTGCACCTTGGTGGCGCGGGCGAGCGTCTCCAGCACGAACACGAGCAACGCCAGCACATGAGCGCGCCACGGGAGGGAGGGGAACGAGCCCGTACTCCTCCATCCGTTCCACACGACGTCGATCGAGAGCGCGAGCGCCGCCAGGAACGACAGGGCAACGAGCACCCAACGGCGCGGGCTCACCGGGCGCGCGCGAGCTCGAGCAGCGAGATGCGGCGCGTGCCGGGGTATGGCGTCGACTCTCCCTTCATCATGCGCCACAGGATGTTGTTGAAGAGTTCCTCGTCGGCGATGTCCTCGAACCGGAGGTCAAGCCGGGCCGACTCGCGCGCGTCGCGCGTCGCGGGAGGGTTGACCTCGTCCAGGCTGACTGCGGGCGTGAGGGTGACGTAAGGGCGAAGGTCCGGCGTGTTGCGCCAGATTTCGTGCAAGGGCCGACCGAAATGATCAAACTGGGAGAGCGTGCCCAGCCCGAGGATCTCCTCGATCGTGGCGAGGACGTCGGTGGTGTTGGCGAACCGGTGAAAGACGCCGTCGGCGGCCCAGGGCGAGATGGCGAAGAACGGCGAGCGGTGCGAGTCGACGTGGTCAGGCCCGTTCTGCGCGTCGTCCTCGAGCACGAAAACGACCGTGCTCTTCCAGAACGGTGACTTGGACAGCGCCTCGACCATGCGACCGAGCGCAAGGTCATTGTCGGCCATGTGGGCCCTCGGCGTCGGTGCGCCGGCGCGACCACCCGAGGTATGATCGTTCGGCAGCCGGACGATCTGCAGGCGCGGCATGCTGCCTCGTTGCACCCACTGCGCGAACTCGGAGAGCCAGACATCGGCGCGCTTCTGGTCGAGGATCTTCAGGTCGTAGGAAGGGAAGTCCTGGTTCGTGTGCGCACGCAGGAACGGCTTGTTTCCCCGGTAGCCGGTCGGCATCTGCCCATCACGGTCGACGTCAGCGGGAATTACGAACTCACCGAAATTGCGAAACGAGACACCGGCGCGCTGCGCGAGGTTCCAGAGGTAGCCGTTCGCCGGCTCCGAGACGTCGTCATCGTCAGCGGGAATCCGGCCGCGGTTGGTGCCTTCCCAGTCGTACGTACGGCCGCGGCTCGAGTAGTTCGACGGCACCGTCTTCTGCAGGTAGTCCGTGGTGTAGGCCGCCATGGACCAATTGTGACCGTCGGGACTGGCCTCGGCGTTCACGAAAAAGCGGTCGAAGATACCAAAGCGCTCGGCAAGCGCGTGGTGGTTGGGGGAGACGGCGCGTGGGAAGAACACCAGCGACGTGTCGCCATCGCCCTGTGGGAGGTCACCGAGCACCTGGTCGTAGGTGCGGTTCTCCTTGATGATGTAGATGACGTGCTCGATGGGCGGATACTTGAATGGTTCGCGCCTCTCGCCCCAGCGATTGGCGCGGGCAACGCGGGCCGTCAGCGGAGCAAGCGCAACAGCGCCGGCTTGGGCGATCGTTGTCGTGACCAGGGATCCCGTGGTCTGGCCGAGCGTGTACTGCCGGTCGTCAAAGCCCTCGTCCCCGCGGCCGCGGCCAGGTCGTGGTCCCTGGCGGTTGGGTCCCGTGCCGCGCCCCTTGCCGGTGAGTGTGATGAGCGAGTCGCCGCGCACCACGACGGCGGTGGGATACCACTCCACCGGTACGCGACCGGCCACCGTGTCGGCACCCGTTGCGCCGGCAACACCAGAGGTGGCGGCAGCCAGGTCGACAATGGCGACGGCGTTGTTGTCGGCTTCGGCGATGAAGAGGCGCTTGCCGTCGTCGGAAAGGGCGAGTGCGTTGGGTGTGGAGCCCTCGCCCGGACCTCCCGGTGGCGTGACGATGATACTGGTGACGGCGCGGCGACGGCGGGGCTCGAGCACGGTGACGCGATCGGTCGACCCGGAAGCGACAAAGAGCCGGGAACCGTCACGGCTGAGCAGCATGGCCGACGGATGCCGGCCGGCGCCCATGCGACCCGTCGCCGTAAGCCAGCCCTTATCTGCGCTGAATGACGAGACGGTGCTGCCGCCCCACGACGAGACATAGACGGTGCCCTCGCCATCGACGACCACGCCATACGGATAGCGTTCGACGCCGCAACGCTGTACCACCTCTGCGGTGGCAAGGTCGACGACAGCAAGCGAATCGGTGAGGTTTTCAGCGACGTACAGGCGCAAGCCGTCGGGCGAAAGCGCCAGCCCCGCCGGGTATCGCTTGCCGTTCTTCTGTGGCGCCTTGGGCTCGATGATGATCGAGTCAGTGAGATGAGCCCGTCCGCCTGCCCACGCATACCGGTAAATGACGTCCTGGTTGCCGCCGCTCGTGTAGAGGGTGCGTCCGTCGGGCGAGAATGCAAGCCCGAGGAAAGCCGCTGCCTGGGGAAGGGTCTGCAGAATGCGACCGGAGGCACGGTCGACCACCTGCACGCCCTGTTCGCGCCAGCCATTGAGGAGAATCACGATTTCTCTTCCGCTTGGCGAAAGTGTCATGGCGAGCGGCATGGAGCCCACGGGCCATGCGACACCGGCGGGATCGAGCGTGCGTCCCGTGGGCAGTTTTCGCGGACCCTCATCCAGTGATGCCGACGCGGGCCTGGACGTGGGCGATACACTGCAGGCGGTGAGCAGCGAAAGCGAGGCGGCGAGAATAGGACGGCGCATGGGATTCAGGAGGTAGACGGTAGACGGTGGACAGTAGACGGTGGATCACGTCGGGGCTGATCGTGGGCGGTGGCAGGCAAGCGGGGACGTGCACCAGTCATCCACCCGGTGCCGTCTACCGTCTACCGTTCATCGTCAGGATTATCACCTTGCCGTCATTGAACAGCGGCACGGCAACACGCTGACGCTTGGTGTCGACGCCAATGTCAGCGGGGCTGGGCAGTCCCTTCATCAGCGTACTGGAGACGCCATTGGCGAAGACACTGAGCGACGAATCGGCCCAGCTGGTGTAGAGGGCACGACCGTCGGCAAGCATCTCGAGTCCATCGCCGCCGCCGGCGCCTGCGCCAATGGAATCGGGCTTGGCCATGCCGGGTTTCCACGAATAGAAGGCGGTGGAGGCAAAGGCGTTCATGAGAAAGCGTCCGTTGGCCGCGTCCCAGGCAATGCCGTTAGGCCCCGGAGCGTGGTCGAAGCGGGTGACCGTCTTGTATTGGCGTCCCATGACGTGCACCAGGGCATCAGGACCCGGGTGCGTCATCTGTCCCGTTTCGTCGAAGCGGACGCCAGTGTCGGTGATGTACACAGAACCATCGGGGCCCGCGACCATGTCGTTGAGGAACATCGCGCCCTTGATGTCAATGGACGCAATGAACGCGCCGGTTCGCGCATTGAACGCGCGCACGACATCGATGTCAGCCACCCAGAGGGTATCGCCGACGAGGGCCATCCCCTTGGGTGCGTTGAGCGTGACGCCCCCGGCACCCCCGGCGATGAACGGCGTGGAATCCATGGCCACCCCATCGGCGGTGAGGCGAACGATGAAGCCATTGCCGTCCTTCTGCGATGGGTTGCCGTTGATGTTCGACACGAACCAGAGATCCTGAGCGGCATCGTAGCGCGCCGACTCCGGTGTCTTCATGCCCAGCGCTTCGGCCACGCGCTGCGGACCCGCAGGCTTGGCCACGGCGGTATCAGGGGCGGGCTGTTTTTCGCTTCCACCGCATGCTGCGATCAGTGCAGCGGCGACAAGGATGGTGAGTCGAACATGATGGGCGGACATGGCGTATTCGGAAATAGAGGGTGAGCGGGGTGTCTCGCCACGGAGGGCGCGATATGCCAACTTTGCTGAATGTACGACCACCCGAGACGGCGCGCTGGATCCCGTGTGCCGTCTCAGCCTGACTGAATCATGAGAGGTGACCATGCTGTTCCCCCGCCGGATCATCACCGGATGTGCCCTGCTCCTGCTGCCCGCCGTCGCGGCGGCGCAGTCCTTTGACACCACGGCCTTTGCCGCCCTGCGCTGGCGCGAGATCGGTCCGTATCGTGGCGGCCGCTCGGTGGCGGTGGCCGGTTCGACCAAGCGGCCGTACGAGTACTGGATGGGAACCACGGGCGGGGGCGTGTTCAAGACGACCGACGGAGGCATGAGCTGGCAGCCTTCCACCGACAAGTACTTCGGCGGGACGATCGGCGCCCTGGCGGTCGCCGCATCGAACCCTGACATCGTCTGGTCGGCCGGCGGCGAAGGCGACATTCGCGGCAACACGGCGCCCGGCGATGGCGTGTGGACCACAAAGGACGCCGGGAAGACCTGGGCGCAGGTGACGTTCTTCGACGTGAAGAACCATGCACGCCGCATCCTCATCCATCCCACCAACCCGGACGTCGTCTGGATCGGTGTGCTTGGGCATGCGTTCGGCCCCAACGACCAGCGCGGCGTCTTCAAGACGACGGATGGTGGCAAAAGCTGGCGCCGGGTGCTGTTCCGCGATGCGACGACGGGCATTTCCGACATCGATATCGACGCCAACGACCCCAGCGTGCTGTACGCCGCATTCTGGCACGCCTTTCGCACGCCGTGGTCGATGGAGTCTGGCGGTCCGGGCGGCGGCATCTTCAAGAGCTCCGATGGTGGCGAGAGCTGGACGGAGCTGACGGCCAACCCCGGTCTTCCCAAGGGCGCGCTGGGCAAGATCGGCCTGACCGTGTCGCCGGCGAAGTCGAGCCGGGTGTGGGCGATCATCGAGGCCGAGGAAGGTGGCGTATATCGCTCGGACGACGGCGGTGCGACGTGGGCCAGGACGAACGAGGAGCGCAAGCTGCGGCAGCGCGCGTGGTACTACTCACGCATCGTGGCTGACCCAAAGGACTCGAACGTCATCTACGGGCTGAACGTGCAGTGGTTCCGCTCGCGCGACGGCGGCAAGACGTTCCCGCAGAATATCGCGGTGCCGCATGGCGACAACCACGACCTCTGGATCGCCTCGAACGATCCCGACCGCATGGTGCAGGGAAATGACGGTGGCGCCAACGTGTCGTTCAACGGCGGCCGTTCGTGGACCAACCAGGCGTTCGCCACGGCGCAGATGTATCACGTGACGACGACGAACCACTTCCCGTACCAGGTGTGCGGCGCGCAGCAGGACAACTCGACGCTGTGCGGCCCGTCACGCAAGGAAGGCGGGATGGAGATCAGTGATTTCAAGGATGCCGGCGGTGGCGAGTCGGGCTACATCGCGCCCAACCCGGTGCATCCGGACATCGTCTTTGCCGGCAGCTATGGTGGCTTGCTGACGCGCAAGGACATGGCCAAGGATCTCGAGCGCAACATCAGCCCGTGGCCGGACAACCCGATGGGCTACTCGTCGGAGGACATCCGGTACCGGTTCCAGTGGACGTTCCCGATCCTGTTCTCGCCGCACAACGCGAAGGTGGTGTACGCGGCCGGGAGCCAGCTGTTCAAGACGACCACGGAAGGCGAGAGCTGGACGATCATTTCGCCGCCGCTGGCGCGTCGCGACCCGAAGACGATGGGGGCCTCAGGCGGCCCGATCACCAAGGACCAGACGGGCGTCGAGACGTACGGGGTGATCTTTGCACTCAGTGAGTCGCCAATCACGCCGGGGCTCATCTGGGCAGGCACCGATGACGGCCTGGTGTGGATCACGCGCAACGGCGGCGTGAACTGGAGCAATGTGACGCCCAAAGACATCGGCGATTTCACGCGCGTGGCGATGATCGACGCCGGCCACTTCAACGCCGGCACGGCGTACTTGGCCGCCAACCGCTTCCAGCAGGACGACTTCTCGCCGATCCTCTACAAGACCACCGACTACGGCAAGTCGTGGACGAAGATCGTGGCGGGAATCCCGGTCGAGGAGTTTACGCGCGCCATTCGCGAGGACCCCAGGAAGGCAGGGTTGCTGTACGCCGCGACGGAGCGTGGGGTGTGGGTGACGTTCGATGACGGCAGCCACTGGCAGTCACTGCGCCGCAACATGCCCCCGGTGCCGGTGCACGACCTGGTGGTGAAGGACAACGACCTCGTGCTCGGCACGCACGGTCGCTCGTTCTGGATCATGGATGACATCTCGCCGCTCCGGCAGCTGACCACGGGGATCGCGACGAGAACGGCGCATCTCTTCAAGCCTGCGGATGCGTATCGCATCGACTGGGGCGGCGGATTCGGCGGCGGTGGTGGTGGCTACGGCGGCGCCACACCGCGCGGCCAGAACCCACCCTCGGGCGCGGTGATCTACTACCAGCTGAAGGAACCGAACGCGCGGGTGACGCTCGAGTTCCTCGACGCGAAGGGTACCCTGATCAAGTCGTTCAACAGCGACTCGTCCGTTGGGGGGCCGAATGTCGCAGCGGCCATGGCGGCCGGCGACTTCGAGACGCTGATGCGCGCTGGTCCACGCCCACCTCGCCTGCCGAACAAGGCAGGGCTCAACCAGTTCAATTGGAACCTGCGATATCCAGACGCCACGCGGTTTGCCGGCATGATCTTCTGGGCCGGCAACGTGACGGGGCCGATGGCGCTGCCGGGCACTTACACGGTGCGGATGACTGCCGGTGCAGAGACGCAGTCGCAGACGCTCGCGGTGAAGGCCGACCCGCGCTGGAACGTACCGATGGCCGACCTGGTGGCGCAGTTCGACTTTCTTATCGGGGTGCGCGACCGGGTCAGCGAGGCCAACGAGGCCGTGCTCACCGCGCGCGACGTGAAGTCGCAGGTCACCGACCGCCTGAAGCAGGCGCCGCAGCTGGCAGACCAGGGGAAGGCACTAAGCGGGAAGGTCACCGAGGTGGAAGGCGAGATCTACCAGATCAAGAACCAGAGTTCGCAGGATCCGCTGAATTACCCGATCAAGCTGAACAACAAGATCGCCGCGCTACTCGGCATGGCCGGGTCATCGCCGGGGCGTCCGCCGGCCCAGGCGACGCAGGTCTTCACGGAACTCAATGCGAAATTGAACGTGCAGATGAAGCGGATGGACAAGGTCTACAGTGACGACCTGAAGGCCTTCAACGATCAGCTGAAGAAACTCGGGTTGCCGGAGGTAACGCCGAAGAAGAAGGCGCCGAACGTAGCGGCGGACGCCGACGCCGACGGCGACTCGAGTGAAGGGGCGACACGATAGCGTCGTGCGCGTGCGGGATGCGGTGGCCGGCGATCACGCGGCCATCCTGGCGCTGAACAACACCGCCATCCCGCACGTCAACGCGCTCTCGGCAGGGGAATTGGCGTGGCTTTCCGGCCATGCAAATTTCTTTCGCCTGGCAGAGGACGAGGATGGGCTGCTTGGTTTTTCCCTCGTTCTGCCGTCCGGACTCGACTACTGGAGCGACAACTACAAGTGGTTTGCGGTGCGATTCGACCGGTTTCTGTATCTCGATCGTGTGGTAGTGGCTGAACGTGCCAGAAGGCGCGGGGTGGGACGGCAGTTGTACGAGGCGCTCTTTGCGTACGGCTCCGGCGCCTGGCCGCGGGTGACCCTGGAGGTCAACTTGCGGCCCCCGAATCCGGATTCCGAGCGGTTCCACGCACGGCTCGGGTTCACGACAATCGGTGTGCGAGAGTACGAGGGCGGCGCCAGCGCGGTGCTGATGATGGAGCGCACCCTGGACACCTGAGGCAAAAGAAGGGAGCGGCCATCGCCGCTCCCTTTGTTGTTTCCCTCGCCAGCTACTTGGCGCCGGTCTTCTTGCCAGGGCCGGGGATGATGTGGTCCTCGAGGATCACCCAGGTACCGACGCCAGGACGGGCACGCCATTTGGCCGTGTACTGGCCACGTTCGAGGACTGAATCCTTGGGCGACCGCCTGAGAATCATCAGGTACGACCCGCTGTCGGCCAGCGTAGAGTCGTCGAGGACGGACATGGCCAGCGAACTGCGCTGGAAATCGGCCATCGCCTTGCCTTGCGCGAGGTTGACCCAGCGTGTGGCGATGGCCGGTGCGTTGTGCACGGTCGTATCGGGCAGGATCAGCGTCGCGTCAGGGACATACAAGCCGATGATCGAGCGGGCATCGTTGTTCACCATCATGGCTGTGACGAGGGCATAGCCGGTACCGACGGTCGTCTGTCGTTCGACCGGGTCCTCGGGAATCAACGGCTGGGCGGGCGCAGCGGTCTCGGCGGTGTTGTCCTTGGCCGGAGCGGCGCAGGCCAGGCCGGCGAGGGCGAAGGCGAGGAGAAGACGCGTGGGCTGCATGGTGGTTCGTTACGTCCGCGATGTGAGGTCCGGGAAATCAGGCGGCATCGCGACCGCCATGCCCATGGCGTTGTACCCCTTGTCGACGTAGATCGTCGAACCGGTGATGCCGCTGCTTAGCGGGGAGCTGAGGAAGGCGGCGGCGAGCGCCACCTCGGTGGCGGTCAGCGCCTCGGGAATGGGCGAGTTGAGTTTGTAGTAGCTGACCAGTGTCTCGACGATACCGATCGCGCTCGCCGCGCGCGACGCCAACGGTCCGGCCGAGATGGTGTTCACCCGAAGACCGTACCGCCGACCGGCCTCGAAGGCCAGCGTGCGCGTGTCGCTTTCGAGCGCCCCCTTGGCCGTCGACATGCCGCCGCCGTAGCCCGGAATGACCCGCTGCCCCGCCAGGTACGAAAGCGAAAGCACCGACCCGCCGCGGCGCATCATCGGTCCGAGTCGCGCCATCATGGCCACCAGCGAATAGGACGAGATGCTGAGCGCGGCCAGGTACCCGGCGCGGCTCGTGTCGAGCAGCTGCTTCTTCACCTCGGGGCCGTTGGCCAGCGAATGGACCAGGATATCGAGCGGCTTTTCGCCGAAGTCGGCTTCGAGCTGACGGGCCAGGCCGTCGATGGAGAAGTCGCCGACGTCCTTGTAACGCTTGCTCGTGCGCAGGCTCTCGGGAGCATCGGGCAGGGTGTCGAACTCGGCATCGAGCGGGTAGATACGCTCGAACGTGAGCAGCGATCCGTCCGGCAACCGACGCGACTCGTCGAGCTTGCCTCGCTCCAGCAGGCTGCGAAAGATGTTGAGCGCGGGTGGCCACGTGGCCACGCAGACAGTGGCGCCGGCCTCGGCCAGCGCCTTGGCGATGGCGAAGCCAAACCCCTGGTCGTCAGAAACGCCGGCTACGAGCGCGCGCTTGCCGCGAAGGTCGATGTTCAGCATACAGGGAACAGTAGGGGACTCCGTCATCTGGGCAAGGGGCGCGTACGGCGCCCAGTCCCCGGTGGCGACCTCTCGTTATCTACAAGAGTTCGCTCACCTTGGCGACAAGTTCAAATGCGTCGGCCACATACAGAACGTCAGCCTTGCCCTGCGCCCAGCCGCAGTTCGGATCGAGATTGATGACGCGCCGCTCTCCAATGAAGCGCCAGCCCACCACATGAGGTTCTTCGCCGTGACAGCACGCCGCGAGCCCCTTTGGATGTCGCGGCGTCGATCCCGTCTGGCCGACCTGGTTCAGGTGGCTCATGAAGGAGAAGACGCCCTGCCCCTCACTCGACTGGTCCACCAGCGACTTGCTGCTCCCGAGCGATGCGCCGGACTTGTCGAGGATGTGCAGGATGATCTTCGCGGCCTCCTCGAGATGAACCTGGCCGTCCGCCTGCTTCTTGGTCCAGCCCACGCCAGCCACAAAGAGCAGTTTCGCGTCGGGGCGTATGGTCTGTACGCTCGCCAGCGGAGCCTTGTATCCCGTCACGTTCGTCTTCCTTAGTTCATCACCGATCTTGACGTTCAGGGTTTCCGTCTGCACCGCAACCGGGGCGCCTTCCCACTTCGGAAAGACGCCACTGTCGAAGGTCAGGAACCAGGGACGTGCGGTACGGGTGAGCGAGGCGATCATCCGCTGGCGGTAGTAGCCGCGCTGGATCCTGAGTTCAGCTCCGTTCACGGTGAAGCCGCCCACATGCGTGTCAATGCGACCGTCAAGTCGCTGGGCGACTCCCGGAATCGCGCGATTGAAACGCGACGTGGTCGGTGCCACGACGATCGTCGCACCGGAGGCGCGGCAGATGGCCTCGAGGGCAGCCGTATCCGAGGCACAGCGCGACATCTTAAAGTCGGGGCCCGACACCGTGTAGAACGTCTTCGCGCCGCATCCGGACGCTTCCGCAACCGCCGTCGACACATCGTCGCCGATGAAGCCCGCGACGAACTTGGCGTCGGACAACTGCCGGTTCAGTTCCACCACGCCGGTCAGCGTCTCGAGCGCGGAGCGGCCCAGCGAGCCGTCGTCTTCCGGATGCGTCAGGAACAGAATAGTCTCCATGGTCCCTATTCCTTGATCCAGTTGGCGATTTCCATGGCCATCTCTTCGATAGGGACATCCTTCACGATCCGTGTGCGTCGTTCCTGCTTTGGGAGTTCGACGCCGTGGAACGTGGTTCCCGGCGCGCTGAGCTGAACCAGCCGCGCCTTCTGCAGGGCCGGCATGATCGTCCGCATGTTCAACATCCCGATTTGTGGATTGTTCGGCGGTTCCGGCCGGTTTCCGGTTGCCCACGCGATCGCGCAGGGCGGACCCGCCACTTCTGAAACGAGGTACTTGCCGCCTTCCACCCGTTCGAGGATGGTGAGCGTTCCCTGTGCGGACACTGTCAGTTCGTCCACCGCGAGGAACTGGTCGGCGATTCCGAGACGCTCCCCGACCAACTGAACGGTGACGCCCGCGTCGCGGGATGCAGATGCACACCCGCCGAAGAGTAGCAGGCGCGACCGATCGAGCGCCGGAATCATCTCGATCGCGTCGGCGAGCGCCGCAGCTACCTCGACCGGATCGGTGAATCCGCTCGCGGACGCATCAATCGCGACGAACTCGAACGGCACCTTCTGCGCGATGCTCATCATGAGTTGCTGCAGCTTGGCCTTGGGACCGAGACTCACGAGCCAGACCCTGGTTCCAGGGACCGTGGCTGCGAGATGGCCCGCCTCATAGAGCGCGTGAGCCGCCCACGGATCGAGCACCGACGGCAGCATCAGTTCGTTCCTGAGACCGGGGCCCGCGGGGCCTTGCACCGGTTCGAGCGTCTGCAGGAGGTCGGGGACGAGACTCCCGCACACGACGACGTGAAAACCCGTGGACATCTGTCAGCGCTCCCGGTGAGGCGTTTGCTAGTTGATCGGCGAGTGAAGGCCGCCGGATCCCGCCGAAAACTCGACGTTGCTGCGCTCGGGATCGGACACATGGGGCTTGGAACAATTCCACAGGCAGACGCCGCAGTGGATGCACTTTTCCCGGTCGAACCGGGGGACGCCGTCAGGCCCCGGCATGATGGCCTGTCCGGAGCACCCATCGATGCACACCTGCTCGGCGCATCCCTGGCACGTGGCGGTGTCGACGAAGGTCACATGGTCGGCGAATCCGCCGGCGGCCTGCACCTTGCCACCCATGAGCAGGGCGTCCTGCTGCGAAACGAGGAGTGAACCGTCCAGCTCGATCTTCGGCCAGCCGGAACGGTCCATGAGCGCGTCATGGAGGGACGTCCCGGCCGCCCGGCACTGCCGGCGAATCTTGCGGATGTCATCGGCCGGTATCCGGTCGCCGAAATACTGCTCGATGCTCGGAATCCGCTCGTGCGGCCTCCTGGCGCGTCCGGGCACATTGATGAAACCGCGCGTCATGCCGGTGATGCCGATGCCAATCAGGCCGCGAAGGAAGCCTTCGCTGAATCCGTCCCTGGCCTTCTCGGCGATCCTGGCTTCCCGCTCGACCCAGCTGCTTCGGCGCCGTGCCACGTATGTCGCGTCGAGGTTGTCCTTCGTGAATGGCTTGCCGGCCTTCGCGAGTTCTATCACCGCCTCCGCAAGTTGGACACCCGTCGCCCACGCTTCGTCGACGCCCGACCCGGTCAGCACGTTCGTGCTGCCGGATCCCTCGCCGATCCTCGCGAAGCCGTCGCCCACGAGCACGGATTCGCCGCGCCTGCCGGACTCCTGCAGCGTCTTGGCACCCCAGGAGCGCATCGTGCTTCCCTTCAGGTGCTTCCACACTCTCGGATGCGTCATCCAGTGCTGCAGGTACCGGTACGCCGTGCGCGCCGGATTGTCGAACCACGAGGGGACGAAGATTCCCACCGACGCCATGCGATCGGGATGCACGTAGAGAAAGCCGAAGATCTCCGGTTCGGGATAGCCGAATGTGTGCAGGACCGCTCCCGCCTCGAGGCCTGCATCAGGCGCGAGTTCCACGACCGCCTTCATGCCGATCGCCCATTCCCGCTGGTGGTTTCCTGCGGGGAACCCGAACCGCTGGTTCAGCTTCTGGCCCACCGGTCCGACAGGACCGTCGCCGACGACCGTCAATGCCGCGTGCACATCCATCCCGGGCATGTGCGCGGCGCCCGGCGTTCCCGACCCGTCGACGCCCTGATCGACGAGTCGCACCCCAATGACCTTGTCGCCGTCGAACAGCGGTTCATTCACCGGCATGCCCGGCCAGACCTGCACCAAGCCCGACGACATGAGCTGCGCTCCCACCCACTGGTTCAGTTGTCCGATGGAGAACACCATGCCGCCGTGCTTCTGCAGGAACGGCGGCGTCCAGGGCAACTGCACGGCATGGTCACTCCACGGAAGCGCTCCCTTCAGCGCATCGATGACGGCATCCATCGCCCTCACGCCGCTGGTGCGGCGGCTCGCCCCGAAGGGATCGAGCAGGTACAGCACCTGCTCCTGCGAGACAGGCGTTGTCATCGGAATCTCGGACAACTGCGCCGCGGAAAACGATTCCCGGAGGCTGCGTGCCTTCGACACCACGCCCGACACGCCGAACGAGATGTCATCGGCACGTTCGTAGCAGAGGACCTGCAGTGGCAATCCCGGCATCACGCGGCTTTCCAGCAGCGTGTTGCCGTCGGCATCCACCATTGCGCGCGAGAGCGTGGTCAGGAAGCCTCCAACGGCAGGCCCGAACCCCACGCACACGATGTCCGTGTCCAGGGTGCTACGCATGGAAGTCATCCGTCCCGCCGCCGACCTTGCGGTTCATACCGGATAGTCGAGCACTTCGGGGATCATCACCTGGGCGAGTGCATCGGCTGCCCTGTCCTTGGCGAGCTTCGTTCCAGCCAGCGACGCGTCCACCTTCGTGCGCAGGGCGACGAACGGCGCGAGGTCCTTGAACATGTCCGCGACCGCCGCCGCGTCATCGCGTGCCGGATCCGGCGCAGCCTTGTATCCGAAGACGAGTTCGGCGCAGATCCTGGTGGCTTCGCCAGCCGCGGTGGCCGAATGGATATGGCTGAGGTCGTGGTAGAAGTTGAGGAGTCCATCGATGCCCTCGGCGAGCGCCGCGTTCGCCGAGCCGTGCTTTGCGAGTTCCATGACGTCGAGGATCAGGTGATACGACGCCACGAGCCACGAGAGCGCATCGGCCAGCGGGTACGTCGCGCCGTGGCGCTGGCTGGAATACACGTCCTTCCCGTTGGCGTCCTTGGCGGTGGAGAGGTACTCGCGCGACCACAGCCACAGCTCCATCGCGGCTGCCAACGTGCTGGCGCCCAGCGCCGGGTGTTCGCGGGCAACGTCACGCAGGTGCGCGATCCACTGCTGGAACTGCTGGAGGAAGATGTTCCTCGACATCGTCACGGAGAGCTGACGGCGCTGCACGACCTCCGGCCCCTCGTACGTGGCCTCGAGCTGTCCGTCGATCCATTTGGTGCCAAGGAAACCCGGGCAGTCCTCCGTGATGCCGTAGCCGCCCATCATGCTCACCGCCTCGCGCATCATGTTGACGCCATGGCCGGTGTTCCAGAGCTTGGCGGCGGGAATCAGGACGCTGGACAGCGATTCCGTGACGATGAACTTCACCACGGGATCCGCGTCCAGCGCGCCCAGTCGCACGGACTCCACGACGCTCGGCGCCTGCTTTGAGGCGAGTGTCACGAACTCGGCAGCGTCCTTTTCGCGCGCCCGCAATGCCTTGAACTCCGCCCGCCCGCCGGTGATGCCCTGCTGGGCGAGCACCTGGGCCTTCGACTTCTCGATGGCATCGTAGGTGTCGAGCAGTCTCGCGGTCTCGAAGCCGAGTGACGCGCCGGCCTCACCGGCTGCCCAGACATCCAGGAGCCGGTGGAGCGCATCTTCCTTCTGCTGCAGCCCCATGTCGAAACGGGGCGTCCCCTCGTTGATGCCCGTGGCGCCGCGGAAGCGCCGGCGATGGTACCGGATGACCGGCTCGACCGCCGACAGCAATTTCGCCGAAGTCATTATGGCCGGCGTCGCCCGGGTGCGGGTGAACACCGATTCGATCACCTCGGCGTGGCTGTAGTTCGGGATGATCACGCCATCCTTCACCGTGTATCCGCCGATGATGCGGCTGGCGGGCACCCGCAGGCTGAAGATCGGATCACGTGTCGACGAGAGTTGATGGGCCAGTTTCTTGGTGGGCGTTCCGCGATCCCAGGTACCGGGATCCGTATCCTCGAGGATCACCATGCAACTGCCCTTGATCCGCGGATCGCCCGAATCCACCGCGGCGGTGACGAAGTTCGCCGACCCCATGTTCGTGATGAAGCGTCCCCGCTTGTCGACCTGCAAGACGGGCTCCTCGCCGTCTGCCCACTCGGCGACGCGCACCCGGCCGCTCAGCACGCCCGTGTCGACGCCGACATACGGGATCGACTCCGTGAGGGCAAACGCCCCGCGCCAGATCTTCCGGTCTTCGCCCGGCTGCGGCGGGATGGAACGCGTCATGTACGTCTGCTTCTGCGCGGCGGTGCCCCGCTCGTGGATGGGCGCCAGCGCCAGCGTGTTGGCCATGCTCGATGTTCCCGCTCCCGCGTCGACCCAGGCCAACTCGAACGCGATCAGCCCCATCAGGAAGTTCTTGGGCCCTTCGATGAATCCGCCGTACTCCGGGTCGACGGGTGCCGCAGTGATTCCTGCGGCATCGAACTCCTTGAGCAGCGCAGCCTTGTCCTCGGTCCACTCGTGGGAGTTCCTGGCGCCCTTGGCGACCGCGCGCGCCACGGGTCCCCGCGCCACGGCTCTCGCGGACTGGACGACCATCTGGTAGTCAAAGTGGTCGGCAAAGCGCCACATGATCTGCCGAACGTCATCCCCGGGCAGCGTTCTCAGCTGTGCCGGGTGTTCCTTTGGCGAGGACTCCTGATTCGGCATGCCGCTCCCCGTGTGATACTTCGTTGGTACCGATGCGTGCTTGCAGCATTCGCTGGACTCGATGCTTGTGCAGCGAGGTCTCGGCCGCGGCGCTTGGGGAGCAAATGGCGCCAGGCTACGGTGCATCGTTCACGATGCGGCAGGAAAGATGCGGCCGGTGCACGCAGCGAGCCAGCCGCCTTTGACCGAGGCACCATCAGCGTCACAAGGGCCGCGTGCGGCTTCCGCGCCGTGGGCACACGGCACAGCTTCTACGTTGATGCCGACGCCGCCAGTCCACTCCACCCACCCCGCCGGTTCCGCTCCGACCGGCTCCTCGGCAGCGGCGAGCTTTGCGCGCGTGCTCTGGCGTGTGGCCGCAGCCGACGTATCGCAGGGTAACCGCCCCGTGTTGCTGAAAGACGGGGCGGCGACCTTCGAAGCGATGCTCGCGGTGATCGCCGCCGCCCGGCACACCGTCGAACTGGAGGCCTACATCTTCCGGGGGAAGGACGAGATCGGCGAGCAGTTCGTGCGGGCGATGATCGCCGCGGCCCAGCGCGGCGTGCGTGCGCGGCTACTCGTGGACTGGGTGGGCGGGCGCGGTACGCCGCGGCGAATATGGAAAGCGCTGCGCGCGGGCGGCGTGGACGTCCGCATCTTCAGCCCGCCGGGGCTGAGGGCCTGGTTCGGACTCCTGCCGCGCGATCACCGAAAGTTGCTGGTTGCCGACGGGAAGGTGGGGATCACCGGCGGCATCGGCATCGGCCAGGAGTGGCGACTCGGCTCGGTGGGGCCCAAGCGCACGCCATGGCGCGATTCGGCGGTGCAGATCAGGGGACCCGCCGCCGAGGCCATGGAACGAGCCTTTGACGCCATGTGGCTGCGCGCGGTCGGCGAAGGTCCGACACGGAGAGAGTCGCGGCGCATGGTGCGCGCCGCACGCAACTCCTGGATCGACTTCACCGACACATCGCCCGCCCTCGTGGGCATCGTCGAAGGAGAGCCGGGCCGCTTCCGCGTGTCGCGCGCGCTGGAGATACAGGCCGCCGCCGCGCGCCAGCGGCTGTGGATTGCCACCGCATACTTCATCCCGGCGTTCGGCGTGATGGAAGCGCTCAAGGGGGCGGCGCGTGACGGTGTCGACGTGCGCGTGCTGGTGCCGGGGCGCAACGACCACCCGTGGGTCAACCGCTTCACGCGAAGCTTCTACTCCGCGCTGCTGCGAAACGGCGTGCGCATCTGGGAATGGCAGGGAGAAATGATGCACGCCAAGTCGAGCGTCATGGACGGCGTGATCACGCGCATCGGGTCCACCGACTTCAATCCGCTGGGCGCGGCCATCAACTACGAGCTCGACGCGATCATTGGCGATCGCGAGTTCGGCGCATCCGCCGAGGCGATGTTCCTGGCCGACCTCGAGAAGTCGTCGGAAGTGAAGCGCCCGCGGTAGGCGCGCGCCGTCTCGAGCTCCCCTTCAGGCGTCGCGGCTGGCCACGCGGGCGCATTCGGCGAGCACGGCCGCGCCCACCAGCAGTGATTCCTCGGCCGGGAAGAAACGCGGCGAGTGCGCCGCGATCACCTCGCCACCACGTTCCCGGGCCCCGATGCGCAGGAAGCAACCCGGCATGCGCTCGAGGTAGAACGCAAAATCCTCGCCACCCATGTTGGTGGTGCCCAGTGGAACGACGGCGTCGGCGCCGAGTACGCGCACGGCGGCTTCGACTGCCCAGTGGGCACCATCGGGTGAGTTGACCACCGGTGGGGTGCGCTCACCCCAGGCGACCGCGGCCTGCAGGCGATGTGCGGCCGCAATGGCGAACGAGAGACGGTCCACTTCGCCGACAATCAGATCTCTCGCCGCGCTGGTGGTCGCCCGTACCGTACCGCGCAGGATTGCCGATTCCGGAATGATGTTCGGCGCGGTGCCGGAGCGCACCATGCCCACCGTGACGACACCCGGTTGCGCGGGGTCGAGCCGGCGCGAGATGATGGTCTGCAGTGCCGTGACGAGCGCGGCGAGGCCCACCACAGGGTCGGCCGCCTCGTGGGGACGCGCGCCGTGAGCGCCGGCGCCGGTGAGCGTGATCGTGAAGGAGTCGGTGGAGGCGGCAAGCGGACCGGCCTGGGCGACCACCTGTCCCACCTCGAAGCGCCGATCGACGTGCGCCCCGAAGATGGCGCGCACGCCGTCGAGCGCGCCGCTGTCGAGTACCTCGGTTGCGCCCTGTCCCACTTCCTCAGCGGGTTGCAGCACGACGATCGCGTCGCCGTCGGCCGGCGTGCGATGCAGGAGCAGGGCCGCTCCCACGGCCCAGGATGCGTGCACGTCATGGCCGCAGGCGTGCATGACCCCGTCAGTCAACGAGGCGTATGACAGTCCGGTGGCCTCGTGGATGGGGAGCGCGTCGATGTCCCCACGCAGCGCGATCACGGGTGCCCCCTCGACGCGACCGGGAATGCGCGCCACCAGCCCGGTGCGGGCGATACGCCTCACGTCGCTGATGCCGGCGCCGCGCAGCGCGGCCTCGAGACGATCCTGGGTGCGAACCTCTTTCCACGACAGTTCGGGGTGCGCGTGCAGGTCGCGCCGGAGGTCGATGAGGAGGCTCGCCTCGGCGGCGGTGAAGCGCGCGAGAACGGCGTCCGGGATGGAGTCGGTCATGTGGAGTGGCGCAGCACGGCGCGGCGCACCATGATGGCCTCAACGTGCTCGATGTCGACATCGACGCCAATGCCCGGCCGGTCGAGCGGAACGCCCATGGTGCCGTCCGGCGTCATGGTCCACTCCGGGGAGACGACGTCCTGTGTCCAGTACCGGCGGCTCGGCGACAGGTCACCCGGCAGGGTGAAGTTCGGCAGCGAGGCCAGCGCCACGTTGTAGGCGCGTCCCACGCCGCTTTCGAGCATTCCGCCGCACCACACCGGAACGCCCTGTCCTTCGCAGTAGTCGTGAATGGCGAGCGACGACGCGAAGCCGCCAACGCGTCCCGGCTTGATGTTGATGATGCGGCCGGCGCCAAGGGTGACCATGTCCTGTGCGCGTGCGAGCGAAGTGATGGATTCGTCGAGACAGATCGGCGTGCGCAGGCGGCGCTGCAATTCGGCGTGGCGCACGAGGTCGTCGTGAGCCAGCGGCTGTTCGATCATCATCAGGTCCAGCGCGTCGAGCTCGGCCAGGGTGTCGGCGTCGTCGAGCGTGTAGGCGTTGTTGGCGTCGGCCATCAGGTGGGCGTCAGGGAGTGCCTCACGTGCCGCGCGGACGAAGGCGACGTCGCGGCCGGGTTCGATCTTGATCTTCACCTTCCGGTAGCCTTCGGCGATGGCGGCGCCGGCCCGGTCGGCAAGCGCCTGGGGCGACGGCTGGATGCCGAGGGAAATGCCGACGGCGATGCGTGATCGCACGCCCCCGATGAAGCGGCCGAGCGGAATGCCGGCCTGCGTGGCGGCGACGCCCCAGATGCCCATCTCGACGGCCGCCTTGGCCATCTGGTGGCCGCGGAAGTCACGCTCGAGCACGGCGTGCACGTCGCCGGGGGCGCCGAAGGAAACGCCGAGGACGCGCGGGGCGACGTACGCCTCGATGGCCAGCCAGGCCGTGTCGACGGTCTCGGACGAGTAGTTGGGCCACTCGCCGGCCACGCATTCGCTCCACGACACAGTGCCGTCGGCGTCGCGCAGTTCGAGCAGGATGATGCGCCGCTCGCTGACCACGCCCGAGGAGATCTTGAAGGGCTCGCGCAGGGCGAGGCGAATTTCCCGCAGGGTGATCTGGTCGAGGCGGATCATGGCGTTGGGCGCGTGAGCAGGTAGGCGCCGTCACCTTCAGGCGCGGGATGGAAGGAACTGATTTGGTATCCAAGTGCGAAATAATGCGTGAACGCGCGATGGCTGTGCGTGCGGTACGCGGCGGCCGCCCGCGGGTCCTGTTCGAGCAGGGCGGGAAAGTCGCGTGGCACCTCGACGCGCACGACGCGCTCATCGGGCCACGCGGCGGGTGGCGGGGCGGCAGGTCCGCCGGCCACCAGTGGCGCGAGCGCGAGTTGTGGTGCGTCGGCCGCGCGCGTCGCCAGGCGGCGGGCGATCAGTGCGTCGTCGAGATCCCAGGCGGCGACGAACCGGTCGGTGGGGAGTGCGCCCATCTGCGAACTGTCGGTGACGCCATACATGTTTTCCACGAACTCGTCGACGCGCGCGCCGAGCTTGTTCAGGTTCAGGTGCGCGTTGCGCGCGACGAGGGGATCGAAAGTCCAGTAGATGATGCGGACGCCCAGCGCCTCGCACTTCGCGCGCTGCCAGGCCTTGAGTCGCGTGCCCACGTTGGTGCCGCGCAGCTCGGGAACGACCGCCAGCATGTCGCTCCAGTGGGCCAGCTGGCCGTGGCGGATGCCGGTAAGGCCAAAGACGAAACCGACCAAGCGCCCAGTGGAGTCGAAGGCACCGGCGGTGACCCCGCCGATCTTCGGTCCCACCTGCAGGATGGCCGCCGGCACGCGCTCGCTGAACCCCCGGCCCCAGGTGGCCTCCTGAAGGGCCACACACAGTACGCGGTCCTCGTGGCTGACCAGATCGCGAATAATCGGATCTTCGGGACGCGGCGCGGCGGCGGTCTCAGTCATACCTTAATCTGATGCAGAATCCACTACTTCACCAACGCGGCTGGCTGGCGCCGGCCGTGGCAGCTCTGCTGGCACTGCCAGCCACGGGCGCGCCGCCGTCACTCAGCGCGCAATCGTTGCCACCGTCGCCGCCTCCGGTGTTCCCTCCGGCCGTGACCTGGCACGACGCACGGCTGCTGGGCGCCTTCACACTGGCCGCCGCCGCCGTGATGCCTGCCGACCGCGCAATGCAGCGCATGATGCAGCGTGACTGGGCACAGCGGTCGTCGCTGCTCTCAGATGCCGCGAGCGCTTTCAACGCGTATGGAAGCCCGGGTGTCTTCGCCGGCACGGCGGCGCTCTATGCGGCCGGCTGGGCCACGCGGCGTCCCAAAGTGGCACGCCTTGGCCTGCGCACGGGCGAGACCATCCTGCTCAGCGGCATCGTGACGGGCGGCCTCAAGGGAATCGCTGGTCGCGCTCGGCCGTATGCAAGTCCGCAGCGTCCTGGCGACTGGCGGCTTTTTTCGGGCGTGCGTGACGGGGCTCGGCAGTCGTTTCCCTCGGGGCACACCACCGCCGCATTTGCGTTTGCCGCCGCGATGGATCGTGAGTATCGCGTCTTGGGCCTCAGATCTGCGTACTGGGTTGGGCCCGCACTCTACGGCGCGGCGACACTCACCGGATTGGCGCGCATGCATGCCGACAAGCACTGGGCCAGCGACGTCGTGATGGGCGCTGGAGTCGGCTTGGTTAGCGCCCTCGTGGTGTCGCGCTTCCACGCCGCGCGGTATCAGCAGCCGCCACGCTGGATCGACCGGCGGCTACTCCCCCGCCCGCGCGGATGAGCACCAACGGCATCTTCATCACCGCAGAACTCACCGGGCCGGTGGGTGCGCAGGTCCGCGACCTGCAGCTTCGCTTCGACCCGAAGCTGGCCAACGAACTGCCGCCGCACATCACGATCCTCGGCTCCTCGGGTGCGGGGCCCATCTCCCCTGATACTCCTCTGCCCCTTCTCCGTGCACAGTTGGCGCCGGTCGCCGAGGCGTCGCCACCGCTGCACCTCACGTTCCAGCGACCGTTGCGCTTTCTGGGACGCGAAATCGTGGTGCTGCCCATCGACCCGCACGGCCCGATTCGTGCCCTGCACGAACGGCTCAAGACGGCGGGGCTCTCGTACGCGATCGCCCGCTATCCCTTCACTCCGCACTGCACGCTCAACTTCTATCCGCAGCTGACGACCGCGTCATTGCGCGCGCTGCTGGCCGTGCGCGTGGAGGAACCGTTCACCATCAACCGGCTGCGCGTGTACCACACCCGCGCGCCGCAGCCGCCCACGCACCTGTTCGACCTGCCGCTGACCGGCGGGGGCTAACGCGCGGGTGGCAGGGGTGACTCACCCACGGGAAGGTCGGCGCGCAGGCGCCGGGTGAACTCTCCCACGTGGCTCCAAAAGTGCGCGCTGTCGTCGAGAAAGGCGCGCATGTGCCCGCCCGAGAGTTCCACCCACTGCTTGGGCGCACGGGCCGCCGCGAAGAGCCGCTGGCCGTGGGCGTACGGGATGATCGAATCGTCACGGGCGTGCATCACGAGCTTGGGCATCGCGACGTGGCCGATCTTGTCGAGGTTGGCGAATCGCTGCGTGGCGAGCCAGTGCACTGGAAGCCACGGATAAATCTCCGCGCCGCGGTCGGGAATCGACGTGAACGCCCCCTCGATGATGAGTCCCGACGCCTCTGAGCGCAGGGCGAGATCGGTGGCCGGACCCGCCCCGAGCGAATGCCCGTAGATGATGATGCGCGATGAGGGAACGCGCTTCACGGTGCGCAGCCAATCGTACAGCGCGCGCGCATCGGCATTGACGCCCGTCTCGCTGGGGCGACGCGCTTCGCTGTCGCCGTAGCCGCGATAGTCGATGGCCGCGATGCTCAGCCCGAGCGCATGCACACGGGCGTAGAACGGCGGAAGCAACGATGACGTGACATTTCCCGCGTTGCCGTGCAGGTACAACAGCCATTGCGCCGCGGTGTCGGCGGCGGGAATGACGATGCCCGAGAGGCTGGTGCCATCGCCGCTCACCAGCGACAGTCGCTCTGATACGAGGTGCAAGGAGTCGGGCAGCGGCCGTACGGCCCCTCCGCCAAGTTCGCGCGGCTCGTACACGAGGTTGGTTTCATTGAGGCGCAGGTAGGCCGCGGCAACTCCGTACCCGAGCACGACGAGTGCCACGACCGTCATGACGCCGCGCCGCACGATGGGCGACATCAGAGTGCCTTCTTGATGGCGGCGTCGAGATCCTGGCGTCCACCAAGTCCGGTGTAGACCACCATGCCGGCCTTGTTCACGACGACCACAAAGCTCGTGGCTGGCACGTCATATGCACCCACGGCCTGGCCACGCCGGTCGAAGAAGTGGGTCATCTGGAGCGCGTGCTTCTCGACGTAGGCTTGTACGGCACGCGGGCTCTGGTTTACGCTGACGGCGACGCCGACAAAGGTGACCTTGCCGGCGTATTTCGTTTGTGCGGCGAGCAAGGCGGGCTCGAGTTCCTTGCAGTTGGGGCACCAGGTGGCCCAGAACTCGATGACCACCGGTCCCTTGCCGAACACCGACGAAAGCTCGGCGGGGGCGCCGGCGAGTGTCTCAACGGCAGCGCCCGGCGCCTTGACTCCCACCTCGATGCCGCTGTCCTGTGCCTGTGCCCGCGGCGCGGCGAGCGCAATCACCGCTCCCAACACGAGCACGGACCGCGCCGCGCAGTTCTTCAGAACCATCCCTGACCTGCCTTGATGAGGTAGTACTCGGCGACGCCAATCATGGCGAGCGCGAAGAACTGCTTGACCCACAACATCCATACACCAGCGCGCGGCAGGCGGCTGACGACACCGCTGGACAGTCCGACGACAACGAGCAGGGCGCACATTCCCAGCGAAAAGCTGAACAGGTAGGTAAACCCGAGCACCGGGTTCCTGGTTCGCGACACCCAGGTCAGCACGGCAGCCATGACGGGTGCCGAGCACGGCGCGGCCACGAGCCCCGAAGCGGACCCCATGAGGAAGGCGCCGCCGAGGCGACCGCCCTCTCCCGTGGTTGCCGCCCTGGCCGTGAACGCTGCCGGAAGCCGCACCGGAATGACGTCGAGCATTGCCAGCGCCGCAAAGAGCAGCAGGTTGGCCATTCCGAAATAGAGCCACGGATTGGAACTGATGGTGCCGAACAGCGTTCCGGTGAGCCCGGCAAAGAGGCCGAGGGCCGAGTAGACGATGGAAAGCCCGAGTACGTAGGCCATGGTGAGGGCGACGGTGCGCCAGCGGCGCGGGGCCTCGCCGGATGCCGTGCCACCGACAATGGCGGCGGTGATCGGGATCATCGGGTAGATGCACGGCGTGAGGCTCGTCAGCACGCCGGCGGCAAACAGCACCGGAATTGCGGTGGCGGGGCTTTGGGAGAGGCGGTCGGCGATGCCGGCGAAGTCCACTAGTGCCAAACCTCGCTGAAGAGCCGAAGCCAGTTGCCGCCGATGATCTTCTCGATGCGCGCCGACGAATGACCGCGTGCCGAAAGCCGGTCGGCAATGAGGTCCATCCGGCGCGGGGAGTCGAGGTCGGGGACGTGGTTGAATACGTTCTCGTCCTCGCCCGGTGCCGAGATGCCCTGGGCGCGGCGCTGCTTCACGAATCCCGCGTGCAGGGCCCGGAACTCCGGCGACAGGGTGAGCGGGGTGATGGAGTTGTCGGACCCGACTCCGACGTGGTCCTCGCCGGCGACGTTGATGGCGTGCTCGATGTGGCGAATGAAGTCCTCGGAGGTCGGCTGTCCCGAGGCGCGCAGGAAGGGCATCATGTAAATGCCGATGACACCTCCCTTCGCCGCGAGCCGGCGGATCTGGTCATCGGTCTTCGAGCGCGGCACGTCGTTGAGGGCGGCGCAAGAGCTGTGCGTGGCGGCGATCGGCCTGCTGGCGTGGGCGATGGCGTCGAGCGTGGTCTGGCGTCCGCAGTGGCTGACGTCGACCAGCATTCCCACGTGATTCATGCGCGTCACAACGGCGCGTCCAAAGGCACTGAGGCCGGCGTTGGCCGGCTCGAGGCAGCCGTCCCCAAGCAGGTTTCGCACGTTGTACGTGAGCTGGATGATGCGGACGCCAAGCTGGTGAAAGAGGTCGACGCGTGACACGTCGGACTCGAGCATGGTGGCGTCCTGAAACCCGGGGATGAGCCCGAGGCGCCGGAGTTCCTTGGCGCGGCGAATGTCGGCCACGCCTTTCACTTTCATGAACGCTTCGGGGTGCCGGTCGAACTCGCTTTCAAGGAAGCCGATGTTCCGGACACTTGACTCGAACGCCATGGCTCCCAGGGCACCGCCGCCGCTGATGGTGACATTGACCGCGGTCATCCCCGAGGCGAGCGCGTTGGCAACCATAGCGTCCGAGTACGGCTTCTCGAAGCCATTGGGGACGTTGAAGGGTCCCGGAGTGGCCAGGTTGTCGATGACGATGGCCTTGTCGTAGCCGGGCCACTGTGGGGTGATGGTCCCGGGCGCTGGTGTGGCGGCAGGCGCGGTGGCGGGG
>ERZ1292633.294-Hain-H41-02um-R1-294-length-63412-cov-7_pt2 | contig 37203 bp, 35 predicted proteins | sample MGYA00564406_ERZ1292633 | MGnify/ENA primary metagenome ERZ1292633 (study PRJEB36523, sample SAMEA6512639) | groundwater metagenome | collected 2019-01-08 | study: AquaDiva: Metagenomics assemblies of 32 groundwater samples
GTTTATGCATTATAATGTTTTGCATATGGCTCAATACGAACTTAACCTCCGCGACTACTGGCAGATAATCCGCAAGCGACAGACTGTTATAATCGCAGTTTCTCTTGCTACTTTTTTTTCCGTATTTTTTTATACCGCTATGCAGGTCCCGCTTTATCAGGCTTCTTCATCGGTTGAATGGATGGAGCGTAAAACCTTGGGAAGTATGCTTACAGAACTTGTGGTTGCCAGTTCCAATGACCCGTTATTAACCCAGGCGCGGATTATTAACAGTTTGCCTATCTTAGAGAAAGTTGTGATTGAACTGGGTACGGTAAATAAAGATGTGCCTGAATCTGAAATTTCAGCAGCTGCTTTGGGTTTGCAGGCGGCAGTAACAACAGAAGTTGTAAGAGATACAAATATTATTCGTATTGATGTTGCGCTTCCGGTTGCAAAAGATACCGCGGAAGTGGCTAATGAAATAGCAGAAGTTTATGTGCGCGAAAATATCCTTGACCGAAATAAACAAAATCGCACTGTGCGTGAATTTATCGAGCGTCAGCTTGCGGAAATTAAACAGAAGCTTAGTGAGTCTGAAGAAAGTGTGGCAAGGTTTAAAGAAACAGAAGCTCCTTCTGGTATTGCAATGCCTCTTGAAGGCCGGCTTGCGGATTTAGAAAAACAACATTCCGAACTTCTTCAACAGTATACCCCGTTATATCCTGTTGTAAAAAATGCCGAGGAGCAGATCAAGCAGATTAAAGAGCAGTTAAAAACACTTCCTTCTAAAGAACTTGATTATGTGCGCCTTACAAGAGAAACAGAGATAAATTCTAAGCTTTATCGTGAGCTTAAAGATAAACTTGAGGGAGCCAGAATTGCAGAGGCAGAAAAAATTGAAGAGGCAAGTATAGTTGACAGGGCAATAGTGCCTACTGCTCCTGTGGGGCAAAATAAAGCGCTGAATTATTTCCTTGGCATTGCCATGGGCCTGCTTCTTGGCCTTAGCTCTGCTTTTATCGTTGAACAACTTGATACTTCTATCGGGACCATAGAAGACGTGGAAGGATATTTAAAAACTCCTTCTTTGGGGATCATACCTTATCTGCGTGTTAAGGGAGAGAAAAATAAAAATTTAATTGAAAAATTTTTCCCGCATAAAGTTAGCTATGAGGAAAAATACGCGCGTTTGCGTAAACAGCTTTTAGTTTACTACTCTGCATCTTCTCCGATTTTTGAAGCATACAGGATCCTGCGCACAAATATTCAACGGGAAGTTTTTAAAGAAGAGATCAAAGGAAAGGTCCTGCTTTTTGCCAGCTCCGGGCCCGAAGAAGGCAAATCTATCACTGTATCTAATCTGGCGATTGCTATGGCTCAGGGCGGGTTAAAGACTGTTATAGTTGATGCGGATATGCGGCGTTCCACGATCCATAAGATCTTTGGTTTAAAAAACCGTGAACCCGGGCTTTCTGATGTATTAAGCGGGACAGTAAAGATTGAAGATGCTTTAAGATCTTTTACTGATATCTTAATGGGCGACTTAGGTTTTGATGATGTGTTAAAAGTTGCCGGCCTTGATAACTTAAGTATATTAACCAGCGGCGCTTCGTTACTTTCTCCGGCAGAGTTATTAGGCAGCCATGAGATGGATTCATTACTTAAGAGTTTAAAAAATAAATTTGACTTGGTGCTTGTAGATTCGCCTCCTGTTTTAGCGGTAGCAGATGCGGTAATTCTTGCCCCGCGCATGGATGGGGCAATATTAGTTTATCGCGTAGGTAAGAGCGCGCGTTCCGTGCTAGGCAGGGCAAAGACGCAGCTTACTGAATCCGGAGCGCAAGTAAAAGGCGTGGTCCTCAATAATATTTCACCTGAGATAGAGATGCGTTACAGTTATTATTATCAAAATAAAAGTTATGGTAAATATTATGGGGAGAAGAAAGAGGAGCAAAAAGAGAGAAAAAAATAAATTAAATTTTCTCCTAACTCGTTGATATCTCTTGACAACTGAGAGAGCTATAGTATATTAAAATCAAATGTACGAAGAATACTGGAAGTTAAAAGAGAAGCCTTTTGAGAATACGCCGGATTCGCGTTTTTTCTTTTGTTCGCCTGAACATGAGGAAGCGCTGATGCGGCTTCTTTATTCTGTGGAGGAGCGTAAAGGAAGCGCTATGCTTTCCGGTGAATACGGAAGCGGGAAAACCCTGCTTAGCCGCGTGATTTACGGAAAACTTATGCAGCAGGAAGAGGCGTATAAAGTAGCATTAATTGTCAATCCTGCGATTCCGGTGCTTGAGCTTTTAGGTGAAATTGTCTATCAGTTGGGTGGTGAAAATTCCGCTGCTGACCGGAAAATAGATATTTTACGCAGCCTGAATGAGATCCTTTTTCAGACTGCCAAAGAAGGCAAACATACCGTGGTAATAGTTGATGAATCGCAGGTTATAGCCGATGAGTCTGTGTTTGAAGAGTTACGCCTGCTTTTAAATTTCCAGCTTAATGAGCGTTTTTTGCTTACACTGCTTTTGCTGGGCCAGCCGGAGCTAAGAGAAAAAATTGATCGTATTCCTCAATTTAGACAGCGCCTTGCTTTACGTTTTCATCTTACTACGCTTAAACCTGATGAAGTGCGTAGTTATATTGAACACCGCCTGCGCGTTGCAGGAAGGCAGGATAATATGTTTTCCGATGGGGTTTATCGTTTAATTTACGAGCATTCTCAAGGGGTACCGCGGCAGATCAATAATTTATGTGATTTAAGTTTAGTTATTGGTATGGGCAGGAAAGTTAATATTATTGATGAGCAAATAATTAGCGATGTGGTTAAAGATATGTTTTATCACCAGGAAGCTATAGCAAATGGTTAGAATATCCGATATTCTTAGAAAAAAACCAGAGCCAGAACCAGAGCCTTCCAAAGAGCCCAAAAAAGAAGAAATAAAGGCTCCTTTGCAAGATAATTCCGGGAGCGAAGAAGCAAAAGAGATAAAAGCTAATCCTGTGGAGGCTCAGGCGCCGCAGATGCAGATTGCGCAGGCTATGAAAGAGCTTGAGCCGGATATGAGCCGCTCTCAGAATTTATATGGCCGCGGGATTGTATTGATCGAAAAATTGCTTAATGATATTCAGAATGCCAAGGATATTGATATTCTGCCGGTGCGGGCGTTTGTTGATGAAGTAGTCAATTCTTTTATTCTGGGCGATAAAACACTACTTATAATTTTTCATGAAGATTTAATTAAGGATGATTATCTTCCTTATCATATGTTAAATGTTATGCTTATGTCAACGGCGATGGGCTTAAAGTTTGGTTATAATAAATCGCGCTTAGATGATCTGGGCCTAGCAGCTTTTTTGCATGATGTGGGAATGACAAAATTAAGGGGGATAGTTAATTCTCCGCGTTTTCTTTCCGACGCAGAATATGGTAAAGTTAAGGAGCACACGCTTTACAGTGAGCAGATGCTTTCTCAGGTGAAAGATATGCCGGCATCTGTGCTTGAGGCGGTCAGGCAGCAACATGAACATTCTGACGGAAAAGGTTATCCTCAAGGGCTGCGTGGCCAGGAGATCTGTGAGTTTGCCAGAATAATTTCTACTGTTGATATGTATGAAGCGCTTACGCATCGGCGCGCTTACCGGCAACAGCTCGCTCCGTATGAAGCGATTAAAGAGATGCTTACTACCAGTAACGCTCTTTTAGACCACAGGATTTTTAAGATGTTGATTAATATCGTAGGAGTTTATCCGGTTGGTTCTTATGCCGAGCTTAATACCGGAGAGGTTGCTAAAGTTATGGCGCCTAATGATGATTTTCCGCTTCGGCCTGTAGTAAATATTATTTTTGACGCAAATCGTAATACTCTTGCGCAATCGAGAATTATTAATTTGGCCCGGCAGTTTAATGTGAATATTAAGAGGCCGCTATCAGGGGAAGAAGTATCGCGGCTTGCGCGCGGCGCCGGTTAACGTGGAGGTAGGGTATGAAAGACTTACCCGTAGTTTTAATTGCGTTGGCAGCAGTGTTGGTGGTGGTAGCATTATTTTCGCGGTTGAGCTTGCAGATGGTCGGTGGTATTGAATCGCGTGCTATGGTTGGGCTTGCGGCAATTTTACTGCTTTTTGCCATTGCTATCCAGGGCTTAAAGAAATAAGTTAAGTTTTTTGTCCAGCCCGTTAGCTTATTCCGTTAATTAATATGGTAAAAAATATCAGGATCGCAGAAAAAATTATTATCAGGGTACTGCCGATTTTTGTATTCAGCCTTATTTTAATTATAGCCGTTGAATTACATGATCGGTTAAGTTCTTCGCATAAACAGGAAATCAGCAAAGTAGAGATGGTAATTAAAACGCTTGAAATAAGCACGACGAATGATTACCTTGCTCATGATTTTGGCGCGCTTCAGGAATACGCGAAAAAATTTCTGCGCTGGAAAGAGGTGAAATACCTTTATTTTCAGGATAGGCAAGGTAAGGTTATCGGCTCAAGCAATCCGGAAATGATAGGAAAGACGATTAGTAATCCTTCCATCCTTAAACTTTCTCTGCAAAATAAGGAATACGATGTTTTTGACCGGCCCAACCATACCTATGAAGGGATAATCAAAGTAACATCAGGCGATACTTTATTAGGTTTTATCGTGGCGGGTTTTGATCATTCCTGGGTATATTCTGCGATTGTTAAATTTTCCGTTCTGATTGTGTTTTTGGGGATAGTTTTTGTGCTTTTTTTGGCGTATACAGTTTACTTGTTTATTAATCGGTTGGTTACCTTGCCATTAAACAAAATAGTCGAAGGGTTTTGCGCTATAAGCCAGGGAAATTTTGACTATGATCTTAAAGTTGATTCTGAAGATGAAATCGGAAGATTGTCAGGCGGCTTTGTTCAAATGGCTAAAATCCTTAAAAACTCTTGCAAGGATATGGAAGCGTATAACAGCGAGCTTGAGGCGCGAGTGCAGGAGCGCACTCAGCGCATTGTTGATACCACTACGATGCTTAATGCCGTTACAGATAATGTTACTGAAGGGCTGATGCTTATAGATAAGGACTGTAATGTGCATTGGGTAAATAAAAAAGCCGTGGAATTATCTAAAGGAAAGGATGAGCGTGAGCTTATTGGCTTAAAATGCCATCAACTTTCGCATCATTTTGACCGGCCATGCAATGAAATGGGGGAGGATTGTCCTTTATTTGATGCTACTGATATGCATAAACCTACAAGCCTTTTGCATCGCCATCTGGGGGCTGATAATGAGGTATCTTATGTGCAAGTTTCCGTGGTCCCGCTTTTTGATGAAAAAGGTAATATTTGGATGTATTTGCATGAGGCTCTCGACGTGACTGATCGTGTTAAAGTAGAGAATAGCGTAAAAGACGCTTTTGAAAAACTACAAGCTACCCAGTCGCAGCTTGTGCAATCAGCAAAAATGGCAGCTCTAGGGCAACTTGCAGGAGGGGTAGCACATGAAATTAATAATCCTTTAACCGGAGTGCTTAATAATATCCAGTTGATTAAGATGGAGATGGATGATAAGGGATGCGATCCTCAAACTTTTAAAGAAATCTTGGATGTGGTTGAAGAGGCGGCAATGCGTTGTAAGCGTATCACCACGGGGTTACTTGATTTTTCGCGTTCAGATAAGAAGAGTTATCAGCCTACTGATCTAAGCATGGTGGTAAAGAAAACAATCGATCTTGCAGGCCATGATATGAAGTTAGATAATATTAAAATTGTTTCAGAGTTTGCTAGTAATCTACCTCCGATTTTAGCTGATGCCAACCAATTACAGCAGATATTCTTAAACCTAATTAATAATGCCCGCTGGGCAGTAAAAGCAAAACCCGATGCGACGATCAGTGTAAAAACTTACGCATCAAGTTTTGATAAAACCGTGAATATCGAAATTTCTGATAACGGTTGCGGTATAGATAAAGAGCATTTAAAGCGTTTGTTTGAGCCGTTCTTTACAACTAAAAAACCGGGTGAAGGTACGGGGTTGGGGCTTTCCATTTGCTACGGAATAATTAAGGAACATCGTGGCACGGTGATGGTGAATTCTGAAGTGGGGCTTGGGACGACGTTTAAAATCACTTTTCCGCAAGTTTAGCAATGGTTCAGTTCTTGGAAGTAACGTGTGTCTTTGCGAGGAGCGTTAGCGACGAAGCAATCACTTTTTTAGATTGCTTCGCAAAAAGCGCTCGCAATGACACTTTAAAAAAGGAGGCAATATGAGGCTATGGAAGTTATATGGGGTGGTTTTGCTGGGGGTTTTGATTGTCTATTCACCGGTATATGCCACCAATGGTTTTAAAACTATTGGCGTAGGCGCGATTAACCGGGCAATGGGCGGAGCAGGAGTAGCAGCGCCTCAGGATGCTAATGCTATGGTGATCAATCCTGCAGGGATGACAGAATTAGAAAATCGCATGGATATTAGTATTGATATGCATAAAACTACAGCGCATATGGATACTACGGGTACGTATGGTAATACTGCCGCAGGCAAGCAAAAAAGCGGACGCGACCCAAGCTTTATTCCTACTTTTGGGTTAGTGCATAAGTTAAAAGACTCTTCTGTTACTTTAGGCGCAGGCTTATTTGGTTTAGCCGGATGTGGTGTGGATTATGAAAAATCACGCGTAGGTTCAGGTTTTACTTCAAATGAATTTGATAAATATACGGATTACAAATTTATGACCTTGAGTTCAGGCCTCGCTTATAAAGTAGATGAAAAATTGTCTTTGGGTTTAGCTGCAAATCTTGATTATTCTACTTTTAGGTCAGATGTAGCTGATAGTTCATTTGCTGAGACTAGAGGTATTAGAAGGGTTGATCAGGCTTTTGGAGGTGGTTTTGTTTTAGGAGCGCTCTATAAGCTTAATCAGGAACTTTCGCTTGGTTTATGTTATACCAGCCGTCAGTGGATGCAGGAGTTTGCTAAATATCAGGATGTTGTGCCGCGGCTTGATATGCCGCAGGAGTTGGTAGTTGGCGTTGGATATAAGTTGTCAGATAAATGGCTTTGGGCCTTTGATTTTAAATGGCTTGATTGGAACTCTGTAAGTACTCTCCGTGAGCAGCCGGCTGAAGGCGGATTTGGCTGGCGCGATCAGTATGTTTATTGTTTAGGAAATCAATACCAGCTTACGGATAAGGTCGCTTTAAGAATGGGTTATAATTATGGTAGGTCAGCTATTCCAAATGATAAGGTATTTGCTAATGCATTATTTCCGGCAGTTACCGAGCATCATGCAGGTATCGGTATAGGAGTTAATACTTCTAAAGATTCGCAGCTTAGCTTTGCTTTTGATCATGGTTTTAAAAATAGTATGGAAGATACCGGTTTAGGAGATAGCTATAGCATAAACGGCAAAGGTACAAAAATCGATTTAACATGTAATGCGTTTGTTTTAGAGTGGAGTAAGGTGTTTTAAATATAACGTCTGGGACATTTCTTAACAAGTAATTTGCCTGTTAAGAAATGTCCCTAAAGTAGCCTATAGAATTGGAGGTGAACATATGTCAGATATTAAACTTGATGTAAAAGGCTTTAGCTGTCCGATGCCGATTGTGCGGGTTTCACAGGAGATGCGTAAGCTTATTCCGGGGCAGACCATTGAGGTTCAAGCTGATGATCCTGCTTTTGAAGAAGATATTAAGGCGTATTGTCAGATGACCAATAATATTTTAGAAGAGTTCACTAAATCCGGCGGCGTACTTATTGCCCGGTTAAAAAAGGTATAAATTATGAATGAAAAAAAAGATGGAAAAACATTTATTGTTTTTAGTAGTGATTTAGATAAAGTATTGGCAGCGTTTAACCTGGCAGTAGGTTCTGCTTCTATGGGGTTTCCTGTGACGATGTATTTTACTTTTTGGGGATTGTCGGTTTTACGTAAAGAAAATCATCAACCTGTGAAAAAGAGCATCATCGACCATTGTATTGGTTTTATGCTTCCTAAGGGGGAAAGCGGCCTGGTTTTTTCTAAGATGAATTATTTTGGAATGGGAACCTGGATGATGAAAATCCTGATGCGCAAAAGAAACCTTACAATGCTGCCTGAGCTGATGAAAGTGGCTAAAGAGATGAATGTAAATATTATTGCCTGTGATATGGCAATGAAGATGATGGGAATAAAAAAAGAAGAGCTGATTGACGGTATTACTTTCGGAGGAGTTGCCGCTTACCTTAAAATTTCCCAGGAAGCAGATTTAAACCTTTTTATTTAACCCGTTAATTAATATATATGGAAGAAAATAACCCTATTGATAAATATTTTTTTGAATACGAAGACAGGCTTAAAGAGGTCTGCAAGCCGGATTATATAGCTGAAGATCTAAAAAAGCTCAAAGAAATTTTACAGCATATGTTCAGCCGTTGCCTTCAGGCTGAGGAGCAAATTAGTGGCAATGAGCGTAAACAGCTTCAGGGTAGGTCGGATTTATTGGCGCTTGCCAATGCCAATGCCGCGATTTTATTAGCTGATGCAGATGAGAAAAATAAGGCTTTGATAGGGATAACTAAGCAGTTTGAAGAAAAAAAGCGCCTGATGGATGAGCAGTCAAGGAATTTAGCTAAAGCTAATGTGAGCGCTGCTTTTTTGGTCGCAGAAATTGAAACAAAAAACACAGAACTAAAGCAAATAAACGATGAGCTGAAAAGTACACAGGCCCAGCTTGTGCATAGCCATAAGATGGCGGCAATGGGGCAACTCGGCGCAGGGCTTGCGCATGAATTAAACCAGCCGCTTTGCGCTATTAAAGGCTACGCGCAGATGATGATCTCAAGCGTCCCTCCAGATGATCAAAACCGGGAATTGTTAGAAGAGATAGTCACCCAGACTAACCGGATGAATAAAATCATCAATAGTATTAGAAGTTATGCGCGCACAGCAGGCAACGAATATAAGCCGATGGATTTAAATAAGTGTATAGAAGACGCATTTATGCTTTTTGAAAGCCAACTGCGTGAGAAAAACATTAAAACTAGTTTTGAGCTTGGAGAGCAGCTACCTCAAATAAAAGGTGATTTAAATCAATTACAGCAGGTTTTTATGAATCTGATCTCAAATTCTATGGATGCTATGGTAAGTTCAGGAGCACAAGAAAAACAAGTGAAAGTAAAAACCGTTTTCTTAAATGAAGATAATGCGGTTGAGGTTATTTTTAGCGATAACGGGGTAGGTATCCCGCAGGAGATTGTCAGCGAGATTTTTAATCCCTTTTTTACTACAAAACCGCAAGGGTCCGGAGCTGGTTTGGGGTTATCTATTGCCAGCGGCATAGTTAAAACGCATATGGGTGAGATTGGTGTAGTATCGGAGCCGGGAAAATTTACGGATTTCCATATAATATTTCCTACGGTATCATCTGAAAAATCAAGCCGCGTAGGAGAAACAAAAGAACCGATTGTTAAGTATAACTTGGGGACTTTAGGGGAAGGTTAGTTTATGATAAGCGTATTGGTTGTAGATGATGAAAAAGTAATCCGGGATTTTATCAGGCGGCTTTTAGAGCATGATGGCTCTTTAAGTCTTTTTTTTGCAGAGGATGGATATAAGGCAGTTGATATTGCCAGAAAAAACAAAATCAACCTGGCATTTATTGACCTGCATATGCCGGGAATCGACGGAATTAAAACTTATAAAGAAATAAAAAATTTATATCCGGATATAGCCTGTGTGTTTACTACTGGTTATGCGGTTGATGAAGTAGTGGTAGATAAGGCTAATAACGAAAAAATAATCTGCCTTAAAAAACCTTTTGAAGATATACTGCAGATTAGAAGGATTGTCCGGGAAGTGCAAAATAAAATAAAAGCTAAAGAGCAGGATCCTCAGAAAAAGGTTTCTACTGTGGGAAAAGACCGCCGGACGCACGTGAGAATAAATACTACTTTAGAAGTTGTTTTTAAAATTCACGATGGAACAGGCGAGCTTATTTCAGCTTTGGGCCAGGATATTTCACCAGGAGGGGTTAAGCTTGTTTGCCAGCAACAACTGCAAGTAGGGGCGCACTTAGATTTAATGTTAAAGGTGCCCGGCCATAGTAATGCCTGTAAGGCTACCGGAGAAGTGACTTGGCAAAAGAAAAACGATTCAGAAACCGAATCTTATGCTATCGGGTTAAAATTCACCCAGATTAATTTATCTGAGCTTGCAGAGCTTGTAGTAAATTGTGGCTCAATTAAAGATTTGTAACCTGATTCGACCTACGCGGTCGAATCGTCTGAAAGGAATGTTTTATGGAAGAGCGTAAAATGCGGGCTTTAATTGTAGATGATGAAAAAATCATCCGTGATTTTTTTAGCCGCCTGCTTAGTTTACAGGGTGTAGATGTGGTTTTGGCAGAAGATGGTTATAAAGCAGTAGAATTAGCAAAAGAGACAAACTTCGATATTTATTTTATTGATGTCCGGATGCCGGGTATAAACGGCCTTGAGACATTTCGCAAGATAAAAGAAAGCCGGCCTGATGCAGTAGTAGTAATGATGACAGGTTATGCGGTTGAAGAGGTTTTAGCCGAGGCGCAAAAAGAGGGGGCATTTAGCGCCTTGCATAAGCCGTTTGATATCAGCGAGATTAAAGGTATACTTGATAAAGTGCTTTCTGAGAAAAAAGGCGCTTTAAATATATTAGTCATAGACGATGACGAAGCGGTGCTTAACTTTTTTTCCGCGTTTCTTAAAACTAAAAACCAGAAATATAAAGTTGCCCATGATAAGAATGAGGCGCTGGCTTTAGCAAGTAAAGAAAAATTTGATATGGTATTCCTGGATTTGGTCTTAAGAGATGAAGGAGCCATGGTTTATAAGGAAATAAAACAGCTCCTGCCCGATGCCAGCATTATAGTAATTACCGGGTATCCTCAGAAAGCCAAAGAACTTGAGAACGCTCCGGAGATTTCCGGTTGTCTTTATAAACCGTTTGAAATTGATGGTATCCTTGATTATATAAAAAGCGTCAAAGCCAAAAAGCAATAATGGGGGAGTTAGAGCATCTTATAGAGGAAAATAAGCGGCTAACTCAAGAGCTGAAGCAAAGGGCTTTTGAGCTTGGTGTGCTCTATGACATATCAAATAGCATAAGTTATACGCTTGATTATGACGATCTCTTGCGGCGGATTATGGATTCGTTGCATCAGATCGTTGCTTATGATATTTGCGCTTATTTTGTGATTCCGGCTGAAGGAAGAATGAAGTTGTCTGTCAGGCTTTCCCGGCCGATAGCGCGGGTTTTTATAAATGAAGTAGAAGAGAAAATTATTGCTTCTTTGCGTAACTTGCGTAACCAGTTTATTTCGCGCGAAGATATTTCTACCGATATAAAAGGGGAAATTGTCGAAAGCCCTGCTAGAGGCCAAAGTATAAAATCATCATTTGATGTGCCTCTTTTCGTAGGTGATAAGGCGGTAGGGCTTTTAACCGTAGCCAGTATTCAAGATATAGTTTATTCAGATGAAGAAATAAAGCTTCTTTATACCCTTGCTTCACAGGCTTCCATTGCTATTGAACGTATACAGGCATTGTTAGTAGCAGAAAAAAGTAAGATGAAAGTGATGGTAGAAGGTATGTCAGAAGGGGTTTTGATGTTTGATGAGACTGATGAGTTGGTTATTTTTAATAGTGCTGCCAAGCAGATGCTTGCCGGAGATTTAGATATTATTGGTAGCATCGAGGAAATTAAAAAATACCAGAGGCAGAAACCGTATAAGCTTGATTTACAGGTTGAAAAGCCGCTTGCGCATATTGTACATGTAGAAGGAATGCGCATAGAAGACGAAGAGCGCCGTTTTTTGGGGACAACAGTACTTTTACGCGATGTTACTAAGGAGCGTGAAATTGATTTGATGAAGTCGGAGTTTGTCTCTTTGGTTTCGCATGAATTACGCACCCCCCTTGCTGCTATAAAAGGTTCGGTAGATAATTTGCTTGATGGGGTTGTGGGGCCCCTTAATGATTTGCAGAATGAATGCTTGGTAGTTGGAAAGCGCAATATCGACCGCCTAGCCCGTTTAATCTCTGACCTGCTTGATGTTTCGCGGATTGAAGCAGGTAATATTTTGTTACATAAACAGGCAATGGATATGACAGAAGCTGTTAGGGATGTTTTAAAACTTTTTCAGGAACCGGCTAGGGGGAAAGGAATAATTTTAGAAAACCAGATCGAAGGCGTTATCCCTAAAATTAATGCCGATCCGGATAAGATTATCCAAGTATTGACAAATCTCGTCGGCAATGCGATGAAATTTACTCTGGAAGGCGGAACTATAAGCTTAAAATTGTCTTTATCTGAGAAAATAATTAGGGCAGAGGTAAAGGATACCGGTTCGGGGATTCCGCTTGAGGATGTAGAGAAGATATTTGATAAATTTTTTCAGGTGACGCGTACCGGGCATCAGGCAGTAAAAAAGGGGACTGGTTTGGGTTTAACTATATCTAAGGGAATAATCGAGAAACACGGCGGAAAAATCTGGGCGGAAAGTGAATTAGGTAAAGGAAGTAGTTTTATTTTTACGCTTCCGGTAGAATAAAGTTTCTAAACATGGAGGAAAAAAATGGCGCAAGAGAATGTAATGGCTACAAAAAGAATACTTATCTGCGATGATGATAAGGCGGTATCGGATTTTTTAGAACGGTTTTTGCAGAAAGAGGGGTATTCACAGATAGAGACCGTAACAAGCGGGGAAGCAGCGGTAGAAAAAATGAAAAATAATAATTACCAACTGGTGCTGCTTGATATTCGTATGCCGGGTATTGACGGGATTGAAACTCTCAAACGTATAAAAGAAATTAATAGCAGCGCCGCGGTTATTATGATTACGGGTTTTCCTGAAATTGAGACCGCACAGCAAGCGGTTAAAATGGGAGCGTATGATTATATTGTAAAGCCTTTTGACTTGGCTTATCTTAAGCTGGTGGTATTAACTAAAATTCTAGTTGATTCTAAGTGAAAAAAATTCATTTAGGGACTAGCCGCACATTTGGCCATGACTTACGCTCAATATTGGCTTCTGTGCGTTGGTCGGTAGGCCTTATCAAGACCGGCATGTTAGGGCCTGTGAGTAGTAAGCAAAAAAAATATTTGCAAATTGCAGATGATGGCATAGCTAAAGCCGTAGAGCTTATCGGCAGGCTAAATAAGGTTTCGGTTAATAAGGAGAAAAATGCGGCCAAATCCAAAACTAAATAATAAAAAAAAGATATTAGTAGTGGATGATGATGATAATTTGCGCCAATCATTAAAAGCCGGACTTGAAGAGCAAGGATTTAAAATTTTTCTTGCTTCTGACGGAGAAGAAGGTTTTGAAAAGGCAAAAGAAAATTTACCGGATTTAATATTGCTTAATATTATGATGCCAAAGATGGACGGGATGATGACTACCCTGAAATTAAAAGGCGAGAAAGAGACGCGCCATATCCCGGTTTTGATTATGAGTGGTATCAGAGAAAAAGAAGAGCGGATTCTTTCTCATAATGTCGGGGCAGCAGATTATTTGATAAAGCCATTTACTACTGAGCAGTTATTAGAGAAAATCCACAAACTGTTATTAGGCAAATAAATGGTTGAATATTACGAATTTTTACGCGGTGAAAACGCATATTTTGATAAAGTTATACTTAAAAACGAAGAGACTTGTTATCAAGGTTGCCTGTCTTTCATAAAAAAAGTTTATCTTGTCGGAGATGCATTTAAGGAAGAAGATTTTAGTTCACTTTATGAATTTGCTAAACAACTTACGAATAAAGCTATTTACCATGAGTCCAAGATTAATCTTTTAGCCAGTTTTCCTTACAATAATGATTACCAGGCCTATCATACGGTTAATGTCGCTGTTCTTTCGCTGGAATTAGGAAAGTCGATTTTTTCCAATTCCGATGAGTTAGTTAATTTAGCCATGTTTGCGCTTTGCCATATTTTGGTATGGGAAGATGTAAAACCAATAAATTTACGTTTAGGGTTAAGCGAAGATTTTTTGAAAAGTGTTTTTGGTATTATTTCTGTAGCAGACGTTTATGAGACTTTTACGCATACCCGGCCTTACCGGGATAAACTCGCACCTTATGATGTATTAAAAGCGATGGTTTCTGCTGCGGATGTTGTTTTTATGCCTTCGTTAGCAAGGAAGGCTCTGAAAGTTTTTTCGCTTTATCCATTAGGCAGTGTTGTACGCTTAAGTAACGGTGAAATAGCCCAGGTAACCAAACTTAACAGAAAGTATCCTTTAAGGCCCGAGGTATTGATACTTACAGAGCCAGAAGCAGGTAATCTGGATTCATTAAAAATTTTTGATTTATCTGAACATCTGGAAGTCTATATAAAAGAAACCAAGGTATAAAAATATAAGATGAGCAGCCTTCTTGAAAAATTAACTCTTACCTTTATTCCGATTTTTGTAGCAGTAGATGCTATCGGAAATATCCCTATATTTATTTCTCTTGTTTCTGATCATGGTAAAAAGCAGCGCGTTAAAGTGATCCGGGATTCGGTATTTACTGCGACTATGCTTGCGGTAATTTTTGTGTTTGTGGGAAAAGTAGTGTTACGCTTTATTGGGATTACTATTACGGATTTCCAGATTGCAGGAGGGATCTTACTTTTTGTAATTTCTCTTAGGTTGCTTTTGCCGGGATTGACTAAAGTATCTCTGGTTAATGGCCATGAAAAAGATGTCGGGGTTTTTCCTCTCGGCACTCCCTTAATAACAGGGCCTGCTGTCCTGACAACTACGCTTATGATGCGGGATAGTTACGGGCTATGGATTACATTATTGTCGTTACTTCTTAATATGGCGATTGCCTGGTTGACTTTAGTCAGGGCAGATATAATAATGAAACTGTTGGGAGTAGGGGGTACAAGGGCATTTTCAAAAATTATGTATATACTTCTGGCTGCTATCGGGGTAATGATGGTGCGTAAAGGCCTAACAGGGGTATTTGGCTTATGATGAAAAAAGTCCTTACTTTTATTATGGCAGGCGGAAAAGGAGAGAGGCTCTGGCCGTTAACTAAAGACCGCACAAAACCAGCAGTGCCTTTCGGAGGGATTTACCGGATTATTGATTTTACGCTTAGCAATTGCATCAATTCAGGCCTGCGTAGAGTTTATATTTTAACGCAGTATAAATCCGCGTCTTTACACCGGCATATCCGCCTGGGTTGGAACATTATGTCTTCAGAGCTCGGGGAATATATTGAGATACTTCCTGCCCAACAGAGAGTTAGTGAAACCTGGTATCTTGGCACTGCCGATGCTATTTACCAAAATTTATATACGCTGGAAATGGATAAACCCGATGAAGTGCTTATATTAGCCGGTGATCACGTCTATAAAATGAATTATTATACGATGATTGATTTTCATCGTTATATGAATGCGGATTTAACGGTTAGTGTTGTAGAGGTGAATAAAGATCAATCAAATCAGTTAGGAGTTGTTGAAGTAGATGATAAAGGAAAGCTTATTGGTTTTCAGGAAAAACCCAGTGATCCGAAGACTATTCCGGGAAATCAAACGCATATTTGCGCTTCGATGGGCATATATATATTTAAGCACGGAGTACTTGAAGAAGAGTTGCATGAAGATTCTAAACGTCAAAATTCTTCACATGATTTTGGTAAGGATATAATTCCGCAAATGCTAAAGAAAAAACGCAATATCGCAGTTTTTAATTTCAGCCAGCGTTCCAGAAAAGAAGGTAATCATTGGCGTGATATCGGCACAATGGATGCATATTATGAAGCAAATATGGATTTAGTCCGGGTTGACCCGACTTTTAACCTTTATGAGAAAGATTGGCCGATAAGGACGTATCAGGAGCAATTTCCTCCTGCAAAAACCGTTTTTTCCGGAGATGAGACTACCGGGCGAGTGGGGTTGTTTCTTGATTCTTTGGTGGCGGGAGGTTGTATTATAAGCGGAGGCAGAGTACAGCGTTCAATACTGTCTCCTAATGTACGCGTAAACAGTTTTTGCGAGATTTATGATTCCATATTAATGGAAGGGGTAAATGTAGGAAGATACGCAAAAATCAAGCGCGCGATTATTGATAAAGACGTTAATATTCCTCCGGGGATGGTGATCGGATATAATCCGGATGAAGATAAGAAGCGTTTTGAAATAAGTAAGTCTGGAATTGTGGTAGTGGCGAAGGGCACCGAAATAAAATAACCATTTCGACCTACGCGGTCGAATTTGCGACCGCGTAGGTCGAGGAAGGTTTAGATGGGGATATTGAGAAAAGCAAAAATAATCGATATAAAACAAATACAGGCGTTAATAAATAGTTTTGCCAAGAAAGATCTCATGTTGCCGCGTTCGTTAAATGAGATCTATGAGAATTTGCGCGATTTTTGGGTTTATGAGGATAAACTAAAGATTCTTGGGTGCGCTGCTTTACATATCTCATGGGATGATCTGGCAGAGATAAAATCAGCTGCGGTTATCAGTTCTTCTCAGAAAAAGGGTATTGGCACAGAGCTTGTCAATGCCTGTTTTAAAGAAGCAAAAGAGCTTGGCGCACGGAGAATCTTTGTGCTTACTTACAAGCCTGAATATTTTAAGAAGTTCGGTTTTAGAAAAGTAAAACATGAGGACCTGCCGCATAAGGTTTGGGCGGAATGTATTAACTGCTGCAAATTCCCCAATTGTCAGGAGACTGCCCTCCTAAAAAACTTGTAAAAAAAATATTATATGATACAATTACTTCGTTTGCCCCCTTGCGTAAGCGCTCGTAAATATTGTCGCCAGTCTCGCCTTCGGCGGACGGCTCCAATATTTATTTCGCACGCTGCGGGGGTAATTTTCAGACAAGTAAATTACGGAAAATTTATGGTATAATTTTTGCCGTTGTGAAATAAACCGAATTATGTAGAAAGGAAAATTTAAATGAACTATTATTTAAGCGACGAACAGAAGATGGTACAGGACCTGGCACGGAAAATCGCGCAGGAAAAAATGATTCCGGTTGCTGCAAAATATGATATTACCGAAGAGTATCCGTGGGATATTATTAAAATAATTGCTGATGCAGGGCTTTTTGGGCTTTTTATACCGGAAGCTTACGGCGGTATGGGAGTTGGCGTGCTTAATCTTTGTCTTGCTACAGAAGAGTTATCGCGTGCTTGCGGAGGAATTGCGGTTTGCTACGCGGCTTCTGCCTTAGGCACATTTCCGATAGTATTGTTTGGAAACGACGAGCAGAATAAAAAATATCTTCCAGATTTGGCTGCCGGAAAAAAAGTGGCAGCTTTCGGGATTACAGAGCCTGAAGCTGGATCTGATGCTTCAGCAATTAAAACTACTGCCCGTAAAGAGGGAAATCACTATGTGCTTAACGGAATTAAACATTTTATTACCAATGGTGGCGACGCAGAGACCTATGTAGTTATTGCTATGACCGATAAAAATAGGGGCGCACGCGGTGCATCCGCTTTTATTGTAGAAAAAGGCACTCCCGGATTTACTTTTGGCAAGAAAGAAGAAAAGCTGGGTATCCGCGCTTCTTCAACCAGTGAACTTATTTTTACCGATTGTAAAATTCCTAAAGAGAATCTTCTGGCAAAAGAAGGAATGGGTTTTATCGTTACAATGAAAACTTTTGATATGTCCCGGCCAGGGGTTGCAGCGCAGGCATTAGGGATTGCGCAGGGCTCACTTGATGTAGCAGTAAAATATTCCCGCGAAAGAGTGCAGTTTGGTAAATCAATTTCGAGTTTCCAGGGTATACAGTGGATGCTTGCTGATATGGCAACACAAGTAGAGGCATCAAGGGCCCTTGTTTATGCGTGTGCGCGTGAAATTGATAATGGCGAAAAAGATGTTGCTAAAGATTCAGCAATGGCAAAGATGTATGCTTCTGATGTGGCAATGAAGGTGACAACCGATGCCGTGCAGATTTTAGGCGGCTATGGTTATATGAAAGATTACCCGGCAGAAAAATTTATGCGTGATGCAAAAATTACCCAGATTTATGAGGGTACAAATCAGATCCAGCGTAACATTATTGCGCTACAGTTAATTAAAGAAGCAGCAAAGAAATAATAAAATGAACATAATTATATGTATCAAACAAGTTCCTGAAACAACCGAAGTCCGGATCAATCCTGAAACTAATACATTAATCCGCGAAGGTGTAAAATCAATTATCAATCCTTTTGATATGTATGCTATCGAGGAAGGTGTAAGGCTTAAAGAAAAATTAGGCGGTAAGGTTACGGTTGTTACTATGGGCCCGCCTCAGGCAGAAAATGCCCTTAGGGAGGCAATTTCTCTTGGCGCAGATGAGGCAATACTTGTTTGCGATCGTGCCTTTGCCGGAAGTGATACTTGGGCGACAAGCTATATACTTTCAGAAGTTATCCGTAAAATTAAAGATTTTGATCTGATCATCTGCGGAAAACAGGCTTCTGACGGAGATACTGCACAGGTTGGGCCGGGTATTTCTATGCATCTTGATATACCGCAGGTGACCTATGTGAAGAAAATAGAGGATATTAAAGATAAATCCATGCGCGTAGAAAGAATGATGGAAGAAGGTTTCGAAATTATCGAACTTCCTTTGCCGGCGCTTTTGACTGTAGTTAAAGAGATCAATGAGCCGAGGCTTCCTTCCTTAAAAGGAATGATGCGTGCAAAGTCGGCTAAAATCAATCTTTGGACGCAAAAAGAGTTGGATCTTGATCCAAATAATGTCGGGCTAAACGGTTCTCCTACACAGGTAGTAAAGATTTTTACACCTGCGCAGCGCACCGGAGGCCAGATGTTAAGCGGCGAGCCTCATGAGATCGTAGAGAAATTGGTGGCGCTGATTAAAGATGAGGTAAATTAATAATGGGTATCCAGATTATTATTGAGAAATGCACCGGCTGCACGCTTTGTATTAAAGCCTGCCCTTTTAATGCCATCAGAATTTTAGATAAGAAGGCAGTGATTGACTTGCATAAATGTACCATTTGCGGGGCGTGTGCTTCTGCTTGTAAATTTAAAGCAGTGTTTATAGAAAAAGAACCTGTTAAATGTCAGCTTCCGGATATAACCGGTTATAAAGGTGTATGGGTTTTTATTGAACAAAAAAAGGGTAAAGTGCAGTCGGTTTCTTATGAGTTGCTTGGAAAAGCGCATGAGCTGGCAAAGAAACTTAACTGCCAGGTAGGGGCAATATTTATCGGTAATAACCTTGGTGATCAGGTTGATGAATTAATTATCTATGGAGCAGATATTGTTTATTTAGTTGAAGCTCCTGAAATTGCTAATTTTCAAGATGAGCCTTACACGAATATATTGATCAATCTTATTCAGAAATATAAACCCGAAATACTGCTTTGTGGAGCAAGTACGATTGGCAGGTCGCTTATTTCGCGGGTTGCAGTAAAATTGAAAGTCGGGTTAACCGCGGATTGTACGGGGTTAGATATTGACCCGGAGAAAAAGATTTTACTTCAGACACGCCCTGCTTTTGGCGGAAATATTATGGCTACTATCACCAGCCCAAATTATCGTCCGCAGATGGCTACAGTCCGCCACAAAGTCATGCAGCCGATAGCGCCTGATAAACATCGTAAAGGTAAAATTATCCGCGAACAGTTTCCGGCTAAGGTGTATGTTTCCCGGGCTAAATTACTTGATATAGTTGAAGAAGTAGAATCGCTTGTTAATCTCACCGAGGCAGATATTATTGTTTCCGGAGGCCGCGGTATGGGTGGGAAAGAAAATTTTAAGATCTTAGAAGAGTTTGCGCAGGCCTTAGGCGGCGCAGTTGGTTCATCGCGCGCAGCAGTAGATTCCGGTTGGATGCCTTATTCGCATCAAGTTGGGCAGACCGGGCGTACGGTTGCGCCGAAAATTTATTTTGCCTGCGGTATTTCCGGCCAGATTCAGCATTTGGTAGGTATGCAGTCTTCAAAAATTATTATTGCTATTAATAAGGATCCCGAAGCGCCTATTTTCAAAGTAGCTACTTACGGTATAGTAGGAGATCTTTTTCAGATCGTTCCTGCGCTTACTAAGAAGTTCAAAGAGAATCTACGTAAGTAAATTTAAAGTTTCGGGAGATTTTCCAACATCTCTCTATACAAATTTTAACTTCCTGCTATAATTAATCCGGAGAGATAAATTATGTATCTTAAAGAACTAGAGATAGTCGGATTTAAATCCTTTCTAAATAAAACCAACCTTCAATTTGAGCCTGGGGTCACTGCGGTTGTCGGCCCTAATGGGTGCGGAAAGTGCCTGCATTATGACTCCTTAGTTACATTATCAGACGGTTCCTATGTAAAAATAGGGCAACTTGTTGAATCAGTTTTAAAGAGTTCGGTATCTCTTGAAAAAATAGATGACGGGGTTATGACGCTTGACAACCCCCTTAATATTAATATCTTTTCATTAGATCCGCATACACTTAAGATCAAACCGCAGCCAGTATATGCTTTTATAAAAAGAAAATCCCCTAAATATTTACTTAGGATTGAAACAAAATCCGGTAAATACGTTACTACAACCCATTACCATCCTTTTTTTGCTCTAAAAGAAGGCAATGTTATTGCTTTGAAAGCAGAAGAATTAAAGTCAGGTATTAGAATTGCTGTTCCCCGCGTTTTAAAAACTAATCCCTCTGAAAAGAAAATTAAACTTTTGGATGTTTTAAAAAAATTCTCTGAGCAAGATTTAATGTATATACCGTTTTCTGCGGAATTGTCAGAATTTGTAATAAATTCTGTTTCCAGTCGGAACCTTGCTGTTTCTTCATTTTTGCATGGCCAGGCGATCAATGTGGTAAATTTTATTAAGATATTGGAAGGCCGCGGTATTCAGGAATTACCCGAATACGTGAATTCTTTAAAGTCCCGTAGTTCAGGAGAGATTACTGTTCCTAAAAAGATGAACGGGGAGATTGCTAGGTTTTTGGGTTACTTAATTTCAGAGGGCAGGAGTACAAAAGGAAATCAGGTTTGGTTTGTAAACGAAGACTCGTCTTTAGTTGAAGATTTTGTCCGTAGCGCCAAAGAAGGGTTTGGCGTAGAAGCAAAAGTTTTTAATTATAAAGAAAGTGCTAAGGATGTGATAATATTTTCGCATGCGCTTTGCCAGTTCCTTGAAAAGGCTTTTGAATTTAAAGTCGATGGGTTATCTAAAGATAAAGTCGTTCCTGCTCTAATGTTTGAAAGTGATGACCGGATAATTAGGGAATTTTTATCTGCTTTATTTGAGGGTGACGGGTATCTTTGTGTTGATAGGCAGGGTGTTAATAAAAGAAGGGTCGTTTATTTTGAATATGCTAGTGCTTCTAAATGCCTGGCAGAAGGAGTAAGTAGCCTATTGTTGCGTTTAGGGGTACAATCTGTAGTAAGGAAAAAAATAAAATCAGCTACGAATTCAAAGGAAAAAATAAAAAGGAGTTATTATTCGGTATATATTTATGGCTTGGATAATGCCAAGAAGCTTGCAGGATTACTTGATTTTAAAGGCAAGAAAGCAGAAAAATTACATGAAATTCGCAGCCTAAATTATAAGACCAACCTTAACTTGGACCTGATTCCTGAAATTAACGGCTTGGTTAAAGAATTAATTAAATCCGCAAAAATCAAAGTTAAAAGATTCAAGAAAATCTCCCCCAAGCTAGTTGCTTATTATGAAAATAGATGCTTGATTACCAGACAGGGGTTAGAAGAAGTTTTGAGTATTATTGCCGAACATGCAGAGCTTTCAGGGTTATCCAGAAATATCTATGATTACCTTAAAACATTAGCAAGTTCTGATATTTATTGGGATGAAATAATTAATATAGAAAAGGTTCATAAAGAAGAATGGGTTTATGATTTGTCGATTCTAGGAACGCATAATTTTGTTGCCCAAGACATGGTTGTTCATAACAGTAATATCTTTGATTCCATGCGTTGGGTTTTAGGCGAGCAATCGGTAAAATCCCTGCGCGGTTCACAGATGGAAGATGTTATTTTTAACGGCACTGATACTAAAGAGCCGTTAGGCATGGCAGAAGTCTCCCTTACTTTTGATAATTCCCAGCGTTTTTTTAATTTTGACCATCCCGAAGTATGTATTACCCGCCGCATATTCCGATCCGGAGAAAGCGAATATCTTCTTAATAAAGCGCCTGTGCGGCTTAAGGATATTCTCGACCTTCTTATGGGCACAGGAATTGGCGCGGAAAGTTATTCTCTTGTTGCGCAGGGTAAAATTGACCTTGTGTTAAGTTCCCGTCCGGAAGACCGTCGGTTAGTTTTTGATGAAGCAGCCGGAATAACCCGTTACAAAGGGCAAAAAAGAGAGGCCTTAAGAAGGCTTGAAGAAACCGAGGCAAATCTTTTACGCGTCAGTGATATTATTACGGAAGTAAAACGCCAGATCGGTTCTCTTGAGCGCCAGGCGAATAAAGCACGCCGTTACAAAGAGACCTTTGAGGAATTGAAAGTCAGAGAATCTATCCTTGCATTTTTACAGCGCAAAGTTTTGACTTTACGCAAAGAAGAGATTGTTTTAGATATCGCAAAACTTGAAGAATCTCAAAAAAATCTTTGGTTAAAAATTGAAGAGCAGGAAAGCAGATTTAATTCCCGTAATGCCCAACTTAAAGAATTTGAGGATGCGATCATGCGCATCCGGGGAGAGCTTCTTAGTTATGATAATCAGTCAAAGGGGAATCTTCAGCGCGTAGAGTTTAATCGCGAGAAAATAACCGAACTGATTAAAAACGCAGAAGAATTTGAGCGTAAGAAAAATCTTGTTCAGGAAAAATTGCACGCTGATGAAGAAAAACTTGCTACTTTCCGTTCTGAATACGACGGAATTAACGGCCAGATGCTTATTAAACAGGAAGAATTTAAAAAGCAGGAATTTGAGCATGACAGTATCATTGCATCTATCAATAAATCCTTGGATTTTATTACTTCTGCAAAAAAAGATATTCTTGGGCTTGCCTCAAGTGTTGCCCATATTCATAACGAAATCGGTGATTTGAATTCAAAAGAACAGATCCAGCTTTCGCGTAAGCGCCGCCTTGATACAGAGTTGCTTAAAGTGCGGGAGGAAAAACAGGTATCTCAGGCGCAAGTTGTAGTAATCAAAGAAGAGTTAGAAAAATTAGAGCAGTATTTTTCTTTGCTTAATAATAATCTTGTAAGCGCAAAAGAAAAATTTTGTAACGAAAAGCTTTCTTTAGATGATATCCTGCGTAATATCGAGCAGCTTGAGCGGCAGAAACTTTCTTTAGAGTCGCATCGTGAGTTTATTGAGCAGCTGCGTACAAAATACGACGATATCAGTGAATTTATGAACGCGCAGATTTTTCTGGATAGGCCATGCGATAAGGTAAGCGGTATACTGATTAAGGTAAAAGGATTTGAAGATGAAAACCGTAAACTTATCGGAGAAGCAAAGCCTATAGATTTAGATACTGAAAAAATTAATGCCCGTTTAATTCAGATCTGCCAGGAGATAGAACGGCTTAAAGGCCAGAAGATCCACCAGGAAAACCATGCAGCTTCCATAGATGCGCAGATACAAAAACTTGGCGAAGATTTACGCGCCCAGGATATTGCTTTAGCAAATAAACGCGCAGGATTTCAATCAGTAAGTGAAAAACTGGTTAATATAGAAGAAGAAGAAATGATTGTTTCGGATGAATTAAGTGAGGCTCAAGAGGAAATCCGGGCTGTGTCCGAGAAGTTGGTGAGTTTTAATCAAAAAAGGGCGGAGTTAGAAATAGAGCAAAAGAACTCAGAAATGGCGATTATAGAGCACCAGAATGTGGTAACTACCCAAAATTATGCCAAAGAAAAGGCATTAGTGGCGATTACGCAACTTAGGGCGCAGGTAGAGGCTCTTGTTAAACGCCTGGATTCTGACCGGGATACGTTACATATACTTGAGGAAGCTTTTAGGCGCGAGAATGAAAATATTTCAAACTATGATCGCCAGGCGCAGGAATCGCGCTTTAAAGAAAAAGCATTGGCAGATGAAATAAATTTACTAGAGGAAGAAAATTTACGTTTTGAAAATGAAGTAAAAACTTATCAGATAGAGCTTATCAGTAAAGAAGAAGAGCGGCTGAAAGTTGCCGACGGTGGAAACGCCTTGTTTAAGCAGCTTGAAATTGATCGTAAGGAATTAGATATCATAAAAAACCGGCTTTATGAATTACAGATGGAAAATAAGGATTTAGAATTTAGGTTTTTAAGTATCAAGGAGAGGATGCTTCAGAATTACAAGATAGATGCGGAGAGTTTAACTGAGGATATCGTAGTCGGGGTGGAAGAAAATGTAATTGTACCTGAAATTGAGCGACTAAAAGAAAAACTTGATTCTTATGGAAATGTAAATTTAGTAGCGATCGAAGAATATGATGAACTGAAAACACGCTATGATTTTCTTACGCAGCAGCAGGCAGATCTAGTTAATGCTAAAGATGCCTTGCATGAAGCTATTATAAAAATTAACCGCACCACTAAGAAAATGTTTTTAGAGACTTTTGAAAAAGTCAAAGAAGAGTTTCGTAATTATTTCCGTTTGCTTTTTAACGGAGGGGACGCGCAGGTGTTTCTTACAGATGAACAGGATCCTTTGGAATCAGGTATAGAAATTATCTGCAGGCCTCCGGGTAAAAAATTACAAAATGTCCTGCTTTTATCAGGCGGTGAAAAAACTATGTCGGCAATAGCGCTCATCTTTGCTATATTTAAGGTAAAGCCGGCACCTTTTTGCGTATTGGATGAGATTGATGCGGCTCTTGATGAGGCGAATGTAGACCGTTACGGTAGGATGTTGCAGGAATTTGCCAAAGGCTCGCAATTTATCGTGATCACCCATAATAAGCGCACTATCGCTAATGCTGATGTGATGTATGGAATTACCATGGAAGAATCCGGAGTCTCAAAAATCGTCTCCGTAAAACTCGGGCAAAAACAGCCTGAACAAATTGTAACCCCGCCTCAAGCTACCGAAGAAGTTTCCGCAGCAAATTAAATTCTCAGGGGCATTTCTCTATTTAGTTGATTTATCCGCAGGTGAGGTTTTTGCCTTTATCTTTTGCCTGATAAAGCATCTTGTCGCAGTAGTGTATGAGTTCGGCGGCATTTGCGCCGTTTTCGGGGTAGGTTGCAAGCCCTAAGCTGACAGTGAATTTTTTATGCGGGAGAATTTCTTCGTGTATAAAACGGTGTTTTTCTACGTTTTGCCTTAATCGCTCGGCAATCATAAACGCTTCTTTTTTGTCTGTCCGCGGCAGGATTACTGCAAACTCTTCGCCGCCGTAACGGCAGACATGATCCATTTTGCGGGACTGGTTTTTTAAAAGTTGAGCCAGTTGCCTTAAGATCGCGTCTCCGTCTTGATGCCCGAGAGTATCGTTATAAACTTTAAAATCGTCAATGTCAATCATGATAAGGCTGAGCGGGCTTGTTGTGGCTTTTGTTTTTTCAATTTCGCTGTGCAGCAGGAACTGAAAATATCCGTGGTTCCAGATTTCCGTAAGAGAGTCAGTATGGGCGCGGATAACCGTTTTTTCAAAAAGCTGGGAATTTTCAATCGCAAGCCCTGCCTGGTTTGAAAGCATGATTAACATGCGAATATCATCTTTTGTTATCGGTTTTCTGGTGACAAAATTATCCGCGATAATTATTCCGTTTACTTTATCTTTGGCTTTTAAGGGCACCAGGACTAATTCGTCGTTGCGGAGTATATTAATAATCTGGTCGTCGCTGTAGTTTACGATAGTTTCAGGAGTAAGGTGGAGCGGCATTCCTTCAAGCACACTTAAAGCTAATAAGCCCCCTTGTTGTTCCCGTAAAGGAGTTTTTAGGTTTCTGATTTGCTGATTTAAACGCGAGTCTGTGGCAGAAGAGGAGGTCTTATATACACTAATTAAGTCATCTAAATCCATTTTCTCTTGTTTGATTTGTTTCCAGATGACATTGGCTTCTTCACCGCTTTCCGGGCCGATCGCCATTTTTCCTTCGATGATGCCCTCAGTCTCGTTGATTAGAAAAAGAATAGCGCGGTTAAAGCCTAGGCCTGTGTGCGCAGTAACCCCCGTGAGGATAATATAAAGGATCTCTTCGAGCTTAAGAGTGGTGCGCATTGCATTTGAAATCTCATAAAGGATATTAAGCTCTGTTTTTGCGCGTTCAAGGTCAGTTTTAAACTTGGTAAGTTCTTCCATATAACATAAAATTTAGCATAATATGGCTCTGACTGCAAGGATTTTCGTATTTTTTTGAAATATTTGTGTTAGATTTTTCCTTCTTTTACGTCTGTTATGTTAGAAAGGGGGAAGAAGTATTTGTAACGGACATTTTAATTGACACTATCATGGCTCTAGGGTATAATCAATTTTCTAAACTAATCTAAAATTGGGAGGTTCGCATGCAAAAACAGGCTGAAAAACAAGCAGTGCAAGCAGCAAAAGATGAACCAAAAGAGCTTTCTAACCGTGAGAAAGCGTTAGAATTAGCCTTGGCGCATATTGAAAAACAGTTTGGAAAAGGCTCAATTATGAAATTGGGCTCAAACGTTAAAATTGACGTGGATTCTCTTTCTACCGGAGCTTTGACGCTAGACTGCGCTTTAGGAATAGGAGGCCTTCCCCGCGGCCGAGTAGTAGAGATTTTTGGGCCGGAGGCTTCCGGAAAAACCACGCTCACTTTAAGTGTGATCCGTGAAACACAGGCGCGTAAAGGGGTAGCTGCTTTTATTGACGCAGAACATGCCTTTGATTCTACTTATGCAAAGAAAATCGGTATAAATCTTGATGATCTTTTGATTTCGCAGCCGGATACCGGTGAACAGGCGCTTGAAATTACAGAAACCCTTGTGCGCTCAAACGCGGTAGACGTGGTAGTGATAGATTCAGTAGCAGCGTTAACTCCCAGGGCAGAAATAGAGGGAGAAATGGGAGATTCCCATATGGGGCTTCAGGCTCGCCTGATGTCCCAGGCTTTAAGAAAACTTACCGGCGCAATCAGCAAATCCCGCACCTGCGTAATTTTTATTAATCAGTTGCGTGAGAAGATCGGCGTAATGTTTGGTTCTCCTGAAACAACTCCCGGCGGCAGGGCATTAAAATTTTATTCATCGGTCCGCCTCGATGTGCGCAGGATTGCTACTTTAAAAGAGGGTGATGCTGTAATCGGCGGAAGAGTCAGGGTGCGGGTAGTAAAAAATAAAATTGCACCACCTTTTCGGGAGGCAGAATTTGATATTAAGCATGATGAAGGTATTTCTAAATCAGGTGCAATTTTAGATGCTGCTGTGAATGCTAATATTGTGGCAAAATCCGGTACCTGGTTATCTTTTCGTGATGAAAAACTAGGACAAGGCCGTGATGCCGCAATTAAAACTTTAAAAGAGAAACCTAAACTTCTTGCCGATCTTGAGAAGGAAGTGCGTAAGACAATTAGTGTATCTTAATTATTGATTTTTGTTTGTGAAAACATTCACGCTTACGCAAGCTAAGAAATACGCGTTTTTACTGCTTAAATTCCGTAACCGAAGCCAAGCCGAGATGCGTAAGCGGCTTTTACAAAAAAAATTCCCGGAACAAATAGTAAATGAAACGCTCTTTTTTTTAAAAGAGAAGTCTTTTATCGATGATGCGGTTTTTGCGCGTTATTTTTGTTCGGCTCGTGCAAAAAAATACGGCCCGCGTAGGTTGATTCAGGAGTTGAAGCAAAAAGGCTTAGGAGCTTCACTTATCAGCGAGGCGCTTGCACAGAGTAACAAAAGCTGTCCGCCACAAAAAGTAGCAGAAGAAATTTTACTTAGCCGTATTGGACAGTATAAAAGCCTTGATCCTCGTAAAGCAAGACAGAGGGCGTATGCGTTATTGTTACGGCGGGGATTTGAACCGGAGCTTGCAGGAGATTTAATTAATAAATACCTTAGGGACATTTCTTAACATGAAAGCCGATATTTTAAGAGAAAAATTTCTTAATTTTTTTAAAAGCAAAAAACACCGCGTTGTTGATAGCGATTTGCTTATTCCGCAAGATGATCCTACGGTACTTTTTACTCCTGCCGGAATGAACCAGTTTAAAAAGCAGTTTATGGGGCAAATTACTGGTTTTAGCCGCGCTACCAGCAGCCAGCGTTGCCTGCGCACGGACGATTTAGATAAAGTCGGTAAGACAGCTGTGCATCATACTTTTTTTGAGATGCTGGGTAATTTTTCCTTTGGAGATTATTTTAAAAAAGAAGCCATAGTATGGGCTTGGGAATTTTTAACTAAAGAATTAAAGATAAGTTCTGATAAACTTTGGGTATCGGTTTATAAGGATGACGATGAGGCGTATAGGATATGGCAGGATATTGTAAAAGTTCCTGAATATAAGATTATAAAGCTTGGTGATAAAGATAATTTCTGGCCGTCGGATGCCAAAGAAAAAGGGCCCAATGGGCCGTGCGGGCCGTGTTCAGAGATATTTTTTGATTTTGGGGTAAACCCTGGTTGTAAAAATGCAAATTGTAATCCTGCTTGCAGCTGTGGAAGGTTCGCGGAGATCTGGAACCTGGTTTTTACCCAATTTAACCGTAAAGAAGGTGGCGTCTTAGAGCCGCTTCCGCAAAAGAATATTGATACGGGAATGGGTTTAGAGAGGTTAGCGGCGGTAATGCAGGGAGTTTCTAATAATTTTGAAACTGACCTATTCGCTCCCTTAGTCAAAGAGATAATAGCAAAAATTGATACCCGTAACCCGTTGCCCGTTACCCGTGACCCGAATATCTATGCTGTTGCTGATCATCTTCGTGCAGTTGTATTTTCCATATATGACGGCATACTGCCTTCTAACGAAGGAAGAGGCTATGTGGTAAGAAAGATTATTCGCAAAGCTACATATCATTTGAGGGGATACGGGGTTAAAAAACCGCTTCTCTATAAATTAGTACCGGTGGCCGCAGATATTATGAAGGTTCCTTATCCGGATTTAGTAAAACGCAGGGAAGATATCGCGCAAATAATTTTAGCGGAAGAAAATAATTTTCATGCGACAATAAATACTAGCGCAAATTTATTAAAAGAAAAATTTGACGGTTTTAAAGAAAATCAAAATCCCGAAGAAGCAGGAAAAACTGCTTTTTGCCTTTATGATACTTACGGAATACCTGTTGATTTGACTAAAGATTGGTTGGATAAGATGGGAATAAAATTTTCTCAAGAGGCTTTTGACGGAGAGCTTTTGGTGCAAAAAGAGCGCTCTAAGGCAAAGAGTACGATGAAAGGCGATGTATTTGATTCAGGATCTCAGGAATTAAATATAAAAGTAAAAAGCCGTTTTTTAGGTTATACCAAGGATTCATCCGAGGCTGATATTTTAAAAATTTTTGTAAACGGAAAAGAGAAAAATAAGGTTTCATCCGGAGAAGAGGCTTGGATAGTTTTAGATAAAACGCCGTTTTATGCAGAATCTGGTGGCCAGGTCGGTGATACAGGTAGCATAAAAAAAGGTAAAAGCATTTTTCAGGTTACTAATGCAAAGAAAATTCAAGGCGCAGTAGCACATATTGGTAAAGTAATCAGCGGATCATTTAAGGTTGAAGGTGAAGTCAATGCTGATATTGACCTGGTCCGTAGGCAGGCGATCCAGCGTAATCACAGCGCAACGCATCTTTTGCAGGCAGCTTTGCGGCAGGTTCTAGGGGCTCATGTGAAACAACAGGGGTCTTTGGTAGCAGATAGCCGCCTACGTTTTGATTTTACGCATTTTAAAAGTTTAAACGATGAAGAACTCTCCCGCGTAGAAGAGTTAGTGAATAATTATATTCTTTTAAATGAACATATAGAGGTAAAAGAGATGACTATGCAGGAGGCAAAGCGTAAAGGCGCGCTTGCTTTTTTTGCCGATAAATACGGCGACAAGGTTCGCTTGGTTACAGCAGGTGAACTTTCTAAGGAATTGTGCGGAGGAACGCACGTAAGTTCAACAGGTGAAATTGGCCTTTTTAAAATCACTCAGGAAAGTTCTGTAGCAGCAGGCGTGAGGCGTATTGAGGCAGTAACCGCTGATAAGGCGTATCAGTTTATCCGCAAGGAAGAAGAGATTTTATCAGAGGTTAGCCAGATGTTAGGCGCTCCGCAGCCGCGCATACTTGAAGAGTTACAGAAAAAAATAAATTTAGTAAAGGATCTTGAACTGCGTTTAAAAGGCCGTCAGGAAGATTTGCTTAAGTCTTCCGTAGATGAGTTGGTTGGTAAAGCTGTAGTTTTAAAAGGCGTAAGAATTATTACCCATGTTTTTGATAATGTGGGTATGGATGTTTTAAGAAAAAATATTGATACGATTAAGGCTAAGGCGCAAGATGCTGTAATTGCTTTAGGCGCTCGTAATGATGATAAGGCGTTGCTTGTAGTAGGAGTGGCTTCCGTTGCGCTGCAAAAAGGATTAGATGCCGGTAATCTTGTGCGTCAGATCGCGCAGTCTATCGGAGGAAGCGGCGGGGGCAGGCCGGATTTTGCTCAGGCAGGCGGAGATAATCCGCAGAATTTTCCCGAGGCTTTCCGAAAACTAGAGGAAATTATTAATAACTTACTATGAAGATTATCCGTCCGAATAATAAAGCAATAGAAAAAATTTATCAGCGCGGGCTAATGCGTTCGCGCCGTGTTGAGGAAAAAGTGCGTAGTATAATTGACGATGTGCGGCTTCTGGGTGATGAGGCGGTATTAAAATACACGCGTAAATTTGACGGTGTAAAACTTATGCCTCGCCAGTTAAAAGTCGCAGAAATTGAAATTAGCGGTGCCTATCAGAATATTACTCCGAATTTCGTTTCTTCTTTAAAAACAATTATTGAGAATATAAACCGGTTTTACCGCAGGAGCCTTAAAAAATCCTGGAGGATAAGATGTGAGAATGGGGTAATTTTAGGCGAGCAATATACTCCGCTTGAAAAAGTGGGAATTTATATCCCTGCAGGAACGGCGCCGCTTGTTTCTACTGTTTATATGACGGTGCTTCCGGCGCGTATCGCAGGAGTTAAAAAAATCGTTTTAGCCAGCCCTCCTGATAAACAAGGCTATATCAATCCGCATATCCTGGTTGTAGCTAATCTTTTAAAAGTAGATGAGATTTATCGTATGGGCGGGGCGCAGGCAATTGCTGCGCTTGCCTATGGCACAAAAACAGTTACCAAGGTGGATAAGATTGTCGGGCCGGGTAATAATTATGTGACTGAAGCAAAACGCCAGGTCTTCGGGACAGTGGATATTGACATGGTTGCAGGCCCGACGGAACTTGTAATTATCGCTAATCGTCATTCTGATCCTAAGCTTGTAATTGCCGATATTTGCGCTCAAGGCGAGCATGCCGGAGGACTTTCTGTATTGATTACGAATTCTAAAGCGCTTGCCAAAGAAGTAAAAGCAAAGACCGAAGGAGTAAACGGCTTTATTATTTTAACGAAAAATTTAAATGAAGCGACGGAGATTTCTAATCGGATTGCTCCGGAGCACCTTGAGATTATGGTAAAAAATCCGCAGAAACTTCTTAAACAAATTCAGCATGCCGGGGCAATATTTCTCGGGCCATACAGCCCGACAGCTGTGGGAGATTATGTTGCAGGCCCCAGCCATGTACTGCCTACGGCCGGTACTGCGCGCTTTTTTTCCGGGCTCGGGGTTTGTGATTTTATAAAGACAAACCATATTATTAGCTATTCTAAAAAAGCGCTTGAACAGATGCGCGAGCCGCTTGAAAAAATTGCCGCTATTGAAGGTTTAAATCATCATTTAGAATCGGTTAAAGCGCGTTTTACGAATACTTAATATTCGACCGCGTAGGTCGAGGAAGGTAATTAGCTATGAAAAAAAGGAAAGCAAAAGTGTCCAGAAAAACTCGCGAAACCAATATTAATTTATTGCTTAATCTTGACGGACAAGGGAAGGCAAAGATTAAAACCGGGATTGGATTTCTTGATCATTTATTAGAGCTTTTTAGTTTTCATGCGCTTATTGACCTTGAAATATCCGCAAAAGGCGATTTTACTGTGGATATTCACCATACAAATGAAGACATCGGTTTAGTTTTAGGGGATGCCATAGCTAAGGCTTTGCAGGATAAAAAAGGCATTCGCAGGTTTGGATTTTTTTCTGTGCCGATGGAAGATGTTTTGGGAACTGCGGTAATTGATATTTGCGGGCGTAGTTATTTTAGCGGGATAAAATTTCAAAACCTAGCTACGGAACCTAAGGAAAACTCAGGCTATACCCTAACTTACGCCAACCATTTTTTTGAAAGCTTATCAAAAAAAGCGGGAATAAATCTGCATCTTAAGATCGAAGGCAATAACCCTGATCTACATGCAAATTTAGAGCCGCTTTTTAAGGCGTTTGGAGTTGCGCTTCTACAGGCAGTAACTGTTGAGCCGCGCAGAAAAGGTGTACCTTCAACGAAGGGTATTATAGATTAAATGCTTGCTATAGTTGATTATGGAATGGGGAATATTCACAGCGTAAAAAAGGCGCTTCAGAAATTGGGGGGCAAGGTTAAAGTTGTAACTGACCCCAAGGAGCTTTTAGGAGCGGAAAAAATTGTACTTCCCGGAGTAGGCGCTTTTGACGATGCTGTATCTGTTTTAAGGCGCAGAGGTTTAATAGCTGCGATTAAAAAAGAGATAGCCAAAGGTAAACCTTTTTTAGGAATCTGCCTTGGGATGCAGCTTCTTTTTGAAACAAGTGATGAGTCGCCTAAGGCCAAAGGCATGGCGTTATTAAAAGGGAGGGTTAGGTCATTTCCCCGAAAAAAATCTTTGCCTGTTCCGCAGATTGGATGGAATACTATTGATAAAGTTGCCAGGTTGCCAGGTTGCCAGGTTGCCAGTATATTAAAAGGTATCCCCGATAATTCTTATGTGTATTTTTGCCATTCCTATTATCCCGATCCGAAGGACAAATCAGTAATTGCAGCATCAACTAATTATGGTATAAATTTTGCTTCCGTGGTTTGTAAAGATAATATTTTTGGCATGCAATTCCATCCTGAAAAAAGCCAAGCCGTTGGTTTGAGGATTTTGAAAAATTTTATAGAACTATGCTAATCATTCCTGCAATCGATCTAAAAGATGGCTGCGTTGTGCGCTATGTACAGGGAAAGCGCGATAAAAAAGTTTATTCGCGCGACCCGGTTAAAACTGCCAAGTATTGGATAAAGCAAGGTGCAGATCTTATCCACGTAGTTGATCTGGATGGCGCATTTGATGGGCAGCTGAAAAATTTAGCTTTTGTTGAAAAAATTGTCAAAGATACGGGAGCAAATATAGAGTTTGGTGGTGGGGTGCGTTCCGCTATTTTAATTAAGAAATTACTGAATTTAGGAGTTAAGCGGGTGATCGTCGGTACCCGCGTAGCTCAAGATGAGAAGTTTTTAAAAGAGATCGCCAAAAATTTTAAGAATAAAGTGATAGTAAGTTTGGATGCGCAGGGCGAGCGCCTAATGATCAAAGGATGGAAAGAAGCTTCCAAAGGCCTAAAGGTGATAGATTTCGCTTTACGTTTAAAAGCGCTTGGTTTTAAGGAAGTCATTTATACCGATACATTAAAAGATGGCACGCTTAAAGGCCCGAATATTAAGGATCTTAAGAAACTCTTAAAAGAAACCGGGCTTTTAGTAATTGCTTCAGGCGGAGTTTCTTCGCTTGAGGATCTACGTAAGCTTAAAGTACTTGAAAAAGACGGTATCACCGGTGTAATCATCGGGAAAGCCCTTTATGAGGGGAAGTTTACTCTGGCACAGGCGTTGAAAGTTTAAAATAGGGACACTTTTTAACATGTACTTTGAAATTTAAAAAAGTGTCCCTGAAATTAAAACATGGAGGTATCATGATGAGATTCTTGGGTGTATGTTTCGGTTTCATTTTTCTGCTTAGCCTTTCTGGTTGTGCTACGATGCGAAAAAACGATTCTATGGAAATGCAAGGGTTAAAAAATCAGGTTTCTGTGCTTGAGTCTCAGTTGAAAATAAAGGATGATGAGATCGCTACTCTTCAGGATTCATTACGCGTAAAAGAATCCAAGAGCGCTACGCCGGCTTTACGGCGTAATATCGGCGAAGTAAAATCGCGTCCTACAATGCGCCAGATTCAGCAATCTTTAAAAAATGCCGGTTATAGCCCCGGGTCAGTAGATGGAGTTAGCGGCCGAAAGACAAGAGAAGCAATTAAGGCATTTCAGCGTGATAATAAAATAACCCCAGACGGCAGAGCAGGAAAAAAGACCTGGGAGTTGTTGAAAGAGTATTTGGATAAGAAAAGTAAGTAACTTTAGGGACATTTCTAAACAGGTAAATTACTTGTTAAGAAATGTCCCTGGTAAACTAATATGCTAACTAAACGTATTATCCCTTGCCTTGACATCAAAGACGGCAGGGTAGTTAAAGGTGTAAAATTTTTAGGCCTGCGTGATGCCGGAGATCCGGTAAAAGTAGCTCGTGCCTATGAAAAGCAGGGTGCGGATGAGTTGGTTTTTTTAGATATTACCGCAAGTTACCAGAAAAGAAAAACCTTGGTTAAACTTGTTGAGGCAGTTGCAACAAATATATTTATGCCTTTTACTGTTGGCGGGGGCGTTGGGTCAGTTGAAGATATTCGGGTGCTTTTAAACGCGGGAGCTGACAAAGTCTCGCTTAACACCGCGGCAGTGAATAATCCGCGCTTGATTGCAGAAGCAAGCCGAAAGTTTGGCAGTCAGTGTATTGTGGTTGCCATTGATGCCAAGAAGATGAGGACAGAGCAATGGCAGGTATATACCCATGGCGGCAGAACGCCGGTTAAATTAGAAGCAGTTGCCTGGGCAAAAAAAGCAGCGCAATTAGGCGCAGGAGAAATCCTTCTGACTAGTATGGATTGTGATGGGACCAAGGCCGGCTATGACCTTAAGCTTACCCGCGCTGTAGTAGATGCTGTAAATATTCCTGTAATTGCCTCAGGAGGGGCAGGAACTTTAAAAGATTTCTATCTGGTTTTTACTAAAGCAAAGGCGCAGGCCGCTCTTGCTGCGTCATTATTCCATTATCGGGAACTTTCAATTCCACAAGTAAAAGATTATTTAAGGAGAAACAAAGTATGCGTAAGAGCCTGAAGAAAGAAGTTGTTGCTCCCGGTAAATTTAAGTTTGACAGCCAAGGGCTTATTCCCGCAATCATTCAGGATTATAAAACCGGGGAAGTCCTGATGCTTGCTTATATGAATAAGGAATCAGTGCGCAGGACATTAAAACTTGGAAAAACCTGTTTCTGGTCGCGTTCGCGTAAGGAATATTGGGTTAAAGGTATGACTTCGGGGCATTTTCAGTTTGTAAAATCTATTGCCTATGATTGTGATTTAGATGCGCTGTTAATTAAAGTGCGCCAGGTAGGTGTGGCTTGCCATACGGGAAACAGAAGTTGTTTTTATAGGAAGATTTAGTAAGTATTCATGTCAAAATAATAAAATGATCAACCCGACATTTAAAGACTTCGTGAAATTAACCAAGCAAGGGAACGTGATTCCGGTTTACAAGGAAATCAGCGCCGACCTCGATACTCCGGTTTCTGCTTTTATGAAATTAAAAAAAAGCAGTTACTCTTTTTTGCTTGAATCAGTAGAAGGCCAGGAGAATATTGCCCGCTACTCTTTTCTTGGCAGCGGCAGTTCGTTTGTTTTTAAGAGTAAGGGGAATAAAGTTAGTTTTATTTATCCGGATAAAAACAAACTCGTTACCTTTACGCCGCAGGAATCACCCTTTGCCGAATTAAAAAAGATTATGCGGGGTTTTAAGAGTGTGCACGTAAAAGGCCTGCCGCGTTTTTGCGGAGGGTTAGTCGGGTATATGGGTTATGATTATGTGCGTTTTTTTGAAGATATCCCTGATAAAAATACCGATGACCTTAATTTGCCTGATGCAATTTTTATGCAGACAGATACGTTGTTAGTTTTTGACCATGTTAAACATACCATAAAGATCGTACGCAATGTTATCCTGCCAAAAAAGAATAAATTTACATTAAGCAGTCTTAAAAAAATTTATAACCAGGCAGTAACTGATATTCAAAAGATTAGCCTTGATTTTTCCTCTTCTTTTTGGGGGAAGAATATCGAGCCATTATTAAATCAGAAAATTGTGCCTGTATCCAATAATTCAAAAAAAGAATTTTGTGATAATGTGCTTAAAGCAAAAGAGTATATCAGGAAAGGGGATGTTATACAGGTAGTGCTTTCGCAGCGTTTTAGCCTTCCACTAGGTAAAAAAACTCCGCTTGATGTTTATCGCAGGCTGCGTATATTAAATCCTTCCCCGTATATGTTTTATCTTAATTTAAAAGATGTTACTTTGGTGGGATCTTCACCTGAAATTTTGGTGCGTTGTGAAGATGGATTGGTGCAGACTCGTCCTATTGCCGGAACGCGCCCGCGGGGAAAAACCGAAGAAGAAGATAATTTACTTGAAAAACAGCTGCGTGTAGATGCTAAAGAAAAAGCTGAACATTTGATGTTAGTTGATCTGGGAAGAAATGATCTAGGCAGGGTTTGCCGCAATAGCAGTGTAAAGGTAAGTGATTTTATGTCTGTTGAGCGTTATTCGCATGTGATGCATTTAGTTTCCAATGTAACCGGTAAGTTAAATAAAGGATTAGGTTCTTTTGAAGCGCTTTCTGCATGTTTTCCTGCCGGGACTGTTTCCGGAAGCCCTAAAATCCGGGCAATGGAGATTATTGATGAGCTGGAGAATCAGCGCCGGGGGCCGTATGCCGGTTGTGTCGGGTATTTTGATTTTTCCGGAAATATGGATACTTGTATTACTATACGCACGATCGTGATTAAAGATAAGACTGCCTATGTGCAGGCAGGAGCGGGGATTGTCGCGGATTCCCTCCCCGAAAGTGAATATCGGGAATCCCAAAATAAAGCCAAAGCATTGCTTGAAGCGATTGCTGGGTAAAATTAATTTGAATTAACACCCGGCGCAATCGGAATGTGCGCCGGTGTTGTTTAACCAACAAGAAGGGGGTCAGCATGGCAACACGTATTCGTTTAAGAAGGATCGGTAGCAATCCGAAAAAAAGGCCGCATTTTCATATCAGCGTTTTTAATGAGACGCGTAACAGGGACAGTTTATTTGTCGAAGATCTTGGTATCTATGAACCAGTAGGAAAAGGTGTCCAGGTAAAACTTAATAAAGAGCGTTATGATTATTGGGTTAAAAAAGGAGCAGCACCTACTGATACAGTTA